>Ga0163161_10002354_pt1 | contig 13543 bp, 14 predicted proteins | sample S45metaG_FD_129847 | JGI IMG/M metagenome (GOLD analysis project Ga0163161, IMG submission 129847) | Switchgrass rhizosphere microbial communities from Kellogg Biological Station, Michigan, USA - S4-5 metaG | ecosystem: Host-associated > Plants > Roots > Rhizosphere > Soil | place: USA... | reverse complement strand
TTATCCTTGGAAAAATTGATGTGACCGAAGCCATGAAGCAGGCAGATACCATTGATGCAAAAACGATAGAGGGGCGTAAAGCCCTATCTGAACTGGTTGAGAAAATAGATAAAGATGTTGCCCATATTGTATGCCTTATCATACAGGCGGGCAAATTCCCGATAATTATTGGCGGTGGCCATAACAATGCTTACGGCAATATAAAAGGAACTGCATTGGCAAAAGCTAAACCGGTAAATGTCATTAATTTTGATGCACATACCGACTTCAGGCAGCTCGAAGGACGACATAGCGGTAATGGTTTTTCGTATGCTTTTGAAGAAGGTTTCCTTAAAAAATATTTCATTTTCGGACTCCATGAAAACTATACCTCAAAAGGTGTGATGGAAAACATAAAGAAACACAGCGATGCCATTAAATTCAACACGTACGAACAAATATCGGTAAGGAAAGAAAAGAGTTTTTCTGAAGAGAAGGTATTTGCGTTATCATTTATAAGCGATGACCCTTTTGGTATCGAGATTGACCTTGATGCATTGCCAAATGTTGCGAGCAGCGCCATCACGCCAAGTGGTTTCAGCATTGAAAAAGTGAGGCAGTTTATCCACTATTTTGGCCAGCATAAACACGCAGCCTACCTGCATTTGTGCGAAGGTGCTCCCGAACTTGATAATGAAAAAACAAATCACGTTACCGGTAAGCTTATAGCTTATTTATTAAGCGATTTTATGAAAGCCAAAACAGAACATCATCATTGATAAAAGCATACGTATGAAGTCAATACTTACCATAACAATATTACTATCAACACTAATGCTTTTTTCACAAGAGGAAGCAAGATTTCGTATTATTAAAAATAATAAGGTTGGTTATATTGATAGTTGCGGAAAAACTGTTATTGAAGCCGAATTTGCCGGAGGAAATGATTTTTCTGAGGGTTTAGCATCTGTTAGAAAAGATGGTTTATATGGTTTTATTGATAGTAAAGGAAAGTACATCATTGAACCCCAATACGAATATGCTACAAGTTTTCAGAATGGCTATGCTGTAGTATTTAAGGAACGAAAAAAAAAGTTAATTAACCTAAAAGGAGATTTGATTAACAATGATCCTAATAAAGATTTGTCAAATCATTCTGAAAATTTGGTGCAGTCTGCTTTTTATGGGGCATCTACAGAATATAAAGATGGAAAGTGGGGTATTGTAGACAGTTTAGGTAAGTATCTCATTCCTGCTAAATTTGATACAATTAATGATTTTGACAGAAATGGCTTTACTAATGACTTACTTAAAATTGTAATTAGGAAAAAACTAACTTACATTAATCAAAAAGGTGATATTATCTGGCAGGAAACAAAACCAGATAAAAACAGTATTATACCTTTAAACATTGACTTTATGAACCGGGGATATTGCTACGCCTATTCAAATACTGAAGAGCGTAATGGCTGGGGAATATCTGACAATTATCCGAAAAAAATAGGGTCAAAGAAATTTCCGAAAAAACAATTATCTCTTTTTATAAATCAGAGTGATAAAGCAACCTTTGAAGGAAATTTTAAAGGCTGCAAACTTTATTTAGCAAACACAAGCGATAAAAAAATAACACTTAATGCAAGTGACAGCAGGCTTAATATTCTCCTGCAGGCAATGGATAGTAATGGTAAATGGCAATATATAGAATATGCCCCTTCAAGCTGGTGTGGGAATAGCTACCATAATTTATACTTAGAAACGGGAGAATATTGGGATTTTACAATACCTGAATATGAAGGATGCGTAAAAACAAAAATACGTGCTGTATTAGCTTACAGTGAAGGAAAAAAAGAAACATTTGTCTATAGTAACACTATTGTTGGAAGCATTAATCCGGCTCAATTCTTTAATAAAAGACATTATACAAGCACTGGCCTAATGGATCCTTATAACGATTAGGTTACACGTGATAATGCCCGTCAGGCTCAATATGTATCATTACCTCGATAAACTGGGGTAATGTCTCCTGTATATGGTCTTTAACAGCATGCGATATCGTATGCCCGTCAGTCACTGACAGGTTTCCATCAACCCATATATGCAGGTCGGCATGATTATGTACGCCCATTTTACGGGTATGGCATTTTTCTACATTGGTAACCCCTGTCACTTCGGCGGCAAGTTCGCGCACCCTTTCATTAAGTGACGGATCAAGGTCTTCGTCCAGCAGTTCGCCAATTGCAGGCCTTACGATATGATATACATTAATCAGTATGATTACACCTGCAAACAAGGCCGCATAGTCATCAGCTGCTTCATAGCCCTTACCTCCCAGTAAAGAAATGCTTATCCCTATAAATGCGGCAGCTGATGTAATGGCATCGCTCCTGTGGTGAAAGGCATCGGCCTTGATGGCTTCGCTATTTAGCTCAACACCTGTTTTTTTCACATAGCGGTACAAGATCTCTTTAGTCGCTATAACCACAAGTAAGATAATCAGTGTATAGGCAGCAGGGCTTTTATGGGGCGTTATAATATTGTGGATACTTTCTTTGCCTATAACAACGGCAGCAATAGTAAGAGCCGCCCCGATTCCAATAGCAATTAAGGCTTCCGCCTTTCCATGCCCGTACGGGTGGTCTTCATCGGCAGGCCTGGATGCCCATTTTAGTCCGAGCCACAGCATACTTGACGTAAATATATCAGCAGTAGATTCTATGGCATCGGCGATAAGCGCATAGGAGTTCCCAAAGATACCCCCGGCGGCTTTGAGCACCGCAAGTATGGCACTTACCACAATCCCGACAAATGTAGATTTTAAGCCTTTATTTTGTGAAGCTGCCATAGGTGATCGTGATAAAAATAGATGATTTTTTGAGGCTGTAAAAATACGTATTTTAAAAGCCCTACGCCCAAAACAAACACTTAATTTTTTTAGACTATCTTTGTAGCCGAAAGCGTTTAACAGTGAACGCTTACTATATATTATTTATGACATTTCAGGATCTTAATTTACTAAAAAATATACAACAGGCCCTTGCCGATGAAGGGTACGAAAACCCTACTCCTATCCAGGAACAGGCCATACCCATCATTCTTGAGGGGACTGACCTTGTGGGCTGTGCACAAACAGGTACAGGTAAAACCGCTGCCTTTGCTATCCCTATACTTAACGCGCTGCACCACATCGTAGGTTCGGCTAAAAAGGTAAAGTACATTCGCACGCTGGTGATAACACCAACACGAGAACTTGCCCTGCAGATAGGCGAAAGCTTTGAGACGTATGGAAAATACACTAATATTCGCCAACTTACAATTTTTGGTGGAGTAAACCAGGTATCGCAAACAGACCAGCTTAAAAAAGGTGTAGATATACTTATCGCGACGCCGGGAAGGCTGCTTGACCTGCACAAACAGGGATTCATTAACCTGGATCACCTGCATACGCTTGTTCTTGACGAGGCTGACCAGATGCTTGACATGGGTTTCATTAACGATGTAAAGAAAATCATCAAGCTTACACCTGATAACAGGCAGACGCTTTTATTCTCTGCCACTATGCCGATCGCCATCCGCGAATTGGCTGATACCTTCCTGACCAAGGCAAAGTATGTTTCGGTTGCCCCTATCTCATCAACTGCCGAGAGGGTTAAGCAACAGTTATACTATGTAGATAAAGGCGATAAGCGTAAACTGCTGTATCACCTTATCCGCAACGAGAACTTAAACAATGTACTTGTCTTTACCCGTACTAAACACGGTGCAGACAATGTTGTAAAAGCGCTTAAGAAAAACGGCGTTGAAGCCGGCGCCATCCACGGTGATAAATCACAGGGTGCAAGACAACGTGTTTTGGAACAGTTCAAGAATAAAGAAATAGGCGTACTTGTTGCTACCGATATCGCAGCCCGTGGTATTGATATAGAAAGTCTGCCGTATGTGGTTAACTTTGACCTTCCTAACATCCCCGAGACGTATGTACACCGCATAGGCCGCACAGGGCGTGCAGGCAAAGAAGGTTTATCTATCTCATTTTGCAGTAAAGACGAACTTCCTTATCTTAAAGATATAGAAAAGCTAATACGCCTTCAGCTAAAAGTGATAGACGGGCATCCTTATCCTTACCCGGATGCATCTGAAGCAAAACCTGACGAGCAGAAAAAACCTGATCTGAGGAACAAGAACAAGCAGGCTAACAATTCAAGAAAATCTGAAGCCTCTAAAAAAAATAAAAAGCGTTGGTACTAGCGCTAGATCATTAGTCGGGAGAGAAATCTTCCGACTTTTTTTATTCAGGATTCTTCATGACGTTAAATAAATCTCGTCTCATTTATATTTAAACGGCATTATTTGAGCTTATGGTACTATCCTGTAAATATCCGTTAAATGAAAAAGACAGCCCGTAAGGCTGTCTTCATCATAAGATACTAACGTTTTAATTATCCTTTAAAACCACCGTCTATATTAAGGCTTGCACCGGTAATAAATCCGGCATCAGGGCCTGCAAGGTAGGCGACAAAACTTCCAATTTCATCTACATGGGCATAACGGCCTACAGGCATCTGTGTCCTTAAGAAATCGGCAAATGGGCCATCTTCAGGGTTAAGGTCGGTGTTTACAGGGCCGGGCTGTACATTATTTATGGTAATACCCAGCGGGCCAAGATCTCGCGATAAACCTAACGTAAGTCCCTGTACTGCCGCTTTGCTGGCTGCATAAACACCACCGCCTTCAAACGGCATGCGGGTAGCATTAGTACTGCCTATGGTAATTATCCTGCCGCCTGTACCCATGTGTTTTACAGCTGCCTGGATTGCTACAAAAACCGATCTTACGTTAATATCAAAGGTTTTGTCGAAATCTTCAAGCGGATAGGTATCTAATGGGCCAAAAGTTCCTACACCTGCATTGTTTACCAGTATATCTATTTTTCCAAACTGTGCTGCTGTAGTTTCTACCGATGCTATTACCGATGCGGCATTGGCGCTGTCTGCCTGAATGGCCACGGCCTTACGCCCTAAAGCTTCAATCTCCTTTACGAGGTTATCGGCCGCTTCTTTGCCCGATACATAGGTAAAAGCAACATCAGCACCTTCTCTTGCTAACTTCCTTACGATTCCTGCTCCTATTCCACGGCTTCCGCCTGTTACTAATGCTGTTTTATTTTCTAAAGTTGACATAATACTGAATATTAAAATTATTTATAAATTTTGTTTTTTAGAAGAACCATTTGGTTGGTTTTTCTGTTACAAAGTTGCAACAGAAGCACTTCTCAAAACATTGACCCATGTCAGAAAAAACTATTGACTTAGATCAATAAAATTTAGCGCATAAAAAAACTCCTGAGCATTTCAGGAGTTTTATATATAATTAAGAATTACTTTTTAGCGGAATGATTTCGAACCCTGCTCAGTGTTTCGGGCGAAAGCCCAAGAAAACCGGCTATCATGTGCTGGGGTATGCGGTTCAGGATATCAGGGTACATTTTAATGAACTCATTGTACTTTTCTTCGGCAGTATAACTATTACCCATATGGACACGGTTTTGAAAAACTACAATACTACGTTCCAATAAATTACGATGAAAGGTATTGTAGGCAGGTATTTCTTCAAGAAGGTTCTCAAAATCCCCTTTTGGAATCAGGATCACTTCACTGTCTTCCAGCGCCTCAATATTAAATTTGGCCGGTTCTTCAAATATATAACTATTACGGTCGCCTGCCCACCAGTTTTCAGGCGAAAACTGGATGATATGCTCCTGTCCTTTATCATCTACCCTAAAGGTACGCACAAGCCCTTTAGAAATAAAAGCATTATCCCGCCACATATCGCCTTCCTGAAGCAAATATTGTTTCCTGCGCAATTTCTTAAGACGGCATACGCTTTCCAGCCGCTCTATATCATGAGGCGTAAGCGTAATCTTGGCGGAAAGATACTTTATTAGGTTGTCAAACATATAGGATCATTATTTATGTAAAAATAGTAAATGTAAGTATACAGAGGCAACCTAACACAAATTGACGAAATATCGTAACCTCAATACTACCCAAATCAGCTTACAGGAGCACAGGGGCTATTTCGACTGTAAAGGAACAGTAATTGCAAATTGTCTGGCAGCTTTGTTTTCTTGTCCCAGTTCAATGCACAGGATAACGTATCAAAGTAATTTTACAGTATCAAATTAAAACATATATAACCATGGAAAATACAATTTTAGGCATCCACCATATTACTGCAATAGCAGGCGATGCAAAACGCAACTTTAATTTTTATGCCAATATTTTAGGATTACGCTTCATTAAAAAAACAGTGAACTTTGATGATCCGGGAACATACCACTTTTATTTTGGCGATGAGATAGGCAGCGCCGGTACCATACTTACATTCTTCCCGTGGGGCGATGGCATACCACAAGGCAGAAGAGGATCTGGCATGGCAACAGAAATTGGGTACTCCGTACCAAAAGGAAGCCTTGAATTCTGGATAGAGCGTTTCGAGAAATATAATGTTATCTATAATAAACCGGCTGAGAAATTTGGTGAACGATACCTTACCTTCCTTGACCCTGACGGATTGAAACTGGAACTTATTGAGCAAAATACGCCTGATATCCGCAAACCTTGGGAAACCGACGAAATTAAAGCAGAACACGCAACAAGAGGATTTCACAATGTTACCATTACTCTTAACGATATAAAAGGCACAGCAGGTGTATTGACAGATATATTTGGCTACAAGCTGATCTCTAAGGAGAGCAACCGCTACCGCTATGCTACCGACACTGTAGACCAGGCTGCAATTGTAGATTTAGTAGAACTGCCATCAGAAAAATTAGGACATGTAGCAAACGGCACTGTACACCACGTAGCTTTCAGGGTTAAAAACGATGAGATACTTATGCATTTCCGTGCTAAAGTTGCTGCTGCAGGATTAAGCATTACACCACAGATAGACAGGCAGTATTTCCACTCACTATACTTTAGGGAACCTGGAGGCGTATTGTTTGAAATTGCAACCGACAACCCTGGTTTTATGATTGATGAACCGCTTGAAGATCTTGGTAAAGGCCTTAAACTGCCTGCACAATATGAATCACGCCGTGCCGAAATTGAAGCGCATTTAGTACCGATAAATTAATTTAAGATTATGGAATTTCAACCTTTAAAATATATTTATAAAGCATCGGGTGTTCCCGGTGCTTATACCCTGCTGCTGCTGCACGGCACAGGGGGCGATGAGAACGACCTTATTCCACTGGCACAAAACTTTGGCGACAAGCTAAACATATTGAGTGTAAGGGGTAATGTCAGCGAAAATGGCATGCCGCGTTTCTTTAAGCGATTAGGTATGGGCGTTTTTGACGAAAAAGATCTTGATTTCAGGACTGATGAGCTAGTGGCTTTTATAAAAGCAGCTGCTGTTCAGGAAGGGTTTGACAGTACTAAAGTGATTGCGCTCGGCTACTCTAACGGTGCTAATATTGCAGGCGCGGCGCTAGTTAAATATCCCGACTTCTTAGCCGGAGCCATCCTGTACCGCCCAATGCAGCCCTTTACAGCTATTGGAGAGACAGAAAAAGCACAGATGTGCAAACCGGTATTTTTCAGTTCGGGCAAGGCAGATCCTACTATACAGCCACATGCAACACCTGTATACGTACAGCTGCTTAAAGACAGGGGCTACAAAGTAGACTTTCATAACCTGCCTACAGGCCACAACCTCATTAAAGACGATTTGGAGCTATCGGTAGCGTGGCTTGCAGAAAATTTTAAGTAATGGAAACATTTAATGTTACAAGGGTCTATGCCGATGCAAACGGAGAAAGCCACTTTGAGGATATAAAAATTCCGCTTAACAATGCTGGAGAGATAGGTTTTCTTTCTGAGGCCCAAAATGCTGGAACTGTAGTCTTCAGGAAGGTAGTTAGCCAGTATGATTACGATTTTCATAATGCTCCGGCTCGTCAGTATATAATACTTACAGATGGCATTATAGAGATAGAAACATCGCTGGGTGAAATACGCAGGTTTAATGCAGGAGAGGTATTACTCGTAGAAGATACTAAAGGCAAAGGCCACAAGACAAAGAACATTACAACACAAATGCGTTCTTCAATATTTATAACGCTTTGATTATAATTTCTTTTTACGGGAAAAGGACAGTTGCAAAGCTGCCCTTTTTTTGATGATAAAAATCACTAACTTTAGCTATCAAAAAACTAACTAATATGTCAAACATTGGCCAGATAATAGAAGAACGCCCAAGCGATATAGGTAATTTTCTTGTGGGCAGGCTGCTTCCCTTCAGGGAAAGGCGCACAGTAGGCCCTTTTGCCTTTATAGACCATATGGGGCCTGTACAGCTTAATGACCACGAGAACCTGGATGTAGGTGTGCATCCTCACATAGGGCTTTCTACCCTTACCTATTTATTTGAGGGTAGCATAATGCACCGCGACAGCCTGGGTACAGAAATAGAAATTAAACCCGGACAGGTAAACTGGATGACCTCAGGTAAGGGGATCGTACATTCTGAACGCACGCCTGACTACCTGCGCCATTCGGAAAAATCACTTCACGGACTACAGATATGGGTGGCACTGCCAAAGCATTTAGAACAGATGGAACCGTCATTTGCCCACATTGAAGAAGATGGAATGCCGACATGGACCATCGGCAACGTCGAGGCTAAACTGATTGCCGGAGAGGCTTTCGGGAAAAAATCAGATGTACCTGTATATAGCCCATTATATTTTATTGAATTGAAAAGCACAGGCAAAGAAACACTTAAGATAGGTAATGACCTATATGGCGAAAGTGGCCTTTATATTCTTGAAGGCAGTATAGAAAACGATGGCAATACCTTTGAACCTAAACAATTACTTGTTGCCAAAGATGCCTCATTATGCGAGTTTACTATGAATGAAAATACTACAGTATACATTTTTGGCGGAGAGGCTTTTCCTGAACCAAGGCATATCTACTGGAACTTTGTTGCCACATCAACCGAACTTATAGAAGACGCAAAGCAACGATGGATTGACCAAACCTTTCCTAAAATAGAAGGAGAAACAGGTTATGTACCGCTGCCTCCGCAAAACCCTAATTTTAACATCAAAAAATAAAACCACAAACATGGAAATAAAACATTCTGACGACGGCGCTAAAGGCTATTTCAGCGCTAAGGAAGGCGATATAAAAGCAGGATTAATGACGTATGTATGGGCCGGAGAAGATAAATTTATCATAGACCACACCGAAGGCAACCCTGATTTTAAAGGCATTGGTAAAAAATTATTGGATGCTGCCGTGGCGTATGCCCGCGAAAACAACAAGACTATCATTCCGCTTTGTCCATTCGCTAAAAAAATGTTCGACAGGACACCGGAGATACATGATGTACTGGCGGGATAAGCATTTTGCTTTAGGCTTTAAATAACAGTACTTTAGTATATTATTACAAAAATCATCAGCGTGATTGGCTACCTTTAGGTCTAAACCAAATCCTGATGATTTTTTTAATACTTACAAACACAGTAATTTTTATAATGCTTTCTTTTGTCCACGTATACTGGACCATGATAGGCAATCGCGAGCTTACCGCCGTATTGCCTACAAACAGCAAAGGAGAACAATTAAACCCCACTATAATAGGCACTTTTTTAGTGGCAGCGTTATTTGGCATTTTCGCTTTTATAACCGTAGGAAACCTTGGCCTTTACGATGACTTTGTTCCGCATAGCATTATAAAGTATGCCACTATTGCAATTGGTATAGTGTTTATTTTAAGGGCGATAGGAAATTTTTCTTCTGTAGGTTTTTTCAAGAAACCTAATGGAACTGTGTTTGCAGCACGCGATACACGTTATTACTCACCGCTTTGTGTCTTCCTAGGATTAAGCAGTATTGCAATTGCTTTATTGCATTAAAAAAGGGCAACCGAAACGATTGCCCTTCTTAAAAGGAGTCAGGAAGGTATATAACCTTTGAGATAACCCTTCCTTCTGCCTTTTAGTTTTTTAGCGAAGCTATGTCTATTACAAACCTGTACTTAACATCACTTTTGTTCATCCTGTCGTAAGCGGTATTGATATAATCCATATCGATAACTTCTACATCAGATGTTATGTTGTGTTCTGCACAGTAATCAAGCATTTCCTGTGTTTCTTTAATCCCTCCTATAAGGCTTCCCATAATGGCTCTTCGTTTGAAGATCAATGTAAATGCCTGTAATGGTTCTCCCGCCGGTGGTGCACCTACAATAACCATAGTACCGTTTTTCCTCAATAAGTTAAGGAAAGTATTGTAGTCATGTTTAGCCGATACCGTGTTTATTATAAAATCGAAGCTATTAGCAAGGGAAGCCATCTGGTCTGCATCTGTAATAAGTGCAAAGTTATGTGCTCCAAGATCTTTAGCGTCTTTTTCCTTAGATGGTGATGTACTTAGCATAGTAACTTCTGCACCAAAAGAAGCGGCAAATTTAACAGCCATGTGGCCTAATCCGCCAAGTCCAAGTACCGCCACTTTATGTCCTTTACCTACTTTCAGGTAGCGTAACGGCGAGTATGTAGTAATACCCGCGCATAATAACGGAGCAACTCCTTTAAGGTCAAGTTTTTCAGATACATGAAGTACGTAATCCTGGTCTACTGTGATGGTAGTAGAATAGCCTCCGTAAGTAGGTGTTGTAGTACCACGCTCATAGCTGTTGTAAGTACCTGTCATTCCTTCTTCGCAGAATTGCTCTTCGCCTTCAAGGCAGCTTGAGCATTTACGGCATGAGTCTACAAAACACCCAACACCTGCAAGTTCTCCTTCTTTGAACTTAGTAACATTTTCTCCTTTTTTTACAATTCTTCCCACAATTTCGTGCCCCGGAACAAGCGGGTATATAGCAGGTCCCCAGTCACCTTTAGCAGTGTGGATATCAGAGTGGCAAACGCCGCTGTATAATATCTCTATCTGCACCTGGTTAGGCCCTACTTCTTTACGTTCAAATTCAAACGGTTTTAATGGCGTCTCAGCATCATAGGCTGCAAAAGCTTTTACTGGAATCATTTCTAGTTGTTTTTGGTTATTTATTTAGTTTTTAATCAGGTGCTTTAATTTTTCCGCCAGCTCGCGGCGGTAAGTAATCCCTATAGGGATTGGGTTGCGTTTTATAACTACGTGGTCTTTCATCACTTCATCTACCTTATCCAGAGCCACGATATACGATTTATGCGCCCTCATAAAGTGTGATGACGGAAGCATCTTTTCGAGATCGTTTGTAGTTATGGTAGCAAGATAATTTTTCTTAACCGTAAATATCTTTACGTAGTTGCCATAACTCTGGGCATATAATATGCTGTTTACTTCTATGGGAATCGTATCGCTGTCTACCTTAACGTATATGGTGTCGGTTACCTCCTCGACTATAGCTTCAGTCTGTAAGTGTGTTGCCTCAAGTTCGAGAAAACGGTCTATTGCCTTAACAAACCGCGGATGGTATATCGGCTTAAGCAAATAGTCCAGTACGCCATACTCATAGCTTTCTAACGCGAACTCGCTATAAGCTGTAGTAAGTATTGTACGCGGCGGGTTATCCAGTTTCTGGAGCATCTCTATGCCTGATATTTCGGGCATGTCGATATCAAGGAACATAAGGTCTACTTTATTATCCTTAAGATAATCCATAGCTTCCAGTCCGTTATATCCCTGAAAAACAAGTTCAAGCGACGGACTCTGCTCAATATACTTTGCAAGCACATAGTGAGCAGCAGGTTCATCATCTATTATGATACATTTTTTAACGCGCTGGCTCATATCGTTTTAACTGCAATTGTAAATTTACGCTATAAATATCAGTTTCCTCAATGTCAAGCGAATAATTACTTCCGTATTGAAGTTTTAAACGCTCTGTAGTGTTCTTGATGCCTATTTTTGTAGATACGATCTCGGTTTTCTTTTCCGGCAGCGAATTGCGTACAATCATTTCGAGTTTGCCATCGGTTACCGTTACATCTACGTCAACAAAACATTTCTCTATGGTACAGGTACCGTGCTTAAAAGCATTTTCAATAAAGCATATCAGCAGCATTGGCGGTATCTTGTAGGCATTGGCATTGTCAATCTCGCTGTTAAAGCTGATGTTGCAGCGATAGCCTACGCGCTCTTTTTCAAGCTCTATGTAACTGCTTATAAAGCTCAGTTCATCTTCAAGCGCTACACACTGTCTTTCATTGCTTTCCAGCTGATAACGCATCAGCTGAGAAACGTGCATGATAAGCTCTGGCGTACGTTCAGGATACTGAAGACTTATACCATATAGTGTGTTGAATGTATTAAAAAGGAAATGCGGGTTAAGCTGCTCCCTTAGCGAATTAAGCTGTGCCTGGTTGTACAGTAGTTTTTCCTGGTCAAGGTTTTTCCTGTCTCGGTAAAACTTGAGTATAAGCAATACCGATAGAATGCAAATAAGCGTTGCCACCAGCGTTGCCGCCTGAAACACATAACTTTTTTGCTCAGACGATTTATAAAGAAAACAATTCTTGTAGATCCATAAAGTAGTAACCTCATACATTATTACAGAGAATGCGGCTACCAGGAGTGTGCTTAGCATGATGTACAACAGCACTTTATGCTTTTTAAAAAGTATGGGCAGCAGAAAAAATCGGTTAAGCTGCGCGTGGCCATACAGCATAAGAAAATAGGCACAGCCCGACCATATGCCGCGCCATGACTTGATAAGTATCCAGTCGTTAAGGGTAAAAAGTATAAAAGAGAATGCCAGTATAAAAAACTCCTGCCACCATTTATTCTCAATTACGCTTTTAAAAAATTTATTCATTCAATCAATTTCATTTATTACTGCAAAGTAAGCACATATAACAGTAACTGTAATAAAATGTATGACGAATTCAATTCATCATTAAAAACCTACATTGCATGAATTGAGTAGTAAATTTGTATTCGATTTTTAAAATCATCTTACTCCATAAACTCACTCATTACAAATGCACTTAAAAAAAGTAACGCTGCTCTTATTGTTTAGTACACTGGGCGGTTTTAGCCAAACGCACCTCTCGCTTAAAGAAGCGGTAGAAACAGGCGCCGCCAATTATGGTGTGGTTAAAGCCAAAAACAGCTATACTAAAGCAGCACAGGAAACTGTAAAACAGGCAAGGCGCGATTATCTGCCTAACCTGAACCTTTCTGCACAGCAGGATTACGGTACCGTAAACGGACAAAATGGCCCGCTGTACGGTTTTGGCGGCCTTGGGGTTGCCTCATCTGGGCTTCCGCTGGCAGAACAAAACTGGAATGCAGCCTTTGGCGCGCTGTACCTGGTTAACATGAACTGGGATTTCTTTACCTTCGGGAGGATGCAGCAGCGTATAAACATTGCTAAAGCCGATGCAGAACGACAACAAAAAGATTTTGAACAGGAACAATTCCAGCAAAAAGTAAAAATTGCCGGGGCTTACTTAAACCTGCTGGCAAGCCAGAGGCTGCAAATCTCGCAATTAAAAAACCTTAACCGATCGCAGGTAGTGCTTAACAATGCAGCCGTAAGGGTTAAGAAC
>Ga0163161_10002351_pt1 | contig 13559 bp, 9 predicted proteins | sample S45metaG_FD_129847 | JGI IMG/M metagenome (GOLD analysis project Ga0163161, IMG submission 129847) | Switchgrass rhizosphere microbial communities from Kellogg Biological Station, Michigan, USA - S4-5 metaG | ecosystem: Host-associated > Plants > Roots > Rhizosphere > Soil | place: USA: Michigan... | reverse complement strand
CTTCACCGATATGATGGCGCTTAGTCCTTCGCGAAAATCATCTCCTTCAATTTCCACTTTGGCTTTTTCAAAAAGCCCCTGCTTGTCGCCATATGATTTGAAAACGCGTGTAATGGCACGACGGAAACCGGCCACATGCGTACCGCCCTCTATGGTATTGATGTTATTGACGTAGGAGAAAATGTGTTCGTTGTAAGCATCATTATAGTTGAGGGCAACTTCAACCACCACATTTGTGTTGGCGTCGTGGCCCTCCACATAAATCACTTTTGGAATCAGTGGACTGCGCTTGCCGTTGCGATCGAGCATTTCAACAAACTCAACGATACCACCATCGCTGTAAAAATTCTTACTGTAAATCTTACCATTCTCATCCTTCTCACGTTCGTCGTTGAGGGTGATGCTGATTTTCCGGTTGAGGAAAGAAAGCTCACGCAATCGACTTTCAAGAATTTCTTTGTTGTATTCGCTAACGATAAAAATAGATAAGTCGGGCCAGAAGCGGATGGTGGTACCGGTTTTGTCGCTCGGACCCAGTTCACGAACCGGGTATTGCGGAATGCCGGTATGGTACTCCTGTTCGAATAATTTGCCATCGCGTTCAACCGTAACATGCAATTTTGCGCTTAGGGCGTTAACGCAGCTTACACCCACACCATGCAATCCACCAGAAACCTTGTAGGTATTCTTGTCGAATTTACCGCCGGCGTGCAGAACAGTCATCACCAGCTCCAGAGCGCTTCGTTTTTCCTTGGGGTGCATCCCGGTGGGAATACCACGGCCATCATCCACCACGGTGATGGAATTATCCTCATGAATGGTTACGTCGATATTCTTACAATACCCGGCCAATGCCTCGTCAATGGAGTTGTCGACCACCTCATATACCAGGTGGTGTAAGCCCTTCATTCCAATATCACCAATATACATGGCAGGTCGCTTCCGGACTGCCTCCAATCCTTCCAGAACCTGTATACTATCGGCACCATAACCATTCGTGGGGAGCGTCATTACATCTTGCGTTTCTGTACTCATAAAGTCGTTCAAATGCGGGGGAAAATGCCCTTCGGGCTTAATCCTACAAAGGTACACAAAATGAAGGGTTTGGACAATAAAATAGCACTATTTTAAGACCTTATTTATCCCGGTTTTTTGTGAAATTTTCCACCCTTTTCAAACCTGGTTTTTAGGACGGTTTTTAGGTGCCTTCACGCGCATTGGGAATAAAGGGTTAAACATTGTATTTTTGTGCCCCGCCCATGTTGCAACCCCTCGATATATTAACCATGGCACGCCGTCAACCGGTGATGCAAGAGCAGCTGGATCTACTTTACGACAAGGAAAGAACGATCCCCGGTTCGGTTGAATATGCCATTAAGCGGTATCGCAAGCATCCCCAATGGAATATCGAAGATGTGGGGATGATGGTTTACCATTATAAAAAGAACGAGCCACAGGAGAATTACCTGGAGCTGCGTTTTTGCGTGGCCGGAAACATGTATTGCAAAGAGAAGGAAACCGCCTGCGATCAATGCAGGGTTAACGCCTCCCGCCATTGCGAGCAAAGAGTAGAAAGTGTTGATACGTTGAGTTTTCGGTTCAGGGCAACCCACCTGTTACAATACGTAAAGGGCAAGAACTCAACCAATTTAACCGACGAAGTGCTTCATTTTAAGCACGGTTCTTCTTTTTCCAAAATTCTTCCGCTTTGCAGCCGGTCCCGAATGGTTTTGGAGGCCTTGTTAAACAATGCCTACACAGATAGTTTGGAGAACATTTTTATAAATGCTCAAACACAGATTCTGCTGTTGTACAGCATGGAATGCATGGTTGGAGATAAGGAAGAAGGCTTCAGTTGCAAGTTCCTGTCCAATGATGCCGATCGCGACAAGATTGTAAAAGCCAGGGAGATTCTGCTCCAGCATATCGGCGAACCCATCACCATTAAAGAATTGAGCCGGAAGGTGGCCATCAACGAATGTTATTTAAAGAAAGGATTCAAAGAAATGTTTGGCGCCACTGTTTTTGATTTTTACCAGGGACAAAGAATGGAACACGCCAAATACCTGCTTTACGAAAAAGGACTTAGTGTTACCGAAGTGTCAATGTTGTTGGGCTATTCCTCTATCTCACATTTCTCTACCGCATTTAAGAAGCATACCGGCATTAAGCCATGTGAGTTGCTGCTCCGATAAAATTTCACGCCAGGCCTCAAAGTCTTCCCAATCTCGAAAGCCGTTTTCCTTAATCCGTAAGCACAGCGGTTGGCAATGCACTTTCTTTGCGGCTTGAATGATTATCACGGATTTATGAAAAGAGTAATTATAGCAGTTTTAACCCTTCTTATTTGTGTTCAAGCCTCAGCCCAACAATATCCAGTTTTAACGCCCGCACAGAAACTTGTAGTGCGAACCGGAGAGGATTCTCTCAATGCCGGTATTGCGAAAAATCGCACGATCGTCTCCGGATACGGAAGCGCTTTCTACCAACGCGATTTCAACCAGGGCGTGTCGACGGTTACGCTGGAGCGCGCGGTATTGTTTGTGGGGCACCAGTTCAATTCCAAGATTGCCTTTTTCTCGGAACTTGAACTGGAGAATGCAAAAGTGGAGGGCGGTGAGCCCGGTGGAGAGATTTCGCTGGAGCAGTGCTATGTGCAGTTCCGTTTCACCAATTCAAATTACATCGTTGCAGGATTGTTCACCCCGCGCATTGGACTACTAAACGAAAACCACCTGCCGGTGAATTTCAACGGCGTTGAACGCCCTATGGTGGAAACATTTGTAATTCCGGCAACATGGCGCGAATTGGGAATTGGTATTTACGGACAGATCAACAACAGGCCTCTCAATTACAGCGTGGCGCTGCTGAATGGCCTGGAATCCAAAAATTTTGAACACGGCACCGGTTTCCGCGGCGGCAGGGCTGAAGGCAGCAACGCGCTGGCCAATAACCTTGCATTGACTGCTTCCCTGCAGTATTACGTGAACGATTTTAAGTTTCAGATTTCAGGCTATATGGGTGGCACTGTGGGTTTGAGCCAGCATGGCGCAGACAGCCTCCAACTGAATTCTGGCGCATTTGGTTCACCTCTTTATTTGGGAGAAGCGAATGTGCAATATAGTCATAACGGATTTTCGGCCAAAGCCATCGGCTCCTATGTTGCACTGCCCGATGCTCACAGCATCAACAAAGCTTACGCCAACAACGTGTTTGAAAATATGTACGGCGCTTACGCCGAAGTGGGATACAACCTTTTTGAAAATGTGGGTAACAAGAAATTGCACGAACAGGAACTGATTGCATTTGCACGTTATGAAACCCTGGACCTGAACTCGCGTATTCCCAGCAATGGTATTCACGACGGAACCGAAAACCAACAACACCTGATTGTGGGCTTCAGCTACCTGCCCATCAAAAATATCGTCATCAAAACCGATATGCGATTGTTGCACACCGGTCCGCAGAACCCCGACCTGATTACGAATCCGAATCCCACAGCCGTTCCATATAAACAGCAAAATTCATTTTTTAACCTGGGTATTGGATATTCATTCTGACATGGACAGAAGATCATTTGTAAGAAACGGATGCAACGCCTGCGTCGCCATTGGAACCGGACTCTTCCTGGGTTCTTTGGAATCGTGTTCAGCTCCCGTGAATACATTTAAAACCAGTCAAACGAACAACAAGGTTTCGGTACCGCTCACTGAGCTCGCCAATACCGACTTCAAGTTGGTTCGTTTGAAGAATTTTGGTTACGATATCGGACTTCAAAAACAGGCCGATGGCAGTTACCTGGCACTTGCACTGATTTGCACACACGCCAGCAACCCCCTTACTAAAACCGGCAATGGCTATGCCTGCAGTTTGCACGGCAGTCGTTTCGATAACGAGGGAAATGTAAAAAAAGGACCTGCAGAAAGAAGTCTCGTCAAATTACAATCCCAGCAATTGGGCGACCAACTGGAAATTCAATTGCAGGAAATCAAAGCAGGATAATTCAAATCTAAACACGAATGAAAAATACCATTATCTGGCTGTCAGGCGTCATCATTGTACTCGCGGCCTGTCACAAAGCAGACACACCTGCCAACAACGATTTCGATACTTTAACGGCCAACGTGCTATCGGATTTTCCGGTGTTCGTGGCCATTCCCCAATACGGCGATCTCTATTCGAAAGCCAGCGATTTTGAAACCTCTGTGCAGGCATTGGTAGCATCACCCACCACCGACAAGTTATTAGCCGCGCGACAGGCCTGGCGCGATATGCGCAGCATTTGGGAAAAGAGTGAAGGTTACCTCTTCGGCCCGGTAGAAGACGATGAATACGATCCGCAAATGGATACCTGGCCCGTCGACTATGTGCAGATGGATTCCCTTTTGGCGAGTTCCAATCCCCTGTCTGTTTCCGATATCCAGGCACTCAGTACCCTTTCCCTGCGCGGCTTTCACCCCGCTGAATACATTTTGTGGGGCAAGGATGGCAATCGCCAGGCAGCAACACTTACTGACCGCGAAAAACTATACCTGCAAAGCCTGACAACAGACTTAAAAAATATTTGTAAGAACCTCTCAGACAGCTGGAATCCCTCTGCCGGTAATTTCGCGCAGAACCTGACCAACGCGGGCAAGCCGGGATCCGTATACGCAACCAAACAGGAGGCTTACCTGGCCATCACCGAAGCCATGATTGGCATTTGCGAAGAAGTGGGCGAAGGCAAAATGGAAGAGCCCTATGCGGCCATGGATTCGGCCATCGTTGAATCACCTTTCAGCGGTAACTCGATTACTGATTTCAGAAACAATATCATCGGACTGGAGAATGTTTACCTCGGTAAATGGACCAGCGATGGCAAGGGCATCAATGAAGTGGTTGCAGAGAAAAATATCAGCCTGGACAATGCGCTTCGTTCCAAGATCACAGCTGCTGTTAATTCCTTTGATGCCATCACCCTGCCTTACGAGCAGGCCATTTTTGATCAGCGTACGCAAATTAAGAACACGCAAAATGCGCTGGCTGCTTTGAAAGACGCACTTGAAAATGATTTAAAGCCCTTCCTGGTTCAAAACGTGAAGGACTAACGTTATAGTATATGCGAATTCCTAGAACGATGTGGGTGGCTGTGTTGGTGTGCGCACCGGGTGTGTTCATGATGTGCAACAAACCGGGCGACTTTGCCGAAGAGAACTTCGATCCACGGTTGTCGGGCGGTGCCGCCACCGCTTTCGATGCGACGTCGAAATCGTTCAGCCACATGATTGAAGGCATGAAAGCGTGGGACGAGCATATTCACGAATTGGGTGATGGCCAGTTTGAACAGAGTTTTGTAACAGCACCGGCTCCGGTTAACAGCGGACTCGGCGCCATTTTCAATAACGTGTCCTGCATCTCCTGTCACCACAACGATGGGAAAGGAACGCCCACCGCAGGCGCGGTAAATTCTTCCCTTCTCATTCGCATAAGTCTGCCTGGCCAGGATGAGCACGGCGGTCCGGTGGCTGTTCCCGGTTTTGGATTACAATTGCAGGATGTTTCTGTTTTCGGTAAGCAGCCCGAAGCCCGTGTAAACATCAGTTATACCGAATCTACCTTTACCTTCCCCGATGGCGTGCAAGTAAACTTGCGGAAGCCCGATTATGCGTTAACCAATCCCTACCTGCCCCTGCCGGCAGGTTATATGTTATCGCCACGAATGGCGCCGCCCGTATTTGGATTGGGGTTAATTGAAGCCATTCCGGAATCGACGATTTTATCTTTTGCCGACGAAAACGATGCCGATGGCGACGGCATTAGTGGCAGGCCCAATTATGTTTGGAATGGATACACGCAGAAAATGGAACTGGGCCGTTTTGGGTTAAAAGCAAATGCACCCTCCTTGCAAATTCAGGTGGCTGGGGCCTATCAGCAGGATATGGGGATCACCAGTTATGTATTTTCCAACGAAAGTTCAGTGGGTCAGGGGCAAGGTGATGGCTATGCTGACGATCCTGAAATCCCCGATTCCATCATGAATTCCGTGGTTTTTTATGTGCGTACGCTGGCTGTGCCGGCCCGCCGGAACGTAACCGATGTGGCAATTATGGCCGGTGAGAAAATATTCACGCAAATTAATTGCAGTGGCTGTCACAAACCTACCTTGTACACTGGTGTCAACACCAATTTACCCACCCTCAGCAACCAGCGCATCCATCCTTACACCGACCTCTTATTGCACGATATGGGAGAGGGCCTGGCCGACGGCCGACCCGATTTTACCGCCAACGGTCAGGAATGGAGAACGATGGCCCTTTGGGGTATCGGACTTTTTCCAAAAACAAATGGCACCGCCTTCTATTTGCACGACGGGCGTGCCCGTACGCTTGAAGAAGCTATCCTGTGGCATGGCGGCGAAGCCGAAAAATCCCGGGAAAAATTCGTTCAACTCACCACTACTGAGCGCAATTCGCTGATCAGTTTCCTAAAATCATTGTAGAGCAGAAACGGTGAAGGGAGCTCCCTGGCTCCCTTCAATCCCTAATCCCTAAACCCTGGAAAAGTTGATTACGATTAGTGGTTGGATATTTGGTTTTTCATAATTCTCTACAGATTCACAGCCTGGATTTGTAGGCTTTTAAAAAAGTTCCAGAAATTATGCCAAAGCGAATAAATGTGGAAAAGAAGGAATTTACTAGATACTAGATACTAGATCCTGGATACTGGATTCTGGAAATCTCTTATCTAGTATCCAGCATCCAGTATCGAGTATCCAGCATCTAGCATCTAGTTTCCCGTTTGAATAGTAACTTTGCACACATTTTACTATGGCAAGCAGATACAAGGAATACCAGCAGCTGAATTTACCCGCGCTTGAAAAGGAAGTACTCGAACAATGGGATCAATCCCAGGCTTTTGAGAAGAGTGTGAGCCTCCGTGAAGGCGCGCCATCATTTGTTTTTTATGAAGGTCCCCCCAGTGCAAACGGACTACCCGGTATTCACCATGTGATTGGTCGTACCCTGAAAGACCTGGTTTGCCGCTATAAAACCATGCAGGGATACCAGGTTAACAGGAAGGGTGGCTGGGATACGCATGGCCTGCCCATTGAATTGGGCGTGGAAAAAGAATTGGGCATCACCAAAGAGGATATTGGTAAGAAAATATCGGTAGAAGAATATAACCAGAAATGCCGCGAAGCCGTTCTCCGGTACAAGGACTTGTGGGATGAGCTAACCCGTAAAATGGGTTATTGGGTCGATCTCGGCAATCCCTTTATCACTTTTAAGAACGAATACATCGAAACCCTTTGGTGGCTGTTGCAACAACTTTACAAAAAAGGTTTGTTGTATGAAAGCGTGAGCATTCAACCCTATTCACCCGCTGCAGGTACGGGACTCAGCTCGCACGAATTGAACCAGCCCGGCACCTACAAAGATGTGAAGGACACCACCTGCGTGGCGATGTTCAAAGCCATCCGAAATTCTTCTTCTGAATTTCTATTTTCTTCATTACCGCCCTCGGGTTCTCACGAAGTTTTTTTCCTGGCCTGGACAACCACGCCGTGGACGCTGCCATCCAATCTCGGACTAACCGTTGGACCCGATATCGATTACGTACTGGTCAGCACTTTCAATCCCTATACGCAGCTACCCGTAAACGTTATATTGGCGAAAGCACTGCTGGGAAAATATTTTAAACCGGAAGCGGAAAATGCAGATCCGGGTTCTTTCGATGAAAAATCGAAACTCATTCCATGGCAAATTGCCGGCACATTCAAGGGACGAGATTTGGAAGGCATGCGCTATGAACAATTGTTGCCCTACGAATCAAATGCGCCTGAAAAATCTGGTGGCGATCCTTTCCGTGTACTGCTCGGCGATTTTGTTACCACCGAAGATGGTACGGGCATTGTTCACACGGCCCCTGCATTTGGTGCAGACGACTTCAGGGTTGGAAAAAAATACGGCATCGGAATATTGGTGATGGTGGACAAACAGGGAAAGTTTGTTGACGGCCTGGGTGAATTCAGTAACCGCTATGTAAAAAATTACAAAGACGACCCTTCATGGACAGACGTAAATGTTGACATCTGCGTAAAGCTCAAAAAAGAAAATCGCGCTTTTCGCGTAGAAAAATACGAACACTCTTATCCGCATTGCTGGAGAACCGACAAACCCGTGCTCTATTATCCGCTCGACGCCTGGTTTGTAAAGACCACGGCATTAAAAGATAAGATGGTGGAGTTGAACAACACCATTCGCTGGAAACCGAAGTCAACCGGTGAAGGCAGGTTCGGCAACTGGCTTGAGAACATGGTGGACTGGAACCTAAGCCGCAGCAGGTTTTGGGGAACACCATTGCCCATTTGGCAAACAGAAGATGGTGAAGAAGAAGTTTGCATCGGCACAATCGAAGAACTCAATGCGGGTATCCGTGAGGCCAATGAAAAGTTGGGTGGAGATGTAAACAAAAATTACTTGCACCAGGGCATACTGGATTTGCACAAGCCCTATGTTGATGATATTATTTTGGTGAGTAGGAAGGGAAAACCCATGCGGCGGGTCCCCGACCTCATCGACGTGTGGTTCGACAGCGGCGCCATGCCTTACGCGCAGTGGGGATTGGATTATGAAAAGCTGAAGGCCGGTAATTCCCGCCCGTTCAAAGCACCATTCGATCTAAATTATCCCGCAGATTTCATCGCGGAAGGTGTTGATCAAACCCGTGGCTGGTTTTATACCCTTCACGCGATATCTTCTTTGCTCTACGAAAATGTGGCCTACAAAACGGTCGTGTCGAATGGATTGGTGTTGGACAAGAACGGGAATAAAATGAGTAAACGAGTCGGCAATGTGGTGGATCCTTTTCAAACCATCGACAAATTTGGAGCAGACGCTACGCGCTGGTACCTGATCACCAATGCTTCGCCCTGGGATAATTTAAAATTCGACCTCGAGGGCATTAAAGAAGTGCAAAGAAAATTCTTCGGCACTTTGTATAATACCTACCAGTTCTTTACACTCTACGCGAATGTCGATGGATTTTCATTCAGCGAGACCTACATCCCGCTGAAAGACCGTCCCGAAATTGACCGCTGGATACTATCGGCATTGCATACCCTAACCGGCACGGTGCAAAAAGCATTGGACGATTATGAACCCACGGCCGCAGGAAGGGCAATTGAAGAATTCGTAGATGAACAACTCAGCAATTGGTATGTTCGGTTATGCCGCAGAAGATTTTGGAAAGGTGAATATGAAACCGACAAAATTTCAGCCTATCAAACCTTGTACGAATGTTTGGAAACGGTGTTGTTATTAACGGCTCCCATTTCGCCGTTTTTCGCAGATGCCATTTTTCAAAACCTGAATGCGGTAACAGGACGCCAAAAAGTGCAATCCATTCACCATGCCGCTTTCCCGAAACAGGACAAAGAAAAGATTGATGAGCAATTGGAGGAAAGGTCAAGGCTCGCCCAGGATGCTTCTTCGTTGGTGCTCTCCCTGCGTAAAAAGGTTAACATCAGGGTTCGGCAGCCGTTGCAGAGAATACTCATTCCTGTGTTAAATCCAACCATGCAGGGGCAGTTGAAGCTGGTTGAGGATCTCATCAAGTCTGAAACCAATGTAAAAGAGGTACAGTATATTACTCAGACCGAAGGTTTTATAAAGAAAAAGATTAAACCTAATTTCATAACGCTTGGGAAGAAGCTTGGAGCCCGAATCAAGCCTTTGTCGCAAATACTGGCTAATTTTGGCCAGGATCAGATTTCCCAGCTGGAGAAGTCGGGAAATATTGAGGTAGTCCTTGATAATGAACCGTTTGAACTTATGCTGGCAGACGTAGACATCACCAGTGAGGATATTCCAGGATGGCTGGTCGCCAATAAGGGGACCTTAACGGTGGCGCTCGACATTACGGTAACGCCTGAGTTGGAGAAGGAGGGGAACGCCCGGGAGCTGGTAAACAGGATTCAAAAGATCAGAAAAGACAGTGGTTTTGAACTTACTGACAGAATCTTAGTAAAACTATCGGATAACCAGGTGCTCAATTCTTCAATCACCCAATATAATGACTATATTTGCGCCGAAATTTTGGCAGATAGCCTGGAATTGGTGCCGGAAGTGACCGATGGCACTGAAATTGAGGTTAACGACATTCTGCTGAAGGTGTTAGTATCAAAAAAAGGATAATTGTATGGCTACCAAGAAGAAAGCGGCAAAACCCGCGAAAAAGTCAACCAGCGCCCACAAGCCCGTAAAGGCTGCCGGACCAAAATCCGCTGCCCCCAAGAAAGCTGCCCCCAAAAAAGCAGTAGCCAAGAAAGCACCCGTTAAAGCAAAACCTGCCCCCAAGAAAGCTATCGCCAAAAAGCCCGAACCTGCTAAAAAAGCGCCTGTAGCGGCTAAAAAGCCCTTAATCGCGGCCAAGCCGTTGGTTAAGAAGCCCGCAGCGCCCATTTTAGCCAAGCCCCTTCCTAAGAAAGAAGAAAATCATCAGCCGACAGCGAACAAGTTCGTTCAGATTAAAAAAGCAATTAAAGCACAGGAAGTGAAAAAAATCGTGAAAACGCCCGTCGTAATGCCGAAGATCAATGCCACGGCATCAAAGAAATATGAGCCTGAATTCACCAAATCGGTACTGGACCAACCGCTTCACGATCCGGGAGCACCCTCCCAGCGTTACAGCGATGGAGAATTATCAGAATTCAAGGAACTCATTTTAAGGAAACTCGAAGCCGCCAAAAAAGAGCTGGCGTACCTGCAAGGCCTTATCACCCGCAAGGATGAAATGGGAGGCGATGAAAGTGAAAACCGTTACATGACCATGGAAGATGGCAGTGTGAGTATGGAAAGAGAGCAGTTGAGCCAGATGGCCAGTCGCCAGATTACTTTCATTGATCACCTCGAAAAGGCGATCATGAGAATTGAAAATAAAACTTATGGTATTTGCAGGGTAACCGGCAAGTTAATCGACAAGGCGCGCCTTCGCGCGGTTCCGCACGCCACCCTTAGCATCGAAGCTAAAATGGGAATGGCCAGGAATCCAAACATCCAATAAAAAAATTCAACGCATTGATAAAACCGGGCGACGACGCCCGGTTTTTTTGTTTTAGTATTGCAACGAACTGAAACAAGCGCCATGTTCAAAAAATTGAGAACAGTTATTTACCATGTGAAGGATCTGCCTGCGGCAAAAGCATGGTACATGAATGTCACCGGGGTAAATCCTTATTTCGATGAACCATTCTATGTTGGATTCGACATTGGCGGATTTGAGCTTGGTCTTGATCCGGATTTTACGGGTGTGGAAGCCGGCAGCCAGTCTGTTGCGTATTGGACTGTTGTTGACATCAAATCCACCCTGCAAAAAATTGAGGAACTCGGAGCGAAAGTGACGCAGCCTTTGCGCGAAGTGGGCGGCGGTATTTGGGTTGCCGTTTTGGAAGACCCGTTTGGGAATTCATTTGGATTGATTGAAGAGACCTGATTCGATAATTGAAATCATCTGCACATGCCATCACGCTTCTTACTGCTGGTAGTCTTAACCGTTATAACCGGGGGCATCCTGCCCATCCAGGCCGGATTGAATTCAAGATTGGCGAGGGCTTCCGGTAGTTCTGTTATTGCCGCGCTCATTTCATTCCTGGTGGGAACCGTTGCCTTAGTACTGTACCTGGTGATTACCCGGAGAGAAGCGGTGCAGTGGCCTGCATTGAAGGCGGTGCCATTGTGGTTTTTTGCCGGCGGTTTAATAGGCGCTTTTTATGTTGCCGTCATCACCTATATCGTACCGGGATTGGGCGCTGCCCTAACATTTAGTTTGGTGGTAACCGGACAAATGGTTGCGGCCATGGTGATTGATCATTATGGCTGGCTGGGAATGACGGTGAAAGAAATTTCGCTGGGCAGAATAGCCGGTGTTATCCTTCTGGTGGCAGGGGTAATCATGATCCGGAAATTTTAGCGTCCTAACTCACTTCCTGCATATCCACGAGCCGCCTGTAAAAGCCATTTTGGGCAATGAGCGAATCGTGTGTGCCTCTTTCCACGATCTCTCCTTTTTGCAGCACGATAATTTCATCGGCGTGCCGGATGGTTGAAAGCCGGTGTGCGATTACAACCGACGTGCGGTTCTGCATCAGGTTATTGATGGCGTCCTGCACCAGGCGCTCACTCTCTGTATCCAGCGATGAAGTGGCCTCATCCAAAATTAATATCGGTGGGTTTTTCAATACGGCTCTTGCAATGGTAAGCCGCTGACGTTCGCCGCCACTGAGTTTACTGCCCCTGTCGCCGATATTGGTTTCATACCCGGCTTCTTTTTGCATGATGAACTGGTGGGCGTTCGCGATTTTGGCAGCCCGTTCAATTTCTTCCAGTGTGGCGTGTTCATTGCCCAGCGCGATATTGTTGGCGATGGTATCGTTGAACAAAATGGGCTCCTGTGTAACAATTCCCATCAGCCCGCGCAGATCACGCAATCCATAATTTTTTATGTTTACACCGTCCAGCAACAATTCACCGCTGGTGGCATCGTGGAAACGTGGCACTAAATCAGCCAGCGTTGATTTACCCGCGCCGGAAGAACCCACGAGTGCAACTGTTTTCCCTTTTTCGATGTAGAGTTGAATGTTCTTCAGAATGGCATGCTCGTCGTAACTAAAACCAACGTTTTTAAATTCTATGCTCTCTTTAAATGCTGAAATGGGAACCGGGTTCGCAATTTCCGTTATGGTGGAATTTTCGTGAATCAGTTTGTTGATACGCTCAATGCTGGCCGCACCTTTTTGAATATTGTAAGAAGCGGTGCTGAGCGCCTTCAGCGGATTGATGATTTGGGTGAAAATGGTAATATAGGTTAAAAAGGCGCCGCCATTTAGCGAAAAATTATTGTTCAATACCAGCCTGCCCCCATAGTATAATACCACTGCAACAGCAGTGATGCCCATCACCTCCGACACCGGCGACGCCAGGTCTCTTCTGCGGTTTGCCCGGTTCTTGATCGTAAATAGCTCTTCATTTTCCCGATCGAACTTTCGCTGTTGCTGCCCTTCAGCATTGAAAGCTTTGATTACGCGCATGCCGCCCAGGGTTTCATCAATCGTGGACAATATGGATCCGAGTTTCTCCTGTACACGGGTTGATACTTTCTTAAGTGAGCGTCCAATTCTGCCAATGATCAATCCGGCTACGGGTAAAAAGAATACGAGGAAAAGAGAAAGCTGCGGACTCAGATATACCATGTACCCGAGATAAAGTATGATGGTGATCGGCTCCCTGAAGAAGGATTCCAGGAAACTCACCGTGCTGTATTCAACGTCCTGCAGGTCGTTGGTTAGACGGCTCATGATATCTCCCTTTTTCTGCTCGTTGAAGTAGCCAACCGGCAGCATGAGTATTTTGCTGAACATATCGCTTCGCATGTCATTAATAATGCGATTGCGGATGGGATTCAGGGTGTACATGGCCAGGTACAGAAACAGGTTTTTCAGCAAAATCGATATCACCACAATCATGCAAATAACGCCGAGCGCCTTGATCTTTCCGGGCGTAGTTGCTGCCCATTGGCTCATG
>Ga0163161_10002348_pt1 | contig 13566 bp, 10 predicted proteins | sample S45metaG_FD_129847 | JGI IMG/M metagenome (GOLD analysis project Ga0163161, IMG submission 129847) | Switchgrass rhizosphere microbial communities from Kellogg Biological Station, Michigan, USA - S4-5 metaG | ecosystem: Host-associated > Plants > Roots > Rhizosphere > Soil | place: USA... | reverse complement strand
GGTGCAGGCCGGGTCTTCCGAGGATGGCCGTGATTTCGCCTCCAGGCACGCCGAAGCGATTTTCACCGCGCACCAGACCCTGCAAAGCGCGAGCGAATTCGCCAACGATATCCGTGCTCGGGCGAAAGCGGTGGGACGCGATCCTGGCCAGCTGAAAATTCTCCCGGGCATCAGCCCGTACATTGGCAGCACCGAAGCCGAAGCCCAACGCAAGTTCGACGAGCTCAACGATCTGGTGCTGCCGCATGTTTCACTCGGTCAATTGCGCCGCATGTTGGGTGTCGACCTGTCCGGTCACGATCTGGATGCGCCATTCCCGCGCCACCTGGTCAATTTCGACAGCAGTGAGAGCCAGTCCAGTCGCTTCAAGCTGATCATCGACATCGTCGACCGCGAGAAACCGACGTTGCGCCAGTTGATCAATCGCCTGGCTGGTGCTCGGGGGCATTGGGTTCCGGTCGGTACACCGGTGCAGATTGCCGACTTGATTGAGCAGTGGTTCCGCAGTGGCGCCGCTGATGGTTTCAATGTGATGCCGCCAGCGTTCCCGGAGGGCTTTGAAGTGTTCCTCGATGAAGTGCTGCCGATCCTGCGCAAGCGTGGGCTGTTTCGCCATGAATATGCGGGCAGTACGCTGCGCGAGCATTATGGTCTGAGTCGCCCGGTTTCGCGTTTTGCCCAGAAGTCCGCCTCAGCGACCTTGCCATCGCGCAGCGCAGTGCAATTGATTCCGGACCCTGTTTGATCTCGTTCCGGGCTAAAGCTGTATCAGCGGGAGAGCGCCTCAAAGACTGTTGAGGCTCTCTCCCGTTGACGTTCTATTGAAGACTCAGTGAGAGACAATCGGTGCCGTCACCGACTTGCCGAGCGCCGAGGTAATGGTGATGGTCGGGTTAGGCGACGGGCCACTGCCGGTGGTGGTCACCGATATCCGCCAGCGAGCGCCGGTACCGATCGGGGTCAGGGTCGCCGTGCCAAGGTTCAGCGGGCCCGCAGTGGTCGAGGCCGTTGCCGTGATGGTGTTGCCCGTGCCTCGCGAGGTGGTGCCAGCCAGTTCCCAGGTGTAGCGACTGTTGCTGCGGGCGGTGACTACAGCGCTGGTAACCACCAGGTCTTCGTTGACCGCCGAAGCGGACACCGCCACGGACACTGTCGCCGGGTTCGACACCGCATCCTTGGCGTCGCTGGCGTTATAGGTGAAGGTCGCGGTGAACGGCGCGGGGATGGTGGGCGGAGGGGTGTAGATCACCCGCACACCGTCGGTGCTGACCGTGCCCTTGCCCGAATCCGGCTGGTTCAGGTCCACCACTTTGAGCGGCAGATTACCGTCGGGGTCGGTGTCGTTGGCCAGCACGTTGATGTTCACCGGTTGCCCGTTGTTGCTGGTGGCGCTGTCGGGGTTGGCCACCGGTTTTTGGTTATCGCCTTCGTTATTTTCGTCATCGCCACCGGTGCGGAAGGTCGGCAGGGCCGCGGAGGCCACGTAGGTGACACCGTCCCAGCCCGGCAGGGGTGTTGGCATCAACTGGAACTGGCCGGGATGTTCAATATCCCAACGCAGCAACATGGAAGTGTCCTCGTGCTGGGTGTTGTGGCAGTGCTCGACGAACGTACCGGCGAACTCGCGGAAGTGCAGCGCTACGTCGATTTCCACAGAACTGTCGATCTCTGCGCCAACGCGATACACGTCCTTGCGCGCCCATTTTTCCCATTCCGCGGGTGCCTTGCCGTCGCGGCTGAGGATGATGCCTTCTTCGAAATGCACGTGCACCGGGTGGCTCCAGCCGTTACCGCCGTTCTTTATTTTCCAAACTTCGAGGGTGCCGTCGCCGGAGAACCCGGCGTCCGTCGGGCCGTTGGCCAATTGCGGGGCGGCGCTGATCCGGCGAGGATCCATGGCGTAGCCGAAACCGCCGTCGGTCTTGACGGTCCAGGGGGCTTCATCGGTGCCATCGGAGCGACCGAAAATGAACTCGCGATGCCGCGCCACTTTGAGTTTGGCCTGGTCGGTGGCATTGTCTCGGTCGATGGTCAGCGGGATCATTTTCTTGCCGGCCGCTTTGCCCGGTTTGGCCGGTTCATAGTCGGCCGGGTTCATGCTCACGTCCTGGCCGGTGTAAGGTTGCACCAACAGCTGCAGGAACTTGCCCACCACCGGGTCGCCCTTGTCCCACATCGGCCCTTTACTGGTTTGCTTGATCTCGGCCTTGTACTCCTCGGACAGCACGTCGGTCAGGCTCACTTCCTCTGTCTGCGGGCCCTTGCCGGTCTGGTGTTCCATCAGGTTGACGAAATACAGCTTGTCGCCGGGCTTGATCCCGTTTTTTGCGAAGTTGATGATGATGTCGTAACGCTCGGCAATCGCCTGCGTCGGCAGGATCGCGTTGTGCCGCTGTTTATCGCCGTCACCGTCCAGGTCCATGCTGCCGTCGAAGGGGATGGCATGTTCCATGATGTTGCCGTCATTGCCGATCATGTGAAATGGCACGCGGGCATAGGACACACCCGAGCCTTTAGGCCCCTGGAATTCGCCGCCGCTACCGGCGATTTCACGCACCAAGGCAATCTTGAAGTAACGCGACACCGAGCCGTTGAGAATGCGGAAACGGTAGCTACGTGCGCGCACTTTCAGGCGCGGCTCGTACTGCCAGTTGACCAGCATCTGGTCGCCAAGAAAGCCGTCGGTGTTGAATGGGTTGAACCACAACTGACCGTTGGCGTCCCAGGCCTTGTCCGCGAGCACCAGATTGACGTCGTAGTCACGGTTGCCCCAGGGCATCGCCGAACCGCTGGGCAGGCGCAAATTGACCCCGTCCTCCAGCGCTTCGTTACCGCGATCCAAAGCGCTGTAGTAGTTCATCATCACCGCGTTGCCCTTGTAGACGTTCTGCGCGGTGAAATCGAGCATGTGGTCATGGAACCAGTGGGTGCTCATGGTTTCACGCCAGTCGCCACGAATCTTGATTTTGCCGTTGTCGCAGGTTTTCAGGCCGGGGCTGGCGTCGTTGACGTACAGCGTTTCGCCCGGTGCGCAGGGGAACGCCGCGCGAGGGTCATGGGCGTCGGTGTTGATGGTGTCGTAACCGGCCAGCTGCAGCGGCCAGCGGTAGTCGTAGTACTGCCCCGGAAAGAAAAATGCGTTGGTGTAGCCATCGCTTTCAGCGGGGGAGTGGCCGTTGTGTTCGTGGGTGCTGATGGTATGCAGACCGAAGCCCATATTGGCTGCAGGGTCGATCGGCAAGGCGTTGTAGTGACGCATCAGCACCGGTTGGCCATAGCGCACCATCAGCAGTTTGGCCGGAAAGGTGCCGTCGAAGGTCCACAGGGCGTTGTGATTTTGCAACGGAAAATTTGGGTGGAAGCGCGTATCGATGCCTTTGGTGGTGCCCGTCGTGGTCGGGATGTCAGAAGTCTGATAGTAGAGCCCGCCCGGCCCGAACTCACCGACGGCGTAGTTGTGCAATTGCCTGCGGTCGCGCATGCCGGTGTTGACCCGAGCGCCCACTTGCACGGTTTTGTAGGCGACTTGTGGGTAGAACTCGTTCCAACGCTGATGCGACCAGCCTTTTCCCGGTGGCCGCCCTTCGGCCGGCGAACCCACGGGATGGCGGTTGAGGAAGGTTTCGATCTGCGCTTTCCACGGGTTGCGGTCCAGTACGTTGGAGAATTGCGACGGGAACGGAAACAGGCCAGGCTGGCGCATGAACGCATCCAGCGCGGCACTCGACGGGGCGCTGCGAGCAACGCTGTTCGGGTCTTGCGCAGGCGCCGGGCCGACGGTGGGGGCGGGGAAGGTCAGGGGCGGCGCCGGGATCGTCGGGTCGAGTTTCTCCGTGCCGAATTCCTCGAACAGCAGCAATTGCTGGGTAAAGGGTAGCGCCCCGAACAAGGGGCTGGGTTTACCGTTGGTGGGGAAGTTGTACGAGGTCTGCACGCTTGGTGGCAGCACGTTTTCTGCACGCGGCGTGTCACGGTCGCCGTACACGCCGTTGGGCAAGGCAATCGAGCCCTGGTTGGCTTCCGGCAATGCTTCCAAGGCGTCCATCGCAGCTTTTGGATCAGCGGGCGGATTGCTGTAGGCCGAAGGATCCGTGGGCGGTGGCGGGCTTACATCATCAAGCGGTGCTGCGCTGACGGTAGCCAGACTGCAGAAAATGACAGTGGCTACGCCACATGTACTCAGGTAGTTGAGCGAACTGAACGCCGATGCAGCGTTTTTCATTGTGTTCCCCTCAAGTCATGCCAAATGGCGAACTCCGCCGTCCCCAACGGAAACGACAGCTACTGCGCTGCAAGGGGTTGGGGCAAAATCCGGGCCAAGGGCAAAATTGAGGAAAAAACTCAGATTTATTAAGTAGTTGATTGGTAGTGTTTCTCAGTTGAAACATTTTAGTGGTGGGGGATATCCCTCGAAATAGGTGGCTTTTTGCCTGAATGGGTGCGGGAGCAACCCATTTTTGCTGGTGAAAGTCCTGCTTTCGTACCGTAAACATGCGTCGTCGTACAACATGCCTGGACACCCCAAGACCTCACATCCCGTCGTTAATCCCCGACAATTCACACGATTGATGATCCTGCAGCTACCGAGTTCTGTAAGAAATCAAATTTTTCACAAGCAATTCTCGTCAAGACCAACGGCAATTTTGGATATTGACAGCCCATCATGTAACTAGATATAAATGGCGCAGTTGTACGACGACAGACGATACGTCGACTGTTCATGCCAAAAAATAAAAAGAGTGTCGGCCCCATCATGAATTCAACTTGCGTACTCATCCCCCTCAACGTCGCTTCCTCTGGCCTGATCTTGTCTGCTTGCGCGCCTGCACAGTCAGTTCCGTCGCAGGCGACTGTCCCGCCAAACCCCTGCTAGTACTCGCTACACGCCCAGCTCCAGCCACCAGCAATTGCACTGCGCGTGATGCAACCGGCGGCGGGGTACAGCATAAGTTGATCGCAAGACCCGGCTGAATCTGACCAGCCTTGGCGCGGACTTTTTGCGTCTTGGCGATGCTCTACGACACTATTGATCTCGCTTGAAACCGAGAGATCATCACCATAATCCAATAATAAAGTGATGCCATGAATCTGAACGAGCCCATCAATGCGAATGCGCAACGCGTCGGCCAAACGGTCGGCAAATACCGGTGGACGATCTGTGCGCTGTTGTTTTTCGCCACCACCGTTAACTACCTGGACCGTCAGGTACTGAGTCTGTTGGCGCCGCAACTGTCGACGCAGTTTGGCTGGAGTAACACCGACTACGCCAACATCGCCTCGGTTTTCCAGTTTGTATACGCGATCTCCATGCTGTTCGCCGGTCGCTTCGTCGACAAGATCGGCACCAAGAAAGCTTATATCTGGGCGATTGGCATCTGGTCCACCGGTGCGGTCATGCACGCCTTTGCCGTGCCGATGGGTGAGGGTATTGGCGCCCTGAGCAGTGCGCTCGGCCTTGCCGTCATTCCGGTCTCGATTGCCGGTTTCATGCTGTCTCGCGCGGTTCTGGCGATTGGTGAAGCGGGTAACTTCCCGATCGCGATCAAGGCCACCGCGGAGTATTTCCCGAAGAAGGAACGCTCCTTCGCCACCGGCATCTTCAACTCCGGTGCCAACGTCGGCGCGGTGCTGGCGCCGATCTGCGTACCGCTGATTGCCGGCATCTGGGGCTGGGAAGCGGCGTTTATCGTGATCGGTATGCTGGGCTTCGTCTGGGTCGCCGTCTGGATTGCGCTCTACCAGAAGCCGGATCAGCAAAAGCGCCTGTCGGCGGAAGAACTGGCGTACATCCGTAGCGATGAACCTGCGCAAGTAGCCATCCCGGAAGTGTCAGGTGTTGCTGCCAAAAAAGTATCGTGGTTCAAGTTGCTGACCTACCGCCAGACCTGGGCGTTTGCCTTCGGCAAGTTCATGACTGACGGCGTGTGGTGGTTCTTCCTGTTCTGGCTTCCGACCTACCTGTCGGCGCAATACGGCATGAAAGGCGCGGCCATCGTGGCACCACTCGCCGTGTTGTACAGCTTGACGATGATCGGCAGTATTGGTGGCGGCTGGTTCCCGAGCTACTTCATGAACCGCGGCGACAAGCCGTATGACGGTCGCATGAAAGCCATGCTGGTGATCGCGCTGTTCCCGTTGGTGGTGCTGCTGGCTCAGCCATTCGGTTACATCAGCTTTTGGGTACCTGTATTGCTGATTGGCGTTGGCGCATCGGCGCACCAGGCCTGGTCGTGCAATATCTTCACGACGGTGTCCGACATGTTCCCGCAAAAAACCATCGCTTCGGTGGTCGGTATCGGCGGCATGGCCGGTGGCTTGGGCGGTGTTGTGATGACCAAGGTTGGCGGTTATGTGTTCGACTACTACAAATCGGTCAACGATATTCACACCGGCTACATGATCATGTTCGCAATCTGTTCGGTCGCCTACCTGGTGGCCTGGAGCGTGATGAAGTTGCTGGTGCCACGCCACAAGGAAATCACTGATCTGTAAACAGCGATTGGTGCAGTAGAAGGCCCCGCCCCACGCAAGTGGGGCGGGGCTTTTTCGTTTCAAGAATCTGATCCGTATTTTCCCGAACTATCTGCCTCTGTAATGCGCTCAGTTGCAGGCTCACAATGACGGCACACAGCGAACTCATAATGTAGGAGGCCCGAATGGGCAAGATGACAATTTTCCTGGGTGGATTTCTGGTGCTGACCATTTTGATTGGTGCCCTGGCCACGATTTCTCCCGTTTAATCCTTTCGCCACCCGTGTGCTGTTCAAACATCTTCTCTCCATCGACGCGCCTGAACCACCATTGCTGGCGCAAAGTGCAGCACAACCATGCGCACCAGATGATGAGTCAGGATGAACACAACGTTCAGCCCGCCACTGAAGGCGACCATGGAGATGGTCTCGATGGCGCCCGGCATGTAGGCCAGCCATAACGACCAGGGATCGCTGCCCCAAACCCGCCCGGCCACGCTGGCAAACGCTGCGGCGATCAGCAACATCAGGCCAACGGACATCAACGCGGCACGCCCGTGGCGAACAAGTTCGGCGAAGCTGATGTCCTTGAATTTCGAGCCGATCAGCACACCGAGCAGGATGGCAGCAGAGTCGACACTCCATGACGGCATGTGAAAGCCCTGCAAGTAGCCGGTCTTGACGTAAACGCCGGTGAGCACGATGGCGGTGAGCATGAACGGTGCCGGCACGCCAACGTTCAACAGCAATCGACCTGACAACAGGCACAGGGCGATCAGTGACAACAGGCTCAGCGCCAGGCTCATGTCCAACGGGCTGCTATGGGCAATCGCCACGGTGGCCTGCCCTGGAATGCAAAAGCTCACGAGGAGGGTGATGAAGATCAGTCGCACCAGATGCACGACGATCACTTTGCTGGACGCGCGTTCGGATTCGAGCAAGTCGAATACCGCCGCGAGTGCGCCGGGGTAGACGGCCAGCAGCGTATCCTTGCGGTTCCAACCGGCGATTTTCAGCAGCGCCACACCGGCCACTGCGCTTTGCACCATCAGGCACACCAGCATGACACCCAGGCTGGGCAAGATGGCCGCGACCGTGTGGCTGTCCCACGCCGTAAACATCAGGCCGGTCGCGATCCCCAGGACGATTTGCACATAGCCGAGGCCGAAACGCAGGGTAGGGGAGAAGCGCAGGTTGCTGGCGATCAGTGCGCTCGCGAATATCGAACCCAGCAACAGGCCATGGGGGATGCCGGCGTATTGCAGCGCGGCGCCGACGCCGGTAGCGATCAGTAAACACAATAGGGTTTTCATGAGCCTTCCTTGATGAATTCCCCGACGCTTGCATCCGGGCAGCCGATGTTTTCCCACCTGACGGCATGAAACGTCAAGAACGCTGTTCATCCTGTCCTTTAGGCGACATCAGCTGGCTTACTAGCGTTAGTCGGTAATCAGCGGACGGGTTAGAGTCGTGCTCACGTTCCTGGCAAACCCGGATGACCCTGATGACGCGCCATCGATTCTTACCCGACAACTTCACCCTGACCCTGATCGGCGTCGTGCTGCTCGCCAGTGTGTTGCCCGCCAGCGGTCAGGTCGCGGTGGGCTTCGGGTGGCTGACCAACATCGCCATCGCCCTGCTGTTTTTTCTGCATGGCGCCAAACTGTCACGCGAGTCGATCATTGCCGGTGCCGGGCATTGGCGCCTGCATGTGCTGGTGTTCAGCCTGACCTTTGTGCTGTTCCCGTTGCTCGGCCTGGCGCTGAAGCCGGTGTTGTCGCCGCTGATCGGTGATGATCTGTACATGGGCATGCTCTACCTCTGCGCGCTGCCCGCAACGGTGCAGTCAGCCATAGCCTTTACTTCCCTGGCGCGAGGTAATGTTCCAGCGGCGATTTGCAGTGCGGCGGCGTCCAGTCTGTTCGGGATCTTTATCACGCCGTTACTCGTGACGCTTTTGCTGAATGTGCACGGCGAGGGTGGCTCGACCCTTGATGCGATTGTGAAGATCAGCGTGCAACTGCTGCTGCCGTTCGTTGCCGGGCAGATCGCGCGGCGCTGGATCGGTGCCTGGGTCGGGCGCAACAAGAGTTGGCTGAAGTTCGTGGACCAGGGCTCGATTCTGTTGGTGGTCTTCGGCGCGTTCAGCGAAGCGGTGAACGAAGGCATCTGGCACCAGATCCCGCTTTGGGAACTGGCCGGGCTGGTGGTGGCTTGCTGCGTATTGCTGGGGCTGGTGTTGGTGGCCTCTACGGTGCTGGGCAAAGCGTTTGGTTTCAATTTGGAAGACCGCATCACCATCGTGTTCTGCGGTTCGAAGAAAAGCCTGGCCACCGGTGTGCCGATGGCCCAGGTGCTGTTCGCCGGCAGCACCATTGGCGTGTTGATCCTGCCGTTGATGCTGTTCCATCAAATCCAGCTGATGGTCTGCGCGGTGCTGGCCCAGCGCTACGCCAAACGCCAGGAATCGGTTGCTGAGTTGATGGCGCAAGTAGATCCTTGATTGTCTGGGGTCCTAGCCTCGTCTGGAGTGATGCATGAAGGTTGGCGTGATTTCCGATACCCACGGTTTGCTCCGCACCGAAGCGGTTGCCGCGCTGGAGGGGTGTGAGCGGATCATTCACGCAGGCGACATCGGTAGCCGGGACATTCTCGATCAACTGGCGTCGATAGCCCCGCTGCATGTGGTGCGCGGGAACAACGATCTGGGCGAGTCTTGGGCAGAACCGCTGGATGATCTTCTGTGTTTTGAGCTGAACGGATGGGGCACATTGCTGGTGCATGACATCGCCGATGTTCCGGTCGTGCTCGATGCAGGCATCAAGCTGGTGATCACCGGCCATTCGCACAAACCACGCATCGAATGGCGCGGTGAGCGGTTATTTCTCAATCCCGGCAGTGCGGGACGGCGGCGTTTCAAGCTGCCGGTGACGCTGGCGTTGATTGAGGTGCTTGAGGGCTCGATTGAGCCGCGACTGGTTTCGCTGTTGGAATGAATTTTTTCCGCATCGATTCTATTCCACCTCATGTCGGAGAAAACCAGGAGGCAATTCGCCAATGCCTTGTAGATGGGCTTCAAGAAATTCGCGCAACACGCGTACCTTTGTCGAAAACCGTCGATTGGGCAGGTAGGCCATGTAGATCTGTCTTCCGGTCAGCGAATTAACGAAACGATAGTCCGGCAAAACAATCTGCAATTGACCGTTCAACAGCAGGTCGCGCACCAGCCAGATTTCGAATTCCGCGATGCCCAGGCCCCCACAGACCGCTTCGAGCAACAGTTCCGAGTTGTCTGATTGAAGATTGCCCTGCGGGAAAATCGAATGCTTTTCCTCGTCCCGGACAAAATACCAATGGGGGTCGCTATCCGGGTGTACGTAGACCAGGCAGTTATGGGTGCTCAGGTCCCCGGGTGATTGTGGATGTCCATGCTGTGCAAGGTATCCAGGTGTGGCGCAAAGCAGCGAATCGTTGCGGGAAATCGGGTAGGCGATCAGGTTCTCCAAATGGTTTTCACCCTCATGGATATCCAGATCAAAGCCCCCGACGATCATATCGTTGTGATTGTCTGTCAGGCGCAGATCCATCTGGATGCCGGGGTACATCTTTAGAAAGGGGGCGATCAGCGGCGCGAGGAAACGCCTGCCGAACGCCACGGGTGAGGTGAGTTTCAGAGGACCGCTGGGTGCAAGGTTGAGATCGCTGACCACGCGCAAGGTGTCATCCAGGTCGGCGATCATCGACAACGCCCGCGCGTGATAGATCTGCCCCGCCTCGGTCAGCGCGACGATATGCGTGGTGCGATGGAGCAGGGTGGTGTTCAGCGACTTTTCCAACGCCGAAATGGTTCGGGTCAAGGTTGAGGGCGAGACGTGCATCTCTCGGGCAGCTGCAGAAAAGCTGCCCAACTCGACGACTTTCACCAAGGCCCTCATCACCCCAAGATGATCGATACGTGCAATTTCGGAGCTCATTTCAGGTTGATTGCCTTTGCGCTGGGTGCAAAACCGAATTCCTTTACTCGATGTTCCACCGGTTTTTATCGGAATATAGACTCAATTCCATGCCGTGCGCACATCCATGTTGCCCGTCAAAGAATATTCCCCGTTGCAAGTCGGAGTTTGAAGACCCTCATGAATTTCCCTGCCCATGTTCCAATCGCCATCGCCACTCGAAACGAACATGTGGAGCGAATCCATTGGGGGTCAGTGGCAGTGGTCGATAGCGAGGGCGCGTTACTGGCCTACGCTGGCGACCCGGCCTCCATGACTTTTTCCCGTTCGACGCTCAAGCCGTTCCAGGCCGTTCCTTTTGTCCGTGACGGCGGCCCCGAGCGCTTTGGTTTCACCGATGATCAGGTCGCCTTGATGTGCGCCAGCCATTCCGGGGAAGAGGCGCACGTCGACGCCGTGAGCAACATGCTGACGAAGATCGGTCACGAAGTTCATGACTTGGGATGTGGCTGCCATTTGCCGGACTTCTACAGCGGTGACAATCTCCCGCCCCAAGGTTTCCATTTCGATCAACGCCACCACAACTGCTCCGGAAAACACACCGGATTTCTTGCCTACTGCCGCCTCCACGGATTAGAGAGCAGTTCTTACCTGGCGCCCGAACATCCCCTGCAACGCGATATCCAGCGGGTCGTCGCAGGGTTGACGCGGATACCGCAAAATCAGCTTTGGACGGGGACTGACGGCTGCAACGCGCCCAACCTGGGAATGCCTCTCTCGCGACTTGCGCTGTTATGGGCACGTCTGGCCAGTGGTGATGCCGGGAACGACACCAGCCTCAGTCCTGTTTTGCAGCGGCTGTTCGACGCCATGCGTCGTAATCCTCAAATGGTTTCCGGTACCGGTCGATCCGATCTGGGCATCACCCTGTCCTCCAACGGCGATTGGGTCGCCAAAACGGGGGCTGATGGCGTGCAGACGGTGGGAATCCGCAGTCGCGGACTGGGCGTGGCGGTCAAGGTCAGCGATGGTGATTTTCCCAGTGTGTTTGCCGTGACCATCTCGGTGCTCAAGCAGTTGGGCGTGTTGGAAGGCGAGAATCAGTTGTTGGCACCTTGGGCAGATCCCGCGTTGAACAATTGCAATGGCGCGCCGGTGGGTCAATTGAAAGCCACTGTGCAATTGAAGTTCGTCTAATGCACAGTGCCGGCAGGCACGAATCAGTAATCTAATGCAGAGCACAAGCCATGCAATCGACGCGCTCACTGGATCAGAAACCCCCAGCCATTTCATTGCGGGCAGTGAACAAATTCTTCGCCAGTCAGCAGGTGCTGTTTGATGTAGACCTGCAAGTACAGCCCGGTGAAGTGGTGGTGATTATCGGCCCCTCCGGCTCGGGTAAATCGACGTTGTGCCGGTGTATCAATCGCCTGGAAGCGATCGACAGCGGTGAGATTTTCCTGCACGGCGAACGCCTTCCGGAAGAGGGCGGTGCGTTGGCGAAGATGCGTGCCAAAGTGGGCATGGTTTTCCAGAACTTCAATTTGTTTGCCCACCGGACAGCGATGCAGAACGTTGCTATGGGGCCACGTAAAGTGCTCGGCATGAGTCGACACGATGCAGAGGCATGGGCCATGCAGCTTCTGGATCAAGTCGGTTTGGGGCACAAGGGCAAGTCGTACCCCGCAGAGCTGTCGGGTGGACAACAACAGCGGGTCGCGCTCGCGCGTTCACTGGCGATGAAGCCCAGCGTCATGTTGTTCGATGAGCCGACCTCGGCACTTGATCCTGAAATGGTCAACGAGGTTCTGAAGGTGATGGTCGAATTGGCCCGCAGCGGCATGACGATGGTGGTGGTCACCCATGAAATGGGCTTCGCTCGCTCGGCCGCTGACCGGATTGTGTTCATGGACGCCGGTCGCATCGTCGAAAGTGCGCCACCCGAGATTTTTTTCAGCGCTCCCCGCTCAGAGCGTGCTCGCGATTTTCTTTCCAAAGTGCTCGCACACTGAATCACGCAGTAGAACCCACAATAACAAGAGAAATAGACCATGCGCTCAAACCGACTTGTTGCTCTTAGCCTTTCCCTGCTGACGTCCTGCATGTTTGCCGGCGTTGCGTCGGCTGACACGACAGAGAAATTCGCGGCCGATTCGACGATGGCCAAAATCCACGAGCGAGGCAAGCTGGTCGTTGGCACCTCGCTGAACACGCTGATGTTTTCCTCACGCAATCCCATGACCGGGAATGTCGAGGGCTTCGAGGCTGAGCTGGCTAGGATGCTGGCCAAACGGCTGACGGGGTCGGAAGACAACATCGAGTGGGTCAGCACCACGCCGGAAAACCGCATCCCGTTGGTCCAGAACAAACGCGTTGACCTGGTCATCTCGACCATGACAGTGACGGATGAACGCAAGCAGGTCATTGGTTTTGCCGGTCCTTATTACCTCGCGGGGCAAGATTCGCTGGTGCGGGCGGACGACCATTCGATCAATAAAACCGCAGACCTCGACACCAAGACCGTCTGCGTCCTGAGCGGCACCACCGTTGAACGTAACCTCAAGCCGGTGGCGCCCCATGCCAAAATAGTCACCTTCAGCGACGCCTCTGCGTGCGTGGAAGGGCTGATCGACAAACGTTTCGATGCCTATGTCGACGACGGTGCCACGCTGGTCGGCGAGTCGATGCGCCAACCCGGCAAGATGCGCGTAGTCGGCACACCCTTTACCGAGGAGCCCTACGGGATTGCCGTCGTCAAGGAAGACAACGTGTGGCGTGACTGGATCAATTCGCAACTGAGCACGTCGATCCGTGACGGTCAGTGGCAAAAAATGTATGACAAGGAACTTGAAGCCGGTTTGGGCGCGCCCCAAGTGCCTGTCATCCAATAAGAAAGCAATCCATAGAGGGTGACCTTGATGCCTTATATCGAACGCTTTCTTGGGGGTATCGCGATAAGCGTCGAGCTCACCCTGCTGTCCTTCGCCATAGCCATTGTCCTGGGACTGCTGCTGGCTGTCATGCGGGTTAGCCCATGGCCGACATTTCGCTGGTTCGCCAGCGGTTACGTCGAGCTCATGCGGATGATGCCGCTACTGGCGTTATTGCTGCTGTTTACCTTCGGACTGCCCAAGCTCGGTTTC
>Ga0163161_10002347_pt1 | contig 13566 bp, 10 predicted proteins | sample S45metaG_FD_129847 | JGI IMG/M metagenome (GOLD analysis project Ga0163161, IMG submission 129847) | Switchgrass rhizosphere microbial communities from Kellogg Biological Station, Michigan, USA - S4-5 metaG | ecosystem: Host-associated > Plants > Roots > Rhizosphere > Soil | place: USA... | reverse complement strand
CGCGTTCCTGAGCGGACAAGGCCAGCGCCTGCGCAAGCTGGGCATCAATGTGCTGACCATCAAGCCCGGCTTCGTCGATACCCCGATGACGCAGGCCTTCAAGAAGGGCGCGCTGTGGGCCTCGGCCGACAAGGTCGCGCAGGGCATCGTGCGCGCCTCGGACCGGCGCCGCGCGGTGGCCTACCTGCCGGGTTTCTGGTGGGCGATCATGATGGTGATCAAGAATATTCCCGAGTTCGTCTTCCGCAGGATCAAGCTCTGACATGACCGACAAGCACGCCAGAATCGTCATCACCGGCGCAGCCGGCCTGGTCGGGCAGAACCTGATCGTCGAGCTCAAGCAGCAGGGCTACCGCCAGTTGGTGGCAATCGACAAGCACGCGCACAACCTCGAGATCCTGCACACGCTGCACCCAGACGTGCATGTCGTCCGCGCCGACCTTGCCGAACCCGGCCCATGGGCCGCCGAGTTCACCGGTGCCGCCTGCGTGGTGCAGCTGCACGCGCAGATCACCGGCAAGACCACCGACCTGTTCGTGCGCAACAACATCACCGCCACCGATCACGTGCTCGCGGCCACGCGCGCTGCGGCCGTGCCCTACATGGTGCACATCAGTTCGTCGGTGGTGAACTCCGTAGCCAAGGACGACTACACCAACACCAAGCGCGAGCAGGAAGAGATGGTCGTGGCCAGTGGCCAACGCCACTGCGTGCTCCGGCCTACCCTGATGTTCGGCTGGTTCGATCCCAAGCACCTGGGCTGGCTGTCGCGCTTCATGGCAAGGACGCCGGTGTTCCCGATCCCCGGCGACGGCAAATTCATGCGCCAGCCACTATATGAGCGCGACTTCTGCCGCTGCATCGCCAAGTGCATCGAGACCGAGCCGGACGGCGAGGTCTTCGATATCGTTGGCGATACGCGCGTGGACTACGTCGACATCATCCGCACGATCAAGCGGGTGAAGAAGCTGCACACCGTGATCATGCACATCCCGATTGGCTTCTTCGCGTTCCTGCTGAAGGTCTACAGCCTGTTCAGCAGCAAGCCTCCCTTCACCGCCGACCAGCTCAAGGCGCTCAGTGCAGGGGATGACTTCAAGGGCATCGACACCGAAGCGGTGTTCGGCGTCAGGCAGACGCCGTTCGAAGAGGCCATCAAGGAAAGCTACACCGACCCGCGCTACAGCCACATCGTGCTGCAGCGTTGACGCTGCCCCCGCCCATTCCTTCCTGCCAGCGGCCCCAACTCCGTGAATCCAACCACTATGACCACGCAGCGTTTTGCGATCATCGGCACAGGCCCCATGGGTCTGATGGCCGCCGTCGACCTCCTGGATCGCGGGCACGATGTCACCCTCTACGAGCGGGATGACCGGATCGGCGGCATGTCCGCGAACTTCGATTTCGATGGCCTGTCCATCGAGCGCTACTACCATTTCATCTGCAAGACCGACTACCCGCTTTTCGCCCTGCTTGAGCGCTACGGCCTGTCCAATGCCCTGCGCTGGACCGATACGCGCATGGGCTATTACTACAAGGGCAAGCTGTACAAGTGGGGCACTCCGTTCGCCTTGCTCGGCTTTCCCCACCTGGGGCCGATCAGCAAGTTCCGTTATGCCCTGCACGTCATGTACACCAAGGGCATCAAGGACTGGACCGCACTGGACAAGGAGGAGGCGGGTGCGTGGATCCGGCGCTGGATCGGCCAGCGAGCCTATGACGTAATGTGGAAGGACGCCTTCCGACTGAAGTTTTTTGAGTATAAGGACAATCTGTCCGCCAGTTGGATCGGGACCCGCATCAAGCGCGTGGCGCTGTCACGCCGCAACCTCATGAATGAAAGCATGGGCTACCTTCAAGGCGGCTCGATGACGCTGCTGGACAAGATGGTTCAGGACATCCAGGCACGTGGCGGCCGCATCCTCCTGTCCCAGGGCATCGACGAGGTTGTTTCAGAGCAGGGCCGCGTAACCGGCGTGCGCGTCGGCAACGTGGTGCAGCCGTACGATGCGGTGATTTCCACCGCTCCCATCCAGTACGTGCCGACGATGGTGCCCGGGCTACCGCAGGCGTTCAAGGCCCAGGTGGCTGCCATCCAGAACATCCCGGTAGCCTGCGTCATCCTCAAGCTGAAGCACGCCATCAGCGAGAATTTCTGGATGAACATCAGCGATCCGGACATCGACATCCCGGGTGTCATCGAATACAGCAACCTCAATCCTGGCCCGGATCCTTCCAGGAAGATCCTCTACGCGCCGTTCTACATGCCCAAGACACATCCCAAGTGGCAGCATTCCAATGCCCAGCTGATCGAGGAAGTGCTGGGCTACCTTAAGCGCTTGAATCCGGCCTTCAAGCCCGACTGGGTGGTGGCTTCGCATTGCCATCGCTATGAGTTCGCACAGACCATCTGCCCACCTGGCTTCCAGGCCATGTTGCCGTCCATGCGTACGCCGGTAGCGGGTTTCTTCATGGCCGATACGGCGTATTACTACCCCGAAGACCGTTCGATCAACGAGAGCATCAACACCGCCCATGCACTGGTCGCTGAGGCGTTGAACCCATGAAGCAACGCCTGCGCGCCATCAACGCAGGCTTCCGCGGATGTCTGCAGCCGTCCAACCCGACCTTCCTGCTGGCGGCGGTCCTTATCCCGATCATGGCGGCCCGTGCGTACATGGTGCTGCGTTACGGCAGCAGCAGTCCGTTCTGGGACCAATGGGATGCCGAGATCGACAACCTGCTGCTGCGCTACGCGCGTGGGGAGCTGTCGCTTGGCGATTTCTTCGCTGCGCATAACGAGCATCGCATCGTATTCACCCGCCTGATTTCGCTCGGGCTGTTCATCGCCAATGGCGGGCAGTTCGACGCCAAGGTGGAGATGCTCTTCAACCTGCTGCCCTACGCCGCTGCCATCGGCGCGATGACATGGATTGGCCTGCGCACTCTGCCGGTGGCGGCAGGCCCACTGCTGGCGGTAGGCGTGACGATGTTGGCCGTTGCGCCTTTCGGATGGGAAAACCTGATCGCCGGGTTCCAGAACCAGTTCTACATCCTCACCCTGCTGTCTATCGTCACCGTGTGGCTTGTCTCGGGGCCATCGATCAGCCTGCGCCGCGGGGCGGCCATTGCAACCTGCGCGCTGCTGGCCCTCTTCACGATGGCGTCCGGAGTCTTCGCAGCGGCCGCGGCGGCAGGTCTGCTCATCTACCGGCTGCTGGCAAGGGACATTGATCGACGCCAAGGCTGGAGCACGCTTGTCGCGCTCCTGGCTATCGTCGCCGTGGGGCTGGCCCTTATGCCCGACGCCCCGCATGGCGACAAGTTCAATGCGAGGAGTGTGGCCGAATTCGGACAATCGCTGCGGATGGTGCTGTCCTGGCCGCTTCGCCCGAGCCTGACAAGTCTCATCTTGCTGTGGCTTCCCACCGTCGTACTGTGCGTGGTCCTGTGCATGCGCCTGTGGAAGCGTACCCCCGCGGAACGCGGCGAACGCTTCGCGTTGGCGATGGCGGGCTGGGTTCTGGTCCAGGCCGTTGCCATGTCATTCTCGCGTGGCGAGGAGGTACATAACGGGGTGACCTCGCGTTATACCGATCTGTTGGCGATCGGCGTCATCAACAATCTGTGGCTGGTCCTGCATGCGGCCCACCGGACCGCCTCGGCGTGGCGGCCCGCCGTGCGTGCGCTCGTACCCACCTTGTTTCTGGGCTGGATCGTCCTCTCTGGCTACCCGGCGGCAGTCACTGCCGAGAGCGCGATGCAGAACCGGTCCAACGTCGGCGGCAGTCAGGTCCGCCTGCTGGCTGGATACCTGGCCGATGGCCGCCTGGAGGCCCTCCAGGCGTCACCCGACCTGCTGCCGTATCCCGGCGCCGAACGTATTGCCCGCACCCTGTCCCAACCCGACGCCGCTGCCCTCATGCCGCCGGAGATCCGGCGGCCGGTACCGGTCGACTGGAGCGCCTGCCCGAGGCTCAGCCGGTCTGGCGCATTTACGGCGTTGCCGGACAAACCGCATGCAGTAGGTAGCTACGATTCGACGCGCAAGGATGCCAACCGGGTCACGTGCACTACTGCGCCGTTCCATGTGGACGCAGGCACCTTCACCTACTTCATCGCCGGCGCCACCGGTGCACCAGGCATGCAGGCGATCCTGTCCAATGGGCAGCGGCGGATCGACCTGGCTGCACGCGTGCCTGGAGGAGACCAGTGGTTCGCGCGGACGCTGCGGCTCGAGGACGGAATGTTCCAGCTCCAGTTCAGTGATGGCAACGAGGCAACCTGGCTGGCGCTGTCCCCGCCGGTGCGCGTGGGCGCCTTGAGCGCGGCGCGACTCTGGCTGGAGGCACGCCCTGGCCGGGTTGCATGCCTGGCGGTGGTCCTGTGGATCCTGTTGCTCTCGCTGGCCGCGGCCGCCCGGCGCCCGCCTAATCCCGTGTCGCAGTCATGACCCGTCAGTTCCTGATGTTTGTTGTCTGCGGCGGGACGGCGGCGGCCGTGAACGTGGGCAGCCGAGTCCTGTTCAGCTTTGTCTTCCCGTTCGAGGCTGCCGTCTGTCTGGCCTACTGCCTGGGCATGCTCACTGCCTTCGTGCTCAACCGCCTGCTTGTGTTTACCACCTCGGACAAGCCGTTCCTACATCAGGCCGGCTGGTTTGTCGCAATCAACGCGCTCAGCCTCCTGCAGACCCTGGCCATCAGCGTGGCACTCAACCGCTGGGCGCTACCGGCGCTGCACTGGCCTTGGGATCAGGCCCTGACGGCCCATCTTGCCGGGGTTGCGGTGCCTGTAGTGACCGCGTACCTGGGCCACAAGCACCTGACGTTTGCCAGTTCCAAGAGCGGCTGAACGTCAGATCCGTTCAGATGCCACCGCCTGCTGCTCCGCGTAGACTATGCAGTCGACCATAGCCGCCCCGATGAATGGAAGCCTACCCCAGCTCACCCCTTTCCCTGCTTCGTAGCCTCTCCGCTCACCGCCGCCTGGTGACCGCTTTGGCCGCCCGCGAAATTGCAGCCCGCTACCGCGGCTCGCTGCTGGGCCTGGCTTGGTCGCTGGTGCAACCGGTGTTCATGCTGGCGATCTACACGTTCGTTTTCAGCGAAGTGTTCAAGGCGAGGTGGCCCGGCGGCAGTGGATCGCGTACCGAGTTCGCGCTGGTTCTGTTTAGTGGTCTGCTGGTATTCAACCTCTTCTCCGAGGTCTTCAACCGGGCCCCCCACCTGATCATCGGCAACGCCAATTACGTCAAGAAGGTGGTCTTTCCGCTGGAGATTCTGCCCTGGGTCAGCGTGCTGACAGCGCTTTTCAGCCTGTCGGTGAACCTGCTCGTCTGGTTCGTCTTTTATGTCTTCAGCTACGGCCTGCCTTCTCCGACTGCCCTGTTGATGCCGTTGGTCGCACTGCCCATGGTGCTGTTCATGAGTGGCGTAGCGTGGATGTTGTCGGCGCTGGGCGTGTTCCTGCGCGACACCACGCAGATCACCGCCATCGTGACCACGGCGGTGATGTTCCTGACCCCGATTTTCTATCCGATCGATGCCATCCCGCCGGCCTTGCGGCCCATCCTCAACATCAACCCGTTGGCGCCGATCGTGGCGCAGATGCGCGACGTGCTGATCTGGAATCGTGGCCTGGACCCGGTGGTCTATCCTATATGCCTGGCGGTTTCGGTCGCGGTGTTCTTCATTGGCTACGCATTCTTCCAGAAGACGCGCAAGGGGTTCGCCGATGTGCTCTGATGTGGCGATCCAGGTCCGCGACCTGGGCAAGTGTTTCAACATCTACGAGAAGCCCGCACACCGCCTGCTGCAGATGCTCGGTCGTGGACGTCGTCGTTACTACCGTGAATTCTGGGCGCTGCGCCAGGTCGGCTTCAGCATCCGCCGTGGTGAAACGGTAGGGATCATCGGCCGCAACGGCGCGGGTAAATCGACCCTGCTGCAGATGATCTGCGGCACGCTGACCCCCACCGAGGGCGAGATCACCGTGAACGGCCGGGTCGCCGCGCTGCTGGAATTGGGCGCCGGATTCAACCCCGAGTTTTCCGGCCGCGAGAACGTGTTCCTGGCCGCCTCGCTGTATGGCGTGGACAAGGAAACGGTGGCCGCACGGTTCGACGCCATCGCCGCCTTTGCCGACATCGGCCAGTTCATCGAACAACCCGTCAAGACCTACTCCAGCGGCATGTACGTCCGCCTTGCGTTCGCGGTGATTGCCCATGTGGACGCCGACATCCTGATCATCGACGAAGCACTCAGCGTGGGTGATGCCTATTTCCAGCAGAAGTGCATGCGCTTCCTGGCTGGCTTCCAGCGCGAGGGCGGCACGCTGCTTTTCGTGAGCCACGACATGGGCGCGGTGAATGCGCTGTGTGCCTCGGCCGTGCTGCTGCGTCGGCAAGGCGAGCACTACCAGTGCGATGTGGGCAGCGCGCGGGAAATCTCCGCCCTTTACCTGCGTGAGCTCTACGCCGATCGCTCCGCAGTGACCGCCGAGGCGCCGGTGCACGCTAGCAGCCAGGGCAGCTACGAGGTACAGAACGTGGAGCCGACCCGGTTCCACGGCGGCTCATTCCGTGCCGATGCGGAAGGCTTCGGCGCGGGCGGCGCCCGGATCGAATCGGCCGCCTTCACCGACCTGGACGGGCGGCCGTTGGCCGAGTTCACCTCGGCCCAAGACGTGAGGCTGGTGGTGACCGCGCGCGCGGACAAGGATCTGGCCTATCCGGCGATCGGGTTCATGCTGAAGGACAGGAAGGGCCAGTTCGTAGTCGCCGAGAGCTCGGACAGCTATCTGCGCGAAGAGGCCATCACTGTTTCCCACGGCAGCAGCTTCCAGGTCACCTTCCAGATGCGCCTGCCTCGCCTAGCGCGCGGGGAGTACAGCCTGGACGTGGCCTTGGCCGAAGGACCCGGCGATGACCACGTACAGCACCACTGGCTGCACGACGTCATCGTGTTGACCGCGATCAACGCCCAGCTCGTCCATGGCATCTCCGGCGCCCAGCCGCTGGCGGTGTCCTTCAGTACTTCGCATTCCACATGACTATTGTTGCCGGACGCCATGGCGTCTTCGAAACCCTTCCTGGCGATTCCGTAGTTGCCGACTCCCTGACCTGGTACGGGGAATGGGCCGAGAACGAATTGGGCCTGTTGCGCCGTTTCATCGCCCCCGGGGATGTGGTCGCCGATATCGGATCGTTCATCGGCACCCATGCGGTGGCGATGGCCCGCACCGTCGGCCCCCTAGGCCAGGTCCACGCCTTCGAGCCGCGGCGCGACACGTACGCGGTACTGACGGGCAACCTGGAGCGCAATCAGCTGACCCAGGTCGTTGCCCACAATGTCGGCGTCTCCGACCGTCCTTCCACGATGCTGCTGGACACGCCCGATCCTTCGGTGCGCAACCTGGGCAGCCTGGCATTGGTCGACGCCGGTGAAGGCGGTTATCCCGTCCAGATCATCACCTTGGACTCGCTCGAGCTGCCGCGCCTGGCGCTTGTCAAGATCGACGTCGAGGGCATGGAAGCGCAGGTGCTCGCCGGCGGCAAACAGACGCTGCGACGCTGCCGTCCGGTCGTGTTCGCTGAATGCAATACGGTGAGCGGTGCGGCCCAGACACTGGCTGTGGTTCAATCGATGGACTATGTCGCCTACGGCGCGGTCTATCCGGCCTTCAATCCGGACAACTTTAACCAGAACCCGGAAAATTTCTTTGGCGCCAATGCCGAGTGCGCCTTGTTCCTGGTGCCACGCGAATGCGCCGGACAACCGGCCGTGCAGGACATGCGGCGGATCGACACACTGGAAGATGTGGTGGCGTTGCTGCTCGAGAAACCGCAGTACCTGCCCGAAGTGCTGCCGGACCTGCCGGCGGTACCCGCCGTGGCGCGCGTGGCTGCCGACCCGGAAAGGAACGACCGGCTCCGACAGGCGCGCCGCCTGCACGTGGTGGCGCCTTTCTATCGCAATGCCCAACTGGTGGCGCCGTTTTTCGAGGGTCTGCTGGCCACGGCAGACGAGTTGGCCGAGGCCGGCGCGCAGGTCTGGCTGTTCAATGACAGCCCCGGCCATGCGGAGCTGCAGGCGGCGCTGGCAGAGGCAGTCGCCACCGGCATTCCCGGCGTGGGCCTGCACGTATTGGAAAACGAGGCCAACCTCGGGTTCATCGGCACGTGCAACCGCGCGTTTGCCAAGGCTATCGAGGCAGGTGCGGACGTGCTCTTGCTGAACTCGGACACGCAGCTGATCGCCGGCGCGATCCGCGAGATGCTGTCCGTCGCCGCGTTGGACCCGATGTTCGGCTTTGTCTGCCCGCGCAGCAACAATGCAACGCTCGCGTCGTTGCCTCACTCGGCTGAGGGGCTGGAACTGTCACCGCAACAGGCACTGCAACGCTACCTGCCCATTGCCCGCCGCTTGCCGCGTTTCACACTGGTGCCCACCGCGATCGGCTTTGCCCTGTGGATCCGCGGCACGCTGCTGGCCGAATTCGGCGTGTTCGACACTGCCTACGGCAAGGGCTACAACGAAGAGAACGACTTCATCATGCGCGCCAATCGGGCAGGCTACCGCGCGGTGATGGCGAACCATGCATTCGTCTGGCACCAGGGCGAGCAATCCTTCGCGTCTACCGACGTACAGCGCAGCGAGCGCGATGCCCACAATGGTGCGATCCTGCGCGAGCGCTATCCCGAATACGAGCCGCTCGTCAGGCGCTACTACCAATCGCCCACCTATCGTGCGGAGGCGCTGCTGGAGACGCTCGCGCCCGCGGACGGCAAGCGCATCATCGCCTTCGACTTCTCCACGTTCGGTCCTTTCCACAACGGCACCTTCGAATCCGGGGTGAAGCTGGTCGCTGCCGCGCTCGTAGCATGGCCCGATGACATCGCCATTGCCGTCATCATCGGCAGCGAAGCCTGGCACTTCCATGGCCTGGATCGGTTGCCGGGGCTCACCCGGTTCGCAGTGGAGGACCGTACGGCCCGGGCAGCTGCGGTCGTGCGTATCGGACAGCCTTACCAGGTCGGCGTGCTGGAGCGACTGTTCACTACCGCGCCAGTGGTCGGCATTTTCATGCTGGATACGATCTCCAGCGACTGCGGCTACCTATCCCTGGAGTTCAATGAGGCCAACTGGCGCTTCGTGTTCGAGAACACGACGATCTTGTTCACCAACTCGGCCTACACGATGGCGCGGATCCGCAATCGCTACGCGATCGGCGCCGAGGTGATGCCGGTGGTTTCCCGGCATTCGCTGGACTTGGCCGACTATGGCCAGCCCGATGTGGCATCCACGCCCACAGCTACGCATATCCTGGTGATCGGCAATCATTACGCTCACAAGTTTGTCGGCCCTACCGCCGATGCGTTGGCCGCAGCGCTGCCGCAGACTCAGATCGTCGCCGTGGGCTACAAGGGCGACGCGCCACCGGCACCGAATATCGTCAGCTGCCAGGCCGGGCATATCGACGAGGCCACTTTTCGTGGCTTCTATCAGAACGCGCAGGTGGTTGTTTTCCCCAGCCATTACGAGGGCTTCGGTTTTCCGATGCTGCATGCGCTGGCCCAGCGACGTCCGGTCTTCGTCCGCGATACGCCGCTAAACCGCGAACTGGCCGCTGGCATTTCCGCCTCGGCCAATATTCACTTTTACCTCACTACCCAAGGTCTGGTGGCCTCGCTGCAAACAATGCCGACGTGGAGCGAAGCGTGGACCGAAGGAGAGCAGGACGGATGGGCCCGCTCGGCCCGTGAAGTCCATGCCGCCCTTTCACTGGCGATTGACCGGGTACGGGGTGAGCATGTCGGCAAGGTGCTCAGCAGGCTGGATGAGCTGCAGCGCGCAGATGGAACGCCTGTCGTGTCCACTACGGGTCGTCGCATCGGCCTGCGGTTGGGACGCAGCCTGGACAGGGCGCTGGACGTACCCGCAGTGGGTGCTGTCGCACGACTGCTGAAGAAACTGCTGCGACCGTCCGCCGGTCGCAGCAGTTGATGACGCTTGTGACTCAGGTGGACGCAGGCTGCGGCCTGCGCACCTCGCCTTGAGGACCGCGAGCGCCCTTTGGGGTCGAAGGCTTGAGGCGCAGCGCTGGCTTCTCGATGTAGTGCCATGAGAAGTAGGCAAGCAGCAGGGTGATCGCCAGCGCCAGCAACAAGCTGGGCACGAACGGCAGACGGTCGCCCAACGCCCAGATGATCGTCTGCTGGACCGGGAAGGCGTAGATGTAGATGCCGTAGGAAAGGTCACCGAAGCGGCCAAACCGTCGCACGACCGGCAGACTTGATGCGCCGAAGGTAACAGACAGCATCGGCGTGATCACGAATGCCGCGATCAACTGATGGTCGGCATTGACCAAGGCCGCAGCGGCGATGCCCACGACCAGCCAACACAGCGCAGTGCGGTGCGGCGTGGACCATATTTCACGGAAGTGATGCAACAGCACACCTGCGAAGAAGAAAGTGGCGAACTCTACTTCGTGCAAGCGCCCTCCCCCCGCATTCCATACCGCTTCTGCACCGTGAAACACGTAGTAGTAAAGCGACAGCGAGGTGAACAGGGCAAGCAACACCCAGCGGAACTTGAGCACGCCCAGCAGGCCCAGTATCGCCAAGTAAGCGTAGCAGTGGACTTCCAGAGGAATGGTCCACAGTACGCCATTGGGAATGTAAGCGACGGGACTATCGGGGAACACGCCCTGCAGGAACGGCTGCACCTGGAACAGGAAGGTGCTGAAGTAGGTCCACGTCAGCTTGTCTGAGAAATACTCTCGCACCGGCAGTGTGGTGACCAGCGGCCCGAGCACCCACGCGCACAGCATCAGCACGACCAAAAGGCCTGGCCAGATGCGTAGAAGGCGCCGGTGCACGAACCGCAACAGGTTAGGGTCGCGCTCCCAGCTCTGCGCAACCAGATAGCCACTGATGGAGAAGAAGACGAATACACCGAAGCCACCGAGCGTCTGATAGCTCAACACCAACGGCTCCGGCAATCCGGACAGAGCAAAGTGATGGCTGATCAGAACGCTGGTGGCAGCGATGAATCGAACAAAGTCAAAGTTGTTGGCCCGGTGGCTGATCACCTCGCTGTTGTCGGGCTTCATACGCGGGCCGGATATCCAGAGAAGCCGGTCTTGACCTGCTGCGGGAACATGGTTTCCATCGCCGTAGCCAATCGCCCTCGGTCCCAGATATTCACCACGGTCGGATCAGTGCCTATGAGTGCGCGGATCTCTGCTCCGAGGTCCCGTCCGTCAAGGTCGAGCTCCAGGCGGAATCCACGGAACGAGGCCTCAACCTTGTCGGTTATCCCGTCGGGAGACAGGAGAATGTTCACCAGCGATTCGTCAGTTCGATCACGCCCGATCCAACCCACGTCGATGCCATACCCAAACTGCCGTCCCGCGCAAAGCACGAGCTGGCGAATCGCGTCCTGATGGGCCTTGGCGAGGACGCCGGAGTGGATGAACGCCTCCACCTGCTTGCGGAACTGCGGGTAGCGCAGGTCGATGATCGCCTCGTTGGCCGGCACGGTGGTGGCATTCATCGAAACGATGCCGGCGTCCAGGTTGGAGCCGCGGCCGTGGTGGAACACATAGCTGCCCGGCACCAGTGCTACCCGGTAACCGGCAGCCAGGCTGCGCAGGCTCCAGTCGGTTTCCTCACAGTACCCTCGGCCAAAGCAGGGGTCCATGATGCCCACGTCCCGAACCACGTCGGTGGAGATCAGGATGCAGAACGATATCCCAGCCGGGATATCCATCACCGCATCGCCAAAGTGACCGGCCAGCGACGAGTGCACCCAATCCACGACGTCCTGGTCGTGCAGGAAGCGGTTGGGATCTTCGTTGGGCAGAGAGTAGATCGACACATTGTTTGACCATGCCGTAACCGAGCCGACCTTGGGATGCCGGGAAGCCAGCAGCATCTGCCCCATTAGATCCCGCGGGTATAGCACGTCGGAGTTGCTGATGACCACGTAATCGTAGCCGCGTTTGACCGCGGTGAGCATGCCCAGGCTGACGTTGCGCGGAATGCCCAGGTTGCGCGGGGTGCGGTAGTACATGACGTCGCGTTCCTTGCAGAACGCCGCCAGCTCTTCGCTCCAACCCGGCTCCGGGCTTGCGTCATCCAGCACCAGCACATCGATCTGCGCGTCACTCTGATCCATCCGCAGCGCGCTTTCGATCGCGGCGGGGACGAAGGCACGACCGTTGTAGACGGTGATGCAGTGGAGGATACGCGGACGGGCCATCAGAGGAACCGCCGCAGCTTGGGGCTGAAAATGGAGGCCAGCTGGACGATGCGCGATGCGCGTACGCGCTCGTACTTTTCCAGGATGTCGGCGTGATCGCCATGGTAGGTGGCCGAAGGCACCGGCGTGCGCTCCATGCGCACGCGCTCAAGCTCCGATCGCGCGTGGATGAGCTCTCGGCTCATCGAGGTCAAACGCGCGGTCAGGTCCATGACGCGTGCATTGGCGACTTCAAAATCGATCAACGCCTGCTCCAGCGAGATACCATCAAGGTCGGTAGTGTTCATTTCAATTATTCCTTCAAGTATTAAGCGCGCGGCGCGTTGGCCAGCGTCTTCCGGTATGCAAGGGCCAGGTCGGACGCGGTCGCGTCCCACACCAGGTGCGACCCGCTGGAGAGGACGTGTCGGATGCTGGTTGCCGCCAGTTGTGGATCCTGCAGCAGACGTTCGCAGTAATCGGCCATCCGGGCCGGATCCCAGTCGCGCGGCAGCGCCGGCGAGTCGATCAACTCCCGCAGCGGGCCGAAGCTCACGTGCGCGGTCGGGGTGCCCATGGAGGCCGCTTCAAACGGCACCAGGCCGAACCCTTCGGCGGAGGTGGGATACAGCACGATGCTTGCGTGGCGCAGCAGCCAGTTGCGGGCTTCGCTGCTCACATCCGGCATTACTACCAGCGGCTCGTCGTCCAGCCCGCGGCGTGCTATGGCTTCCTGTTGCCGCGAGGATCCCTTGGCCACGACGGCGCCCGCCAGGACCAGAGCGATGTTGTGCCCGCGCCGACGCAGTTCGCGCCAGGTGCGGATGGCGAGGTCGCGATTCTTGTGCGTATAGCTCGCACCAAGCACCAGCAGGAACGGAGCCGACACTAGGCCACGCTCCATCATCGGGCCAGGCACCTGCTCGGCATCGGTGTCGCCAAGGTGGTCGCCCCCGTTCTTGACCACGTGGATGCGCTGCTGCTCGACCGCCAGGCGCTCTTCGATGATCGACGCCTGCGTATCGTCGGAAATCGCCACCACCGCATCCGCGTTGCGCGATGCCGACTCGATGTTATCCCGGTAGTGCATCCAGTGGTGCCCGGTGTCGTGGTAGCTGCCGATGCGGTAAGCGATCAGATCCTGCAACGTGATGACAACCCGCTTGGCGAGCTGGCGCCAGCGCTGCCAGGGAATCGGCCGATCCGGCTGGTAAGGGCGATGGAGGATGTCCACCTCTTCGGCGCCGCGGAACAGCAGGTCGGCCGCATCGCAGATCACCAGCTTCGGCTGCAGCAGCAGATCGGCGGCATAGACCGGAAGCGT
>Ga0163161_10002344_pt1 | contig 13572 bp, 12 predicted proteins | sample S45metaG_FD_129847 | JGI IMG/M metagenome (GOLD analysis project Ga0163161, IMG submission 129847) | Switchgrass rhizosphere microbial communities from Kellogg Biological Station, Michigan, USA - S4-5 metaG | ecosystem: Host-associated > Plants > Roots > Rhizosphere > Soil | place: USA... | reverse complement strand
CTCGATGATATTTTCTTGTCGAAAGTCCAAACACTCGCTTCGTCGCGTTATGCGATCGAAGAAGCCATTTCACACGCCGATCTTGTGATCGGGGCGGTGCTTGTTGTGGGTGCGGCGGCGCCGAAACTGGTGACACGCGACATGCTGCATCTCATTCCATCGGGTGCCGTTCTCGTCGATGTTGCTGTCGATCAGGGCGGATGTTTTGAAACGACGCATGCGACCACGCATTCGAACCCGACATATTACGAGGAAGGCGTGCTGCACTATTGCGTCGCAAACATGCCGGGTGCTGTTCCGAGAACGTCGACGTTCGCGTTAACAAACGCCACGCTGCCGTATGCTCTCGATCTTGCGAATAAAGGCTTTGAGCAGGCGATCAAGGACGATGCCGGCCTTCGCGAGGGTGTCAATACTTACGCCGGCAAGTTGACCTATGAGGCGGTCGCGACATCGCAGGGTCTCGAATATACGCCGCTCGACGCGCTGATCGACCTCAAGGCGGCGGCAGCATAGCTGTAGAGATGTCAGATAATAGATGTTAGATGTCGGTGAGGATGTTGGGTTTCTAACATCTGCTCACCGGCATCTAACATCTTTCTTCTTTATGTACGAATTTGCCGTTGAGCCAGCCATAACCAAGCTTCGCCGGCCGGGCGTGATCATTACAGAGGTCACGGCCGACAGCGTGAGTGATGAGCTTGAGCTGCGCCCGAACGATCGGATCGTTAGGGTCAACGGGCGGCCGGTGCGGGATTATCTCGATTTTCGCTTTCAAACTGCCGGCGAGACCGAGCTGACCTTTCGCGTAAAGAAGTCGAACGGCGAGACCCACGACATCGAGTTCGACCGAGAGGAAGGCGAGGACCTTGGCCTCTCATTCGAGCAGATCGTGCCGCGGCAATGTGCCAACGAGTGCATCTTTTGCTTTTGCAAAGGAAATCCGGACGATGCGAGACCATCACTTTTTGTTCGCGACGAGGACATCCGGCTATCGTTCCTTTACGGCAACTACACGACGCTCTCGTCGATCACCGATGACGAGATGGCCCGCATTATCGAGCAGCGGCTGTCGCCGCAGTACGTCTCGGTGCATGCGACCGATCTCAAAACCCGCGCCTACCTGCTCGGCGTGGACGAATCGCGTGCGGATATTTCCGATAAGCTCAAACTGTTACTCGACAACGATATCGAGCTTCACGCGCAGGTCGTCTTGTGCCCTGAGATCAACGACGGCGTGATCCTGGAAAAGACGCTGCGTGATCTGGCAGCACATTATCCAAAGGTCGTCTCGACAGCGATCGTGCCGGTCGCGTTGACGCGTTATAACACCGACGAGCGTTTGACGCGAGTTACGCCGGAATTCTGCCGCCGAACGATCGCCGAGGTCGAGAAACTGCAAAAGGAATTTCGCCGGACGCTCGGGACGACATTCGCATTCCTCGGCGACGAGATCTATCTCAAGGCCGGCGTTGATATCCCGTCGCGGCGGCATTACGGCAGCTATCCGCAGATCGAGGATGGTGTCGGGATGGTGCGGTCGTTTTTGAACGCGTTCGAGCGAGTTTTGTCAGAACCGCCTGCGTCAGCGTGCGGCCAGAAAGGCAGATTCGCGCGGGCGTCGGTAGATGTTCGAACGCATCCTTCTGCTGCCAGGCCTGTTCGAGGCAAAACGAACTGGCCGCCCGCTTTCGCAGGCGGTTCTGACTTCGGAACGCTTCTTACCGGCGAGATGTTCGCACCCGTCTTGAAGCAGCAGATAGATCGGTACAATTCGCTGCACGGCTCCCGGCTGCAAGTTCTGGGCGTGCCGAACACTTACTTCGGCGGCGACGTTTCGGTCGCTGGTTTGCTGACCGGTCAGGACATTATCGCGGTCAAGAACAAGGTCGTCGGTGACTTTGTCATCATCCCAAAAAGCACGATCAAATCTGACGAGCCGATCTTGCTTGATGGAATGCAATACGACGACCTGAAAGCACAATTCGATGTGCCCGTTTACGATCTCGACACAGACGGCCTGATCCAATTTCTTTCCAAATAAAAAAGGCGGGCCGATCACGGTCCGCCAATACTTCGATTCTCTCGGGTTTAACCTCGCGTGAAGTTATAAACGATCACGCCCGTGACCTTTACGGCGACGTTCGAAAGAAACGTTGGCGTAAATCGCGCATTACGCGCCGCTCGCTCGGCGGCTTCCCGCAGAAGGACATTCCCGCTCACGGCCTTAGCTGAGACGACATGTCCTTTCTCGTCGATCAGCACCTGAACATCGACCTTGCCCTGGGCTTTGACGGCAAGTGCTGCAGCCGGATAAGCCGGCTTTGGCAGCTCAGTGGCTCGGCCGTTAATGACGCCGAGGGACTTTGGCGGTAGATTCTTCGGCGGCTCTGGATGACGGGCCGGCGGTGGTTCAACGTCAGGTGTCGTTTCGGCAACCTGTGGAGCCGTAGATAACCCGCCGGGGCCGTTGCCGTTCGAACCATCGCGGCTTACTCCGGACGGAACTCCGGGATTGGAATCGGTTCCGGTTACGCGAAAAGGCGTGTAGTTTGGCCGGGACAATTGTGTATTTGCGGTCGTCGAGGTTGTCGCTGGCACCACCGTCGGTTCGTCCGTTCGCGACATGTTCACTTGACGTGTGGGCTCTTCACTGACAGAGGCTGTAGGCTTGGTTGTGGCGGGTTGCCGCAATTTCGGCGGCTGGGGTTGGGCGGCGGGCATGTCGACCGGCATGACAAGTGCCGTTAACTCGAAACTGTCGGTACCGAGGCTAAGCTCTTCGGCAAATATGTCGTATACGACCGCAGAGAGTGCGAGTGCTGCGACCACGAGAGTTGACACCAAAAAGAAATTTCTACGGCTGCGAACGTGGTTTCCTTCAGGTTCGCTAACGATCAATCTGTCAAACATTTCAATCCTCCTGAACGCCGGTGCCATTGCGCTCGATTACTTAGACACCACCTGAGTCAGAAAGTTCCCTGCGAGAGTGTAAAGCTTTGTAAGTTATGAGTTTTTGATCGAAATGATCTCGGCCGCGATCGAGACTGCGATCTCTTCGGGGGTGTGGCTGTTGATGGCGAGACCGATGGGAGTGTGGACGCGGGCGAGCTTGTCAGCCGCGAAACCTTCCTCGTTCAGTTCCTTCATCAGCGTGGCCATTTTGGCCTTGCTGCCAAGGACGCCGAGGTATTTGACGTCGTGGTCGATCAATTGACGGATAACGACCGCATCGGATGCATAGCCAAGCGTCATCACGACGACATAGACATCGGGGCCGTTTGGAGTGTGATGCGCGATCTGGTCGTAGCCGTCGATGATCGTGATCTCATCGGCAAATTCATTCTTTGCAAGCGTGTTTAGCTCTGGCCGGTCGTCGAAGATCGAGATTTCAAAATCCATCTTCGCCATCAGCTCGCTCAACGCCAGCGCGCAGTGGCCGCCGCCGACGATGTACAGCCCGTTCTTTAAGCCCAGCCTTTCTCGATAGATGAAGTCATCTTCGCTCCGGCGTTCGAAGCTGAACGCCGAGTTTTGAGTCCCGCCTTCAGGCGGCTTAATGCTAAATCCGTGGCCGGAAATATTTAGAAGTCCGTTCTGGCCCTGTGTGATCGCGTCCTGAATGCGCCCGACGGTGATCAGATCCGCCTCTGTGAGTTGTTTCAAGATGACCGTCTGTTTTCCGGAACAGATCATGCCGCTGGAATTGGGAACGTTCTTCCGATGAACTTGCTCGCGCAGAACCGAAGTTGAACCACCGGTAGGCGCAGGTGGTTCTGACAAAATCGCCTTCGCTTGTTCGACGAGTTGGACCTCCATCACACCGCCGCCGATGCTGCCGCACATTTCACCATCTTCGGCGACTGCCATTTTGTAACCGGCTCGCCCGGGACTCGAGCCGGTGCTTTGCGCAACGACGAGCAAAATCACAGCCTCTGCCTTCTTAAGGCGTGCGGCAATGAACTGCCATAGATCAAGTTCCTTAGTCACTTCAGCGTATCAATCAATACTAAAACGAGCCCTCGTTGTTTATCTTGTCGATCACTTGATTATTCGAGTCTACATAAATAATCCATCGCTCGAAGAGCGCGTAGTAAAAGAGACTTGTACAGTTAGGTTTATTAAAGCAGGGCTCCACTGAAGACGGCGACCCCATCAGTTCGATCACCCTCTGCTGCGAGTCACCGAGCTTAAGGTCATCATATGCGTTCTGAAGGCTTCTTCTCCTGAATTCGCTTGCCGCGATCAACCCAACCGGCACGAAAACAAACAGCAGAACGGTAAGAAATAAAAAGATGCGTGCACGTTTGCTCATCACAGGTGGGCTTAATTGTTCGTCTCTGAATAGAGATTCATCAACACCTTTTCGGGTGTGAACGGGAGGTCAAAGTCGGGGGAGCAGTCAGTGAAGGCTTTGACCGCGTTTCTGATCGCAAAATATGCTCCGAGGCCGTACATCAGCGGCGGTTCGCCGACGGCTTTTGAGTTGAAGACGGCGAGGTTTGTCCGGTCGGTTTCGAGCGGTGTGATGGCGATCTCTTTTGGGATGGAATAGATGTCAGGGACCTTGTAGGTCGAGAGCGCGTTCGAGCGGAGCTTGCCGTCGACGTCATAAACGACCTCTTCCATCGCTACCCAGCCGATGCCCTGGACGATGCCGCCCTCGATCTGGCCGTTGTCGACGGCGGTGTTCATCGACGTGCCGAAATCGTGACAGCATTTAACATAATCGACCTCGTAACGGCCGCGAAGACAATCGACTGTCACGCCGACGATGGCCGTTCCATATACGTGGTATGCGAACGGATGCCCTTTCGCGGTCGTCCAGTCAAAATGGATGCCGGGCGTTGCGTAATGGCTGTGTTCGCTTAGGTTTACACGCTGCAGGTGAGCCTCCATCGCGAGCGTTTGGAAAGCCAGCGACGTCTTGTCGCCATTTCGCCAGACGTGGCCGTCTTTGAGGCTTAGATCGTCGACACTGGCCGCCTCGACGAGGTCTTTGGCTATCTCAAAAAGCCGTCCACGGATCGCATCGCACGCAAGCTGCGTCGCCTTGCCATTGAGATCGGCGGCGGCCGACGCGGCGGTCGGCGATGTGTTTGCGATACGGAGCGTATTCGTCGTGTGCACTTTTACAGCTCCGATGTCGAGACCGAACATCGTGGCGGCAACCTGTGCGATTTTTGTGTTGACGCCCTGGCCCATCTCGACCGCGCCGGTTGATACTGCGACCGAACCATCGGTGTAAACATGTACAAGCGAGCGTGCCTGGTTCATCGGCGTCTTGGTAAACGAGATGCCGAAGCAGACCGGCATCATCGCGACGCCTTTCTTTAGATATTTTGACGTGCCGTTGAACTCGTTCGCCTCATTTTGCAGTTTTGCGAGATCATATGCGGCGTCGGCCCGCGTCCAACTTGTCACGGCATCGCTCTCTGCTTTTTGACCGTAAGGGAATTCGTCGCCGTCGACGAGCAAGTTGCGTCGTTGGATCTCGCTTGCCGCAACGCCCAGCTTCTCCGCCGCGTGCGCGATCGCCGACTCGATGACAAACATCCCTTGGGGGCCACCAAAGCCGCGGAACGCAGTATTTGGCGGCAAGTTTGTCCGGCAGCAGTACGCGGTTGCGGTGACATTTGGAATGAAGTATGAGTTTGTGCAATGAAACAGTGTGCGTTCGAGTACGGGCGGCGAGAGATCGCAGGCGGCTCCCGCGTTCTGATAAAAGCTGGCTTCGTAAGCGATGATCTTGAGGTCTTTGTCGAGGCCGATCTTATAGTCGCTCGAATAAGGATGCCGCTTGCCGGTCATTCGCATGTCTTCCATCCGGTGGAGTGCATATTTGACCGGCCGCTTGGTCAACTGCGTGGCAACTGCACAGATGCCGGCCCACGCATTCGCCTGATCCTCTTTCCCGCCAAAACCGCCGCCCAAACGCTGCACGTCGACCTCGACCTTGTGCATCGGCAAACCAGTCACGCGGCAAACGGCACGCTGGACCGCGGTCGGGCCTTGCGTCGACGAATAAACTCGCAGACCGCCATTCTCGGTCGGCATCGCATAGGCGCCCTGCGTCTCGATATAGAGATGCTCCTGTCCGTTCTGTTCGGTTCGGCCTTCGAAAACATATTCGCAGTTGGCAAACGCAGCAACAGTATCGCCGAGGACAAACTTTTTGGGCGGGACGATAAAACTCTCGTTTGCTGCCGCAACACGCGGATCGGTCACGGGCTTTAGCGGATCGATCTCAGCTGTTATTCTCTTCGCGGCTTTGCGGGCTAACTCTTCGCTTTCTGCAACGACGATCGCGATCGGCTGCCCCGCAAAATGAACTTCGCCGTCCGCCAGCAGCGGCTCGTCCGGCACGATACCGCCGATCTGGTTCTCGCCGATCAGGTCATTTGCCGTAATAACGCGGACGACCCCTTGGCTCGTTTCTGCTTGGGTCGCATCGACACCCTTCAACTTTCCGTGCGCGATCGGCGAATCAAACACACACGCATACAGCGTCCCCTCGACAAGCTGAATGTCATCGAGATAAACCGACTCGCCGCGGACGTGTGAATTGGAATCGATATTATGCATGCCGGCTGTTCACCAATGACAAGACCCCGCCAAACAGGCCGAGCACTGTTGCCGAAACGACCACAAATATGACCGTGATCACAATCAAAGCCATGTTTAATTCCACCGCAGGTTTTCCCGGCCCGATGTTCCAAGAGATCGCCCAGCCAACGGTCGAGTCGACGAATCCTAAAATCGCGCCGGTCGCGGCGCCGAAGTACCATTTCGATCGCCTCGCTGCGAGAAAACCAAATATGACGTAGAGCAAAAATGAACCGAGCGAAAACAATCCGTATGAAACTCCGCTTGAAAGCGGCAAGAAAGATGCCGCCGTATCGTAAACCAAAACCACCACGGCCCCCGTGAAAATGATTGTAGCGATGCTTTTCATAACCCGATTATCTCTACAAAATGTGCCCGGAAAAGCTGTCGGAGCAAGAGTCGTTTATAGCTGTCCGCACCGCGGACGTCGGAGATGGGCGAGATCTCGGACTGCATTATTTCGTTGGCGGCCGAAATTGTTTCCTCGTTCACTTCCTTGCCGCGCAGGAAAGCGGACGTGTCTTTTAGATACAAAGGTATCGGCGCGACGCCGCCGGCGGCGATGTGGGCGTCAATGATCGTATATGTAACGAGTTCGCCGGTCCCTGCGGCTCCCGGTTCTGACAGGGCTGGCGGGACCCAATCTTTTCCGAGGCTCGCTTCGACGTTCAGCGAGATAGCGGTGTTGACGGTCGAGATATCGAGATATGTGCGCTTTGAGACCTTTTCAAAATTGAAGCGAAAGTCGCCGGTTGGCTTTTTGAAACGTATGGTCGTGATGATCTCTTCTCGCCGCTTGGCGAGCTGTTTGTAGCCGAGGTAGAGATCACGCAATTTCATCTCGCGGGAGAGGACCACCCCGTCAGCCGAAGCGGCGGCCACCCCTCCTTCGTAAGGAGGGGAGCTCAATTGGATCTCCGCATCCAACGCCAGGAACCAGACGGTCATGTCGCCGATGGGCGAGGCGTTGACGAAATTGCCGGCGAGCGTCGCCATGTTGCGGATCGGGGTCGATGAGACGAGCTTGAGATGCTTGTAAAGATCGGGGAAGATCGACTGCATAACGGGCGAGACGAGCAGATCAGTGACCGTAGCCGATGCGCCGATCTCGATGCGATTGCCCGTGTCGCGGATGCCGCGGAGATTTTCGTCGTAGAAGAGCGGCGTCGAGTCATTCTCGGCCATCCAATCTGGTTTTTGGACGTATGTATCTGTGCCACCTCCAACAAATGCCACGTTGGACACACTCCCTACGGGTCGTGTTTCCGCCTTTATTGCCGATCCGGTCAAGTGTATTAAACGTTGAGCAATGTCGGCGAAGTAGCCTGGCACGAACTGTTCACTGTTTGCTGTTAACTGTTCACTGATCCGGCAGGCCGCGCGTTCGATCGATTTGTAACCTGTACAGCGACAGATATTTCCGTCGACGGCGGAGATGGCCATTTCGGGCGTCTTTGCGGTTTCGTCGATGCAGAAACCCGTGAGTGACATCACAAAACCGACCGTGCAAAATCCGCACTGTGTGCCGTTTTCGTCGATCATTGCCTGCTGGACCGACGTGAGAGAGCCGTCCGGTGGATTGATGCCTTCGATGGTTACGATGTGTCTGCCGGCAGCGTTTGCGAGAGGCATCAGGCACGAGGTCATTGAACGGTACTTGACCTCATCGCCGACAATCTCGCCGACGAGCACGGTGCACGCTCCGCAGTCACCCTCACGGCAGCCGATCTTCGTGCCTTTGAGATTTTTGTGATAACGGACGAAATCAAGGACGGTCGAGCCTGGCGGCTGATCGGTCAAGATGTCGTTGTTGTTGAGGATGAACTGTATCACTCGCTGTATCACTTATAACTTATCACCTGTCACTTATTCCGAAGTAACTCCGAAATAAGTGAACAGTGATAGGTGAATAGTAAGAAGTTAATATTCGATCTTATCCGGCTTTGCAGCCCACCGGCCAAAGACCTCGAGGGCCTCGTCGCGCATCAGGCTCATCAGGACCATCTCGCGCTCTTCGTTGGCTTTTTCGAGTTCCTTGTAAATATGATCGTCGTCAAACCCGATCGCGGCGGCATCCGCGCGTGTGCATGCATAAAAAACACGAGCAGGTCGCGCCCAATAGATCGCACCCAAACACATCGGGCACGGCTCGCACGAAGTGTAGATCGTACAGCCGTCCAACTGGAATGTACTCAAAGACTTACACGCCTCTCTAATGGCGATGATCTCGGCGTGGGCGGTCGGGTCGCTGGTCGATGTGACGCGGTTATTGCCCTCGCCGATGATCTCATCACCGCGTGCGATGACGCATCCGAACGGGCCGCCGAGATTCTCTTCAACGCCCATCTTTGCAAGCTCGATCGCGCGCGACATAAAAAACCGGTCCGTGTCGTTCATTGAGTTTTCGGCGGCGTCAGCTTGATCTCGTAGAGGTGTTTCCAATTCTTTCCCGTCACAAAGATGCGGTCTTTTTCTGCGTCGTATGCGATGCCGTTCAATGTGTTTTCGGCCTTTGGACCATATTCATCGGAGGTATCTTTTGGCTGGTCGTCGGGCGAGATGCCGGCGAGGTCTATCCAGCCCAGTATCTTGCCGCTCGCCGGATCGAAGCGAACGATGTAGTTCGGCTTGCCGAGGATCTCCGGCTTTTCCGAGTGCCAGATGTTGCCCCAGATCTCACCCTTGATCCATTCCATCTCGTTTATCTGCATCAGCGGCTTGCCGTCCTCGCGCATGACCGGAATGGTCTGAGTCTGTTTTAGCGTTTCGCCGTCGAGGACCTTAATGATGTGCGTGCTCTGGTCCATATACAGCGCCGAGCCGTTCGTCGTCATGCCCCAGCCCTGACCTACATAGCTGAACTCCTTGATGACCTTGAACGTCGCAGCATCGAATACACGTCCGAGCTGGTCTTCCCAGGTAAGCATATAGATCTTGTCTCCGATCATCGCTATCCCTTCGCCGAATTCGCCCGCCGGAAGCACAAACTTCTGGACGATCTTACCGGTCGTAAGTTCTACCTTTCGCAAGGTCGATTCGCCCGCCTCGCGGCCGCCCGTGCTCTCATACAGGAAGCCGTCGTGATAGAAAAGCCCTTCGGTGAACGCCTTTGGGTCGTGCGGGTAGGTGTTGACCACTTCATAGCCATATACGGGTACCGCGGCGCGCGGTGACGGCGACGGCCGCGCGTTGTTGCCCGGCCCCGACGAACATCCCAGAGCGGCAACAGCGGTCAAAACGATCATGGATAGACGCATATAGCTTTTATTTTTTAAGAGCTACGTCGATGGCTGCTCGAAATCCGGCGACTGAATACACCCGCTGACGGATGCCATTGATAAAGATCGTCGGCGTGCCGTGAACGTCGATCGATTCGCCGTCGTAAAGGTCTTTTCTTACCTCTGCAGCCGCCTTTTCGGATTTAAAGTCTAGCTCAAACTGTTTTGCATTCAAACCTATTTGCGCGGCGTACTTTATCAGGGACGCATCGTCGAGCGCATCCTGGCTCTTGTAAAGCACCTCGATATAGTCAAAGAATTTGCCTTGCTGGTTCGCAGCGTAACCGGCGAGTGCCGCACGGTAGGCATGATCGTGGATGGTCTCGAGCGGACAGTCGCGTACCACGAAGCGTATCTTGCCCGCATACGCTGACATCGCTTCCTTCAGTATCGGATGTGTTGCCGCGCAGTGCGAGCATTGAAAGTCGCTGAACATGATGACCGTTACGGGTGCGTCCGCCGGTCCTGTCGCCGGATCGTCGTCGGCCGAGACGTTCTCGACGGGTTGGACGGACGTTTTGTACAGCATCTTGACCTGGTATTTTGCGTAGAGGCGGTCGAAAAAGGTCTTCTGCAGACGCTCGCGCTCCTCGTCGGTGAAGTCCTTCATCTTGTCGGTGATCTCGCGGGCGATGAGCGTGCTCGAATCAATGCCGAGTGCCTTTGCCTCGTCATCGCCGAGCGCGGTCTGGATCTGTTCATCCAGTCCGTCAAGGACAGCTTTTGCGACCTCGCTGCGTGCGTCAAAGAGGTCGTATCGCGAGAAATCGTCGAATTCCCTCGCCGTCAGCGGCTTGCCGTTGACCGTTCCGATAACGTCCGTCGGCGCGAGCGTAACAGCATTCACATCCTTGCCCGGCGTGAATTTGTATTTTGTCTTGAGCTGAGCGATCAGCGCCAGCAACATCTTTTGCTGCGGATCCTGGCGAAGATAATCGACGATCGTTTTGCGGACCTCTTCGAGCTTCTTGTCCCCGATCTGCTGGCGGTTGGCGTCGTAAACAGCCTTGATCTCGGCCTCGCTCGGGTCCTTGACCTTCGCGTTCTCGCTCAGTATGACTTGCCCTGTCGTCGCGTTGCGCGACGCGGCTTCGGCCTGCAGCAAGCGCATAGAAACGAACTGCTCGAAAAGGTTTGACCGAAGCTTGACGTACGCTGCCGGCGCATCGGCGACTACCTTTTGCGTCTTGGCTGATAGGTCCTTGAACCTGAAAACGTGTCCCGTCGCCGTGGCAAGGACATCGTCAGGCTTCTGCGCGGCAGTCGCTGCGGCAAGTATAAGTGCAAGGAAAAATGGCGTGATGGCTCTCATAAGCTCAAAGTCAGGATTTTACCAATTCTCAAACGGTTAAACTATCGGCCATTTGATGTAACGGCGAGGCGGATGTATGCCGCGAGTTGATAAAATGCTCTGAACAACGCTATGGGCAAGAAACTGAAACGCTCATTCTATCTGCGCGAAGACACCGTCGCCGTCGCCCGCGAACTGCTCGGCAAGCTCCTCGTCGTTCCCGACGAGAACGGCCGACGCGTCTCGGGAATGGTCGTCGAGACCGAGGCGTATCTCGGCATCGCCGACCGCGCCGCCCATTCCTACGGCGGCCGCCGCACCGCCCGAAATGAAGTGATGTACGGCCGCGCAGGCCATGTTTACGTATTTTTCGTCTACGGGATGTATCACCAATTCAACGTCGTGACCGGCCCCGCAGATCATCCCCACGCCGTCCTCATCCGCGCCGTCGAGCCGGTCGATGGCATCGAAATAATGCGGCGGCGAAGAGGCGAAATGACCGACCGCAATCTGACTTCAGGCCCCGGCAAACTCTGCATCGCGTTGGGAATCGACCGTAGTTTGAACGGCGAAGATCTGCTCGGCAAACAAGTCTGGCTCAAAGACTATCGATCATTTCCAGACGACCAGATCGGCGTAGGTAAACGTATCGGAATCGACTATGCGGGCGAAGATGCCGAGAAGCCATGGCGGTTCTGGATCAAGGATAATCAATTCGTCAGCCGAATATAGATCCAACCTTCATCTTCATCCCGAATTTTGGCCGCAAGGTGATCAGCGGTTTTGCGGCGACTTTTTGGCTTGGGTCGAGTCGGAGCTTCCATTTTCGGGCGATGGTCGCGACGAGGAGGATGCCTTCGGCCCAGGCGAAGCTTTCGCCGATGCAGCGGCGGATGCCCCCGCCGAAAGGGAAGTAGATGTTCTTCTGGGCGGCCTCTTTGATCGATTGCGATTTCCATCGCTCAGGAATGAATTTGTCGGCGTCGTGCCAAAATCGCTGGTCACGCTGGAGGATGTATTGGCTCACGAGCACTGTGGAACCGGCCGGTATCTCGTAGCCTCCGATCTCGTGCGGCTCGGTGGCCATGCGGCCTGCGGCCCAGGCGGGCGGGAAAAGGCGCATCGATTCGGCGAGGACGAATTCGGTGTATTTGAGCTGCGGAATGTCCTCGACGGACGGCACACGCCCGTTGAGTACGCGGTCGAGTTCAGCGTGAAGGTTTGCCTCGGCTTCGGGGTTTTGTGACAGCAAGTACCACGTCCACGTGAGGGCGTTCGCCGTCGTTTCATGTCCGGCGAGAAAGAGGGTAAGGGCTTCGTCGCGGACCTGTTCGTCGGTCATCTGGCCGCCGTCATCCTCGTCACGGGCCTGTAGCAGCATCGAGAGCAGGTCGCCATGGTTGGATCCATCGCGACGGCGTTCGTCGATGATCTTGTAAATGATCGAGTCGAGCGTTTTGCGTGCCCGGCGAAGACGGATAGATTGCGGGAACGGCAATTTCTCGAGCACCTCCGAAAAAGGCAGCAGCAGCATGTTGAACATATCGACAATGACGGTCAGCGAGCGTCCGACCTGGTCGGCTTCGCGAGTCACGTCGGTATCGAAGAGCGTTTTTGCGACGATCCGCAGCGTGAGCCGCATCATTTCGTGTGAGATATCGCGAGTCTCGCCGTCGCGCCATTCGTTGGCCATCTCGTCGGCAAAGGCGGTCATCACACGCGTGTATTCGGCGATGCGTTCGCGGTGAAATGACGGCTGCATCATCCGCCGCTGTCGCAGGTGAAGCGCGCCCTCGCTTGTCAACAGTCCGTTGCCGAGCAGTGTCCTCGCCCGCTGGAGGGCGCGGCCTTTTATAAATTTATCTGCGTTAAGGACAAGAATATCGCGGACGTGGTCTGGATGATTTACAAAATAGACCGTAAACGGCCCCATCCGAAAGTGCGTGACGTCGCCGAGTTTTGCCAGCTCGCTTAGGAATTCGATCCGGTCACGCCGCAGCATCGGAAAGCGTCCATCGAGCCACTTCAGCGGTACGGTTGGCGGCATTTTCGGGCGATGTGTTTTGCCGGCGTCGGGCATTTAGAAAATCAGCTCAAAAACTGATATCGTTTTATAGCTTATGTCAGAACCAACGATGAAGAAAGTAAAGCCGGACATCCGCGCGATCACGCGGCTCGTGCCGCAAAGCGGCAACCTCGTCCAGGGTCAGTCAGAGCTGCCGATCGACCCGCGATTGGCCGCCGAGGCAGCCCGCGTGATAGCCGCGAGCCAAAACCATTACGGCGGCAGCGAGGGCGACGCGGCGTTGCGGCAGGAGGTCGCGAAAAAGATCGCGAAATATAATGGCATCGAGGTCGATCCTCAGGCCACCCCGTTCGAGCTGATGATCACCAACG
>Ga0163161_10002342_pt1 | contig 13581 bp, 14 predicted proteins | sample S45metaG_FD_129847 | JGI IMG/M metagenome (GOLD analysis project Ga0163161, IMG submission 129847) | Switchgrass rhizosphere microbial communities from Kellogg Biological Station, Michigan, USA - S4-5 metaG | ecosystem: Host-associated > Plants > Roots > Rhizosphere > Soil | place: USA... | reverse complement strand
ATCGCATATTTAAAATTTGCAAAAAATTGCGAAAGTCTTAATAGCTTTTATGATGACCCCTGGGAACGCAATGAGTATGCAAAATTACCACAGATAGCTAAACATATTAAAAAATCGCTGGCTAATGCTGCTAAAGTTAAAAATCAGGATGTAAAATTAAGGTATGCTTTTCTGGCAATAAGAATGGCTTTTTATAATCAGGATAAGGCATTGGTAAAGAAGATATATGATGATTTTTTTGCAAATGTTCAAAATAAGGACATGGTATATTACTGGAGTCTGCATTTTAGGGCATTAGGAGAAATAGATAAGCCGTTGGCCTTTTTTTATGCTGCTCAGGTATTTTCAAATTCGCCCGATAAACGCTTTGCCATATACAATAACATCGACAGTAAATTTTCTCTGGCAGACGTATTAAAATATGCTTCAACTGCTAAAGAAAGAGCTAATGTATATCTTATGGCAGGTATACACAAACCAGACAGGGCGATTGAGATGTTAGAGGGTATGTATAAGAATGATCCGGGAGCAGAGGGCTTGGCATTTTTATTATTGCGTGAAGTAAATAAAATTGAAGATTGGGTACATACGCCTTATTATTCGCTCTTTGCACCGTCTGTTCAAAATGGATATAATGATTATGAAGAAGCCTCCCTGAACAATGTACTTAAAAGAGTTAAAAAAGACAGGATTTATGCTGTAAAGGTTTTGCAATTTGTAAAATCTGTAAACGAAAGAAAGGTGTATAATTCTCATTTTTGGAAATTAGCACAGACGCAGTTGGAATTTATAACACAGGATTACAAGAATGCATTAAAAACAATTGAAGCGATAGAAAAAGGTTTTGATAAAAATGATTTGGCATATAATGAATTACAGATGATAAAAGCATTGGCTCTTACTGCGTTGCAGCAGTACGGTAAAGCTTTTATACCTGATGAGGTAAAAAATATTATACTGAAAAATAAAAATGACCAAAAATTTCTTTTTGCTTTTGGACGCGAGCTGGAGTATAAGGGTAATACAAACGATGCTGCTTTAATGTACTCTATGCTAAGTGAACGGGCTGACCGGGAATATTCTGAGGGAAGGTATGTTAACGCGGCTTACTGGAAAACGGCTAAAAATGATGGGGATAATTATCATGATTTTTATACCGATTATTTTGGATATATCAATGGCTATTATACACCCGAACAATTAGCTGGTGTTATAAAAGCTATAGAAAATAATAAGGAAAGCGATAGCTTTTCGCTATGGAAATACAGCGTGCTTAAAAACCGCCTTGATGAACTGTATGATTTGCTGGGCACAAAATATATCAGGCAGAATAAATTACCCGCAGCACTGCCATGTTTTAAAAAAGTAGCCAAAACTTATGTAAATGGTAACTTAGCTATGTGGGAACGTACGGAAGATTATTGGAATGTATTTGATAAAAATCCTTTTTACCAAATAAAATATACACCTGATTTTATTCCCGTTAAAGATAATATTAAGCTTAATAAATACACAGTAACTAAACAGCTTATAAATTATCTTGCCAGAGCAGACAATCCTAAAGAAAAAGACAGGGACTATTATTATTTCCTTGTGGCTAATTGTTATTATAATATGACAGCACGTGGTAATTCGTGGATGATGAGGCGTTATTACTGGACAAGCGCCTACACCACGACAGTTGTTGAGGATGAAAAAGAATACAATGAGGCTTTGTTGGCACAGAAATATTATAAACTTGCCTTAAAATATGCTAAAAATGAGAAGTTTAAAGCCTTATGCCTGCGTATGCAGGGATTTTGCGAAGGCAATGTTTATAATGACTGGTATTTAAGAGATAAATTCAATCCACTGGATTATGAGGGTTATGCTAAACTTAAAAAAGAGTACCCAGCATACTATGATGAACTAAGTAATTGCACTGCATTTGCAGATTACTTTAAAGCACGTAGATAAAAATAAAACCCCGCTATTGCGGGGTTTGTTATTCTATATCAATACTGTACTTATTTAATAAGCCCGGCAACCCCTGTAGCGAGAATTTTGCTTTTTTAAGTCGGTTCTTTTCAGGGTCTAAAGAGTAATTGATGGCAGACCTAAAGTCGGCTTTTTCAAGGATAGTGTTTTCAAAAATGGCATTGCGCAGGTCGCAGCCGTCAAACGAGGCATTAGTAAGATCAGCCTGCACAAAGTCAACATCCTGAAGGCTGCATTTTTTGAAGCGGATATTTTTTAGTTTCAGGGCGTAAAACGAGGACAGGTTAAGCTGGCATTCGTTAAATTGCATCGTCATTAAGAACGGATCGCTTACACTGAAATTGAAGCCCGTCATTTTGCAGTTCCTGAAATCTACCTCCTTAAAAGCAGTTCCTTTGGCATTGACCATGCTAAAGTTACAGTCATTAAAATTACACTCGGTAAAAACAATGCCTGTAATATTAGCTGATGAAAAATTACAACCGTTAAAGGTGCAATTGTCATATTCGGCAATTGTCAAAGGTGATGAGGTATAATCCTGCCTGTCGAAAACTGTATCCTGGATGAGGTTCATGTGCAAATATTTTGATGGCTAAAGTACTAAAAAACCCTGCCGTGGGCAGGGTTTTACTTAATATTGATGATAGATTTTTACTATCAATACCTATAGAATTTATTGATTGTTAGAAAGGATATTCTCTTTTCTCTGGTGCTCATTTACCTTCTCCTTTTTTCTCATGGCAAACTTTTGGGTAGTCGGTTTACCATCCTGCATACCTGATATTTCGGCAACTAAAGAATCATTACCTACCTTATTGTAAATGATCTTGTTCGGAAAGTCGTGTTTCGGATTTTCAAATACAAGTTGGTTTTCATTTGCCGATGTCATCTCAAAACTCACGGCTTCGCCTTCATTTTGATTAGGTACAGTTACAATATAATTCAGCTTACCTGCAGATTCTACTAATGTAACAAATTCGTAATAGCTTATCTGGCCGTTCTTAACGAAGTATGCTTTACTTTTTAGCACCGAATCATTGGCTTGTTTCCAGGTTTCCCCAAAGTTTGGTTCGTCCGTCGTATTTTGCCAGTTGCCAATGAACCATTCGGCTTTCTTAATCTGGGTAAAGGATTTTGTAGTTTCTTCGTTAGGAGATGTATTTTCTTTTTTACACGACACCAATAGTGATGCAATTGTAAAAGCTAAGATAATTGTACGTTTCATAGTTATTGATTTGGATGGTAAATATACAAATCCAATTTAAAAAGCTTCGTTACATAACTCAATGTTAATACTAACGGCAGCTTTCATACCTGTTTCAACAGCAACAGCAACGGCACGTCCCTGCGTGGTACAGTCGCCAGATGCAAACACGCCCGGCACATTTGTTTTCTTCATTTCGTCAACTTCAATAAGTCCCTGCTCGTTAATGTTACAGCCCAGATCTTCAGCAATGAATGTATGCTGTACGGCAGGTATCTTGGCATACATCACTGAGAAATTAAGCACGTTGCCATCCTTTAAAGTAAAGCTTTCCAATTGGCCGTTTGTATGCTGTACGCTTTCAATCTCGGTTTCAATAATGACCACATTATGCTTTTTGAATTTAGCAGCGATTTCGTCGCTAACGATAGATTTGCCGTTGGTAAACAGCGTGAGCTCTTTCGTCCACTGTAGCAGCATCGGCAAAAAATGCTCGGCAATTGGGCCATTGGCTAAAAGTGCGGTCTTTTGGTTCCTGACCTCATATCCGTGGCAGTACGGGCAATGGATTATGGATATACCCCAACATTGGGCAAAGCCATCAATATCTGGCATTACATCTTTTACGCCCGAGGCGATCAGTAGTTTTTTAGCCGAATACTGCTCACCACTTTCGGTTACAATTTCAAATCTGTCAGCTTGTTTATATGCTTTTACAGCCTTATCGTTTACAAAGGTAATAGTAGGGTAGGCGAGCACCTGTTCTTTGGCCTTTGCCGAAATAGAAGCAGGGGTTTCGCCATCCTGCGTTATAAAGTTATGCGAATGCGGCGTCTGCCTGTTGCAGGGTTCGCCTGCATCTATTATGAGTGTTTTTCGAGATGCCCGGCCTAATGCCATACCGGCTGCAAGGCCAGAATAGCTTCCGCCAATTATTATTGCTTCGTAGTTGTTCATGGTTAGTATATTACATATTAATGATTTGGCAAATCTAAATAAATTTCGTATTATTGCAACGTAATTGCATTAAATAAATGCAACTAAATTGCGTTAGCAAATGAAAAGAAGGAACACCCCGGCAAAAACGGCTATTTTAACGCTCCTTAAAGATGCAAATGCTGCACTGAGCCAGGAGATGATAGAAGCCGACCTTAAGGGCGAAATGGACAGGGTAACTATTTACCGTGTACTTAACAGCTTTTGTGAAGACGGTATCACGCACAAAATACTTGCAGACGATGGCAAATACTATTTTGCACTTTGCCACAGCTGCAATGAACACAGCCACGATCATGACCATTTTCACTTTAAATGTACTGCGTGCCAAAAGGTTGAATGCCTTGACGAGCAGGTAACAGTTCAGCTTCCAATAGGTTACGTTCAAAAAAGCATTACCAGCTGGGTGAGCGGCCTTTGTAAAAACTGCGCTGCATGGGCATAGTTTTTGTATAGGTATACTGTGTTGAGAATCAAAAAAAATACGTAATTTTGCACCTCCAAATAAGGAATTAAGATATATGTTAGACAGGTTAATGATAATAAAGCAGCGTTTTGATGAGGTTTCTGACCTTATCATCCAGCCGGATGTAATTGCCGACCAGAAACGCTATGTACAGCTTAACAAAGAATATAAAGACCTTAAAGCTCTTGCCGAAAAGCGTGAGGAGTACTTAAAGGTTTCGGGAAACATGACTGAAGCCAACGAAATCATTGCCGATGGCAGCGATGCCGAAATGGTAGAAATGGCTAAGATGGAACTGGAAGAAGCAAAACAAAGGCTTCCTCAGCTTGAAGAGGAAATCAAGTTCCTGCTTATACCTAAAGATCCTGAAGATGCTAAAAATGTAATGGTAGAGATACGTGCCGGTACCGGTGGCGACGAGGCCAGTATATTTGCAGGCGACCTTTTCAGGATGTATACAAAATACTGTGAAGACAAGGGCTGGAGAACCAGCGTTGTAGATATGAACGAAGGTACTTCGGGTGGCTTTAAAGAGGTTATCTTTGAAGTTAACGGAGAAGACGTTTACGGAACACTTAAGTTTGAGGCAGGCGTACACCGTGTACAGCGTGTACCTCAAACCGAGACTCAGGGGCGTGTACACACTTCTGCTGCAACGGTTATGGTGCTTCCTGAAGCGGAAGAGTTTGATGTACAGATTGACATGAATGACGTTCGTATCGATTTCTTCTGTTCATCTGGTCCGGGCGGGCAGTCGGTAAACACCACTAAATCGGCTGTACGTATGACACACGTTCCCACAGGGCTTGTGGCGCAGTGCCAGGATGAGAAATCACAGCATAAAAATAAAGACAAAGCTCTTATAGTATTGCGTTCACGCCTTTACGAAATGGAACTTGCAAAAAAACAGGAGATTGATGCTGCAAAACGTACCTCTCAGGTAAGCAGTGGTGACCGTTCGGCTAAAATCCGCACGTACAACTACTCACAGGGACGTATTACAGATCACAGGATAGGATTGAGCATGTTTGACCTTGATGGTTTCATGAACGGAAACATCCATAAAATGATCGATGAGCTTCAGTTGGTAAACAATACAGAAAAGCTTAAAGAAAGCGAATATTAATACTGAATCCCGCCAACTGGCGGGATTTTTTATGCAATCTTATTGAGTTGGAGTTATGTTATTCTGAACGTAGCAAAGCGGAGCTGAAGATATCAAATCTGTGTTGCCACTTCACAGGCGCAGGGCCATATTGTCTTTTTCTATTCGCCAATACCAAAACAAAATTGTATTTTTGTACCCGAAATAAAAACAACTTTCATGACGACAGAACAGCTTTATGCCCAGATTCAAAAAAAGAAATCTTTTTTATGCATTGGTTTAGATGTAGATTTAAACAAGATACCTAAACACCTCCTTGCAACCGAAGACCCTATATTTGAATTTAATAAAGCTATTATAGATGCCACACACGACCTTGCCGTTTCATACAAGCCTAACACAGCTTTTTATGAGGCATACGGACTTAAAGGGTGGATGTCGCTTGAAAAAACAATAAAATACCTTAACGAAAAACATCCTGACATATTTACCATTGCCGATGCAAAGCGCGGCGATATAGGTAACACATCTACCATGTATGCTAAGGCTTTCCTGGAAGACCTGAATTTTGATTCGGTAACTGTTGCTCCCTACATGGGTAAAGACAGCGTAGAGCCTTTCCTTGCGTTTAAGGATAAGTTCACGATCCTTCTAGCCCTCACCTCAAACGAAGGTGCTTTTGATTTCCAGACTAAAACAGCTGATGGTGAAGAACTATATAAAATGGTTCTGAAAACGTCTAAAACATGGAAGAACAGCGAAAACCTGATGTATGTTGTTGGCGCTACAAAAGCTGAATATTTTGCAGGTATTCGCCAGATCATACCGGACAGTTTCCTGCTGGTACCGGGAGTAGGGGCGCAGGGCGGCAGTCTTGAGGAAGTATGCAAATATGGAATGAACGACAGGGTAGGTTTGCTTATCAACTCATCGAGGGGAATTATATATGCATCAAACGGGGAAGACTTTGCAGAAAAAGCAAGGGAAGAAGCGTTGAAGATGCAGCAGGAAATGGAGCAGCTGCTTAACCACAAAGCCCAATAAGAACGCACAAGATTCACAAAGCTTTGTGTCATAGCGAAAAAGCTTCGTGCTTTTTGTGATAAAAAAAATAACATTGGAATCTAAAGCTAAGACTTTTACCGACCAGATAGGTAACACCATAACACTTACCGATACGCCAAAACGTATCGTATCGCTTGTTCCGTCGCAGACTGAATTGTTATTTGATCTGGGACTGGAAGACAAGATTGTGGGTATTACCAAATTTTGTGTGCACCCGTATCACATAAAATCGACTAAAAAGATAATTGGAGGTACAAAAAAAGTGCATATAGAAAAAATACGCCTTTTACAGCCCGATATCATTATTGCCAATAAAGAAGAAAACACCCTCGAGATCGTTGAATCTTTGCGGGACGTTGCACCGGTTTGGGTTAGCGATATCGTTACGATTGAAGATAACAATGTAATGATAAAGCAGTTGGGGCAAATCTTCTCGGTACGTACTCAGGCACGCCAATGGATCGATAAAATAAACTATGGCCTTGCCGATTTTAAAAAGTTTATAGACGACAAGCCAGTTAAGCGCGCTGCTTATTTTATATGGAAGAATCCGTATATGGTGGCGGGTAATGATACGTTTATTAATGAACTGCTTACGCTTAGTAAAATTCAGAACATTTACGAAAAGAATGAAGGCCGCTATCCTGAGGTTATCGTTCAGAAAATGAGGATACAGGGCGACCCGCAAATTGTTTTCCTTTCGTCTGAACCCTACCCGTTTAAAGATGAAGATGCTTTTGAGCTTGGCCGCCATACCCACCATGCACAAACTATTTTTGTGGATGGCGAAATGTTCTCATGGTATGGCACTAGGCTGGTAAAGGCTTTCCCATACTTTAAGCAGATACGGGAGCGAATGGTTGATGACGATGATCATGACCATGGGCATCATCATTAGGCCTGTTTTTTGATATCCCGTCAAATAATCCTTAAATTTAAAAGTTACTATAGTTATGAAATACCTTTTTACTTTTTTATTCTTATCTGTTGTTTCGCTAACTTTTGGCCAGCAGGCTGCAATTGTGCCCGGCAATACTACCCTTCAGACGAAATACATAAAGGAAGATACCTACCAGATGAAATGGTATGTTATCAACGAGAATAAAAAGCACGAAGTAGCAAGGATAAATACAAAGATCCGCCCGGGCAAGACGAGGCTTTCAATCATATCAAGCGTAGACGTAAATAATGCCAAGACTACGTGGATAGATTCGACGGTCGTAACTATTAAAGGGCTTTCTCCGCTACGCCATTATTCTGATAATCTTGAGAGGAGTATCAGTCTTAAATTTGGAACCACAGAAGTTACAGGAAAATATAATGATAAACTGAAAAAGCAGCAGACTACAATAAATGCTCCGGTTAAAGGACAGTATTTTGACAGTAATTTTTATCCGTATTTAGTACGTTTGCTTCCTTTAGCAGAAGGCTACACCCAAAATATAGTTACCTACGACTACAGCCCAGCAAAACAAGGTCTTATCATGGCACAAATTAAAGAAGTAAAATCAGGCGTCTATAAAAATAAAAGTGGCAGCAATGCCGTATGGATTGTTACGTCGCTTGAAACCATAAAAGGACAGCCTGCACAGGTTAATTATTTTATAGACAAAGACGACAGAAGGATATGGAAACAGGAAATATTTGATGGCACGCAGCACACCCTTATTGAGCGTTCAGAATAATCACTTAGCCATTTTTTTGAAAAGCGTAACATATTCCCCGGCAGTTTCCAGATCTTCATAACCTGATTTAGAAAGTACTTTTCCGTTTTTATCGAGCATCACAAAGAAAGGGAAGAAACCGTCACGGTTGTATTTTTCGGCCAATATCATTTTCATGTCGTTTACATTCACAGGCTCAGGATTTCCTTTTTTCTGTAAAAAATCAGCGCGTAACAATACCCAGCTTTTATCGGCCGCAAGCTTAAACTCTTTGCTTGGCCACACTTCTTTATCCATATAGATGCAGGGAGTGCACCAGTCTGACCCTGAAAATACAAGGAGTATGTTCTTGTTTTCGGCCAAAGCTTTCTTTTTAGCAACGCCCAGATCCGTATTCCAGTCCTGTGCCATTGCCATTGTACTTACCATCATAAGGCATATTATAACTACGCTCTTTTTCACTTCTCCTGATTTTTGGCAAAAATAGAAAACTAATAGTTTTCGCAATGTAATGCGGTCTTAATTTTCTATTAAAGTACAAAAAAACCGCTGACGAAAAGTCAGCGGTCATTGAAATATTCTAATTGTTTACCGTCTTCCAAAAAGCATAAACCTCCAGTCTTTGTAGTGTGACAAAAGTATCAAAACTGTAGCTGCCAAGGGGATGCCTGTTTCAATAAGTTCATCAGGCCTATTGTCTATAAGCAGGTGAAACAGAAATATAGTGCTTATGACAGGCATAATCAATATAGTTCCAAGCAGCCTTGTACGCGGAAAAACAAGCAGCAATCCTGCGAGCACTTCAAAGAAGCCAACGATCTTTGTAAATCCCGAACCGCACAATGCAGTCATAAGGTTCATGTAGTCCTGGGGTAATGTACTGTCTGGCCCATATACTTTACAGGGGGATAGGAAATGTTTGTCTACGCCTTTGTAGGCAAAAAACACACCTAATGCAGCACCTAAAAGTGCCATAAGTATAGGTAATAGTGGTTTCATAATGTATAATATTGGTTTTGGTAAATGGTAAAATACTTAATTAAATGTTAAATATAGAGATTATTTAGAATTCGTCTCAATTATTTTGTAGATATTTTCGTGATAAAAAATAAAAATGCCGGTAGTTGTCTACCGGCATTCTTGTAACTAACCCTAACCAAATGTGAGAAAACCATTTATTTGCATTGCAAATTACTTAAATTAATTTGGCAACAATGTTAAGGATATGTTATTTGTATCTGTCTGATAACTAATTTTTTATCTATTTACTGTCTTGTGCTGAAAACACTTTTTTTAACAAAGTGCTGGTTCTGGCGTTAACGTTAGTCCTTATGTCTTTTTCCTCTACGGCTATCATTTTATAAACGCCGTCAAGGGCTTCATTAGTAACATAGTCGGTAAGGTCAGGGTTTACTTTGTTTACCAGCGGCACCTGGTTGTATCGCGTAATAATGTTTTTCCAAACTTTATCGGCACCTACTTTACTGAAAGATGACTTTATAACCGGATTAAATTTTGCATAAAGCTGCGTTGTAGTTTTTGTTCGTAGGTAAGAAGTCGCAGCTTCATCGTTGCCCATCAAAATGTTTCGGGCATCGGTAAACGTAATTTCTTTAACTGCGGTTACAAAAATTGGCGTAGCTTCTTTTACGGCGTCTTCGGCAGCGCGGTTCATCATCTTAAGGCCTTCGTCGGCAAGGCTGCCAAGACCGATATCACGTAATGTCTTATCCACCTTTTGCAGCTCGGCAGGCAAAAGTATCTTAACCAGCTGATTTTTATAGAAACCATCGGTCTGGGTAAGTTTTGTAACCTGCGTGTCTATGCCTTTATCAAGTGCTTCACGAAGTCCGGCGGCAATATCGGCAGTAGTCAATATGTTTCCCGCCTGCGGAATTTGCGAGGCAACCTGCTGTAATTCGGCACAGCCTGAAAGCGTCAGGCAAAGCGCTGTAAGAGGGATGAGTATTTTTTTCATAGTTGCTGCTTAGGAGTTATTTCTTGTCCTGTAAAGCAAATACTTTTTTCAATATATCTGAAGTACGCGATGATAAATTTGTCCTAATATTTTTCTCTTCCACCGATATCATTTTGAACACGCCATCCATGGCTTTATTGGTTACATAGTCGGTAAGGTCAGGGTTTACTTTTGTAATTAGCGGAATGCTGTTATACTTTGTAATGATCTTTTCCCAAACCACATCTGCGCCTACATTGCTAAGCGAAGTTGTTACTACAGGGCTGAATTTTGAATACAGTGGTTTGCTCGTTGAGGTTTGCAGGTAGGTAGTAGCCGAATTGTCTGCACCCATCAGTATGTTTTTAGCATCGGTGATGGTCATGCTTGTAATGGCATTTACAAATATTGGTGTAGCTTCTTTAACAGCATCTTCGGCGGCACGGTTAAGTACTTTGATACCTTCATCTGCCATGCTTGAAAGCCCTATCTGGCGAAGTTTCTTATCTACCTTTTGCAGTTCTTCCGGCAGGAGGATCTTTACCGCTTCATTTTTATAGAATCCGTCTTCGGCAGTAAGCTTGGTTACCTGTTTTGTAACCCCTTCTTTAAGCGCAGCCTTAAGTCCGCTGCCGATATCGGCATTACTTAATGAACCTGTGCCGGTTTTGCTTTCTACAGTACTTTTTGCTTTATCTAAAAGGCCTTTTAATTGTGCATTTGCTCCCGCAGGCACAAGCGCTGCAATTAACAGGGAGAACAGAAGTTTTTTCATAGTGTGAATGAATTTTTTCAAAAGTAAACAAAAACTGTTCCTTTTTACAGCAAACGCTGGATGTTAGATAAAATTACGGGATATCGTTAAAGAAAAAATAAATCATTATCTTTAATAGGTTGATTTTATTTAATTTGAAAATCAGGCATTTTTTTAGCGTGCTTATCCTGATATAAATAAAATCAATTGCCCCAAGGGGAAATGCGTTTTATTGACAGCTAAATTTGTAAACAGAATCAGTAAAATCAAAATAATATGTCACACAACAAACTAACTACAGCATCTGGCAAGCCGTTTGCCGAAAATGAAAATTCGCAGACAGTAGGCCCCAGAGGTCCTGTTTTATTGCAGGATTTTATCCTTCACGAAAAAATGGCCCACTTTAACCGTGAGCGAATTCCTGAACGCGTAGTGCACGCAAAAGGCTCGGCAGCCTTTGGAACATTTACCGTAACACATGATATCACTAAATATACCAAAGCAAAAATATTCTCTGAAGTAGGCAAGCAAACCGATATGGTTATCCGTTTCTCGACTGTAGGAGGTGAGAAAGGATCGGCAGATACCGAAAGGGATCCGCGTGGTTTCGCCATGAAGTTTTATACCGAAGACGGCAACTGGGACCTTGTAGGTAACAACACGCCGGTTTTCTTTATTAAGGATGCCAAAAAATTTGGCGATTTTATACATACCCAGAAACGCGATCCGCAGACGAATCTTAAGTCGCCTACCATGATGTGGGACTTCTGGTCGCTAAACCCGGAAAGCCTTCACCAGGTACTTATATTGATGAGCGACAGGGGAACGCCCCACGGCTACCGCCACATGCACGGTTTCGGAAGCCATACCTTCTCATTTATCAATGCACAGAACGAACGTTTTTATGTGAAATTCCATTTCCTAACGCAACAGGGCATCAAAAACTTTACCGATGCTGAAGCTGCCGAAATGAAATCGAAAGACCTTGACTTTGCACAGCGTGACCTTTTTGAAAACATTAAAGAAGGAAACTTCCCAAAATGGGATATGAAGATACAGATCATGACCGAAGAGGAGTCGAGATCATATCATATCAATCCGTTTGACCTGACTAAGGTTTGGCCGCATGGCGATTATCCACTAATTGATGTTGGTTTCTTTGAACTGAACCGTAACCCTGATAACTATTTTGCACAGGTAGAGCAGGCGGCATTTGCCCCGGCGCACGTGGTAGACGGTATTGGCTATAGCCCTGATAAAATGCTTCAGGGACGACTACTTTCTTATCCTGATGCACACCGTTACCGCCTTGGAGCTAACTATGAGCAGATTCCCGTAAATCGCTGCCCGTTCATGGTAAACAATTACCAGCGTGACGGCCAGATGCGTGTTGATGGCAATGGCGGAAGCAACCCTAATTACTTCCCTAACAGCTTTGATAACATTGTTGTTGACGAAAGTTACAAAGAACCAGCATGGGAACTGGAAAACAGCCGCGCCGACTGGTATGATCGTAATGCCGAAGGCGAGAACGACCACTATACACAACCGGGCAATTTATTCCGTTTGATGGATGAGCAGGCAAAGAAAAACACGATAAGTAACATTGTTGGCGCCATGAGCGGTATTGAAGGCCCTACGCGCGACAAGATCGTGAACCTGCAATTGTGCCACTGGTTCAGGGCAGATATTAACCTTGGCATGGGCATCGCCCAGGGACTTGGGGTTAACATTGACCCATCTATGTTCAATAAACATTAATATCCCCAGAACTATTATATTTTTAGTGCCCTTCCGGATTTGTTTTCGGGAGGGTTTTTGTTTGGTGGTGTGTTGATTTGGTTATTTTCTTGCCGTTATCGGCAAAAAAGTGTTGTTTTTAGATTTTAATCTATTACATTTTGCCGATACCTGACTGACTGCTCAGTATAGTTATAAAGGTATTCTTAAGTATTTTGAAATTTGGGCTAAATAGACTTACGTTATTTCCTAACGGAATGATAGAAATATCGCGTAGCGATTTAATGTTGGGGACACGCGTAACGCTCGCACCAGCGATAAGAATAAACTATTTTAGATATAAAATAAATCCTTAAGTGATTTCGCTTTAAACATTGCTTCATCATTTGACATACCGATGAACGGCATTTCAAAAATTGTACCTGTGATTTTTTCAATACAATAGACTGTATCGCCTCCATTTGAACCAAAAATGAAATAACAATCAGCATATTCATCTACATTATAATCAATGTTCAATTGTATGATTTCTGAAAGTGGCCATAAAATGATACAATACTCATTGTCGGTATAAATCTCCGCGCCATTACTATCTATATAAAAATCAATAAAATCAATAGGTAATCTGAAATTGATTTGATTTATAAAGAGTT
>Ga0163161_10002339_pt1 | contig 13586 bp, 10 predicted proteins | sample S45metaG_FD_129847 | JGI IMG/M metagenome (GOLD analysis project Ga0163161, IMG submission 129847) | Switchgrass rhizosphere microbial communities from Kellogg Biological Station, Michigan, USA - S4-5 metaG | ecosystem: Host-associated > Plants > Roots > Rhizosphere > Soil | place: USA... | reverse complement strand
GACATCGGCTCCGACCTCATGAAGATCGTCTTCCGGATCAAGGAGGACGATGCCCGGAACCCGGGCGTCATCGCCGACTGCACCGGTGACAACGCCGGCGATTCGGTCGGCCCGTCGGCGGACGGCTTCGAGACCTACGGCGTGACCGGCGTCGCGCTGATCACCTTCATCCTCCTCGCCGCGCACGACCCGACCATCCAGGTACAGCTGCTGGTCTGGATCTTCGTGATGCGGGTCGTGATGATCATCGCCAGCTTCCTCTCCTACGTCCTCAACGAGGCGATCCAGACGGCCCGGTACAAGGACGCCACGAAGATGAACTTCGAGGCTCCCCTGACCTCCCTGGTGTGGCTCACCTCGCTGGTCTCCGTCGCGCTGACCTTCATCATCAGCTACCTGATCATCGGCGATCTGGGCGACGGCACCTTCTGGTGGAAGCTCTCGGCCATCATCACCTGCGGCACGCTGGCCGGCGCGATCATTCCCGAGGTGGTGAAGGTCTTCACCTCGACCGAGTCGGCCCACACGCACGAGGTGGTCACCTCCTCACGTGAGGGCGGGGCATCGCTCAACGTCATCTCCGGGCTCGTGGCCGGCAACTTCAGCGCCTACTGGCTGGGCATCGTGATCGTCGGCCTCATGGCGATCGCCTTCGGGATCTCCACGCTCGGCCTCGGCGCCCTGTTTCCGATCGCGGGCAGCAACATCGACCCGTCGCCGGTGTTCGCCTTCGGCCTGGTGGCCTTTGGCTTCCTCGGCATGGGTCCGGTGACCATCGCCGTCGACAGCTACGGCCCGGTGACCGACAACGCCCAGAGCGTCTACGAGCTCAGCCTGATCGAGAACGTCCCGGACGTCTCCAACCAGATCCAGAAGGAGTTCGGGTTCAAGCCGGACTTCGAGAAGGCCAAGGAGTTCCTCGAGGAGAACGACGGCGCGGGCAACACCTTCAAGGCCACCGCCAAGCCGGTGCTCATCGGCACCGCAGTCGTCGGTGCGACCACCATGATCTTCTCGATCATCGTGGTGCTGACCAGCGGCCTGACCCAGGGCGTGGGCAACCTCTCGCTGCTCCACGCGCCGTTCCTCCTCGGCCTGGTGACCGGCGGCGCGGTCATCTACTGGTTCAGCGGAGCCTCCATGCAGGCCGTCTCCACGGGAGCCTACCGGGCGGTGGAGTTCATCAAGCGCAACATCAAGCTCGAGGGCGTGGAGAAGGCCTCGGTCCAGGACAGCAAGAAGGTGGTCGAGATCTGCACCCAGTACGCCCAGAAGGGGATGATCAACATCTTCCTGGTCGTCTTCTTCAGCACGCTGGCCTTCGCGTGCGTCGAGCCCTTCTTCTTCATCGGCTACCTCATCTCCATCGCCATCTTCGGCCTCTACCAGGCCATCTTCATGGCCAATGCCGGCGGCGCCTGGGACAACGCGAAGAAGGTCGTCGAGACCGTGCTCAAGGCCAAGGGCACCGATCTCCACGCAGCGACGGTGGTCGGCGACACCGTGGGCGATCCGTTCAAGGATACCTCCAGCGTGGCGATGAACCCGATCATCAAGTTCACCACCCTGTTCGGCCTTCTCGCGGTCGAGCTGGCGATCACCCTGCCGCGGAGCACCAGCGGCATTCTCGCGGTGATCTTCTTCATCGCCTCGATGGTCTTCGTCTGGCGGTCCTTCTACGCGATGCGCATCGAGACCAGCCCGGCGGAGCAGAAGGCAACGGTCCCGGCCAAGGCCGCCTAGCCGAACCCGACGTTTCGCTCTACCCGGCCCGCCCGGAGCCACCGTGCTCCGCGGCGGGCGTCGTGTTTCCGGGACCCGTCGCTGCCCTGGGTCCCGCGGCGCCGAGCATCCGGTCCCCGGCAGCGCATGCCGATGGACGAGAGCGCAGGCTCGCGTGCCGCGCGAGCCCATCGCAGTGGTAAATCCGCGGAGCATGGTGAATCGTCCCCGACACCGGCGGTCGTTCCGACTCGCCCTGCTTCTCGCGCTCGGAGTCGCCTGTGCCCATGGTGGGGCGACCGGCCCCGGGGGGCAGAGGACCGTCGAGCAGGTCGACGTCGTCGCCGGGTTCCTTGCTGCCTGGCAGGAGGTCCGGAGCGCACCTCGCGCCGACCAGGTGAGCCGGACCCGCCAGGAGCTCCTCGAACACCATCCGGAACTGTTCGGACCGGAAGTCTTCGGACCCGGAGCAGCACTGGATCGGGATCTCGAGCGGCTCCTCGTGGAGATGCCGAGGCTCGAGCCGAAGCTGCATGCGCTCTCGGACCGGATGGCCGGTGAGATCGAGCGCAGCGCACGACGGTTCCTGGACGACTTCCCCGAGCTGGCATGGTCGGGCCCGGTGGCATCCAGCCTCTCGTTCAGCCACTTCGAGGCGGTGTGGAGGACGGTCGGCGGTCGACGAACGCTGGTGCTCGGGCTCGACGCGATCGCCTTCTACCGGGGCCCGTACGCCGCGGTGGAACCGGTGGTCCACCATGCGCTGGCCGGCGCGCTTCTCCCGGCGTGGAAAGCCCCGGGACCCGCACCGCTCTGGTGGAGCCTCTGGGAGGAGGCGTTTCCACTGGCGGCAGTCCGCACCCTCGACCCCGGCGCGAGCGACGCCGATCTGCGGCTGACGGAGGAGGGCAAGGATCCGGCGTACCTTGCAGCCCTGGCCCGCCGGGTGCGTGGAGTCCTCGACTCGACGCGCGAGTCTGACCGCCGGGTGCTCTTCGGGACCGGCGGAGCCACCGCGAGCGGCGGACGCTGGCTCGCCCTGCGCGTCGGTCAGAACGTCCTCGCCGGCCGCACGCTTCACGACGCCCCGCGCCTCGAGGGGCCCGCGCTCCGGAGCGCCATCGAGGCAGCGCTCGTCGCGCTCGAACGGCCGGCAATCTGAAGCGGGACGGCACGTCGCCGGCAGTCGGACGATGACGAGGTGTCAGACACCTCGTCGTCGGGCGGGCCGCGAGGACACCTCGTCCTCGGCCTTCTCCCTGCCGCGTCTCGGGCCCTCGACCCGGTGGCTTCCCCGCATCGGCCGGCCGGGCGGCTGCAACGGCGCGCCGGATGCCGGACCGCTCGGGTGAGCTGGGGCGGCCATGCTCGTCGCCCTGCTCGCGCTCGTCGCCGCCACCGAACCGTCCGCCGATGACTTCATGGAACGGGTCAACCGACCGGTGGCGCTCACCGTGCCCGGCATGGACCGGGTCCAGGTGCTCCCCGATCGGCCCTACGGCCCCGGGGACAAGGCGCACCGCTTCGACGCCTACCTCCCCGGCCGGCCCGGGTCCCCGGTTGTGCTCCTCATCCACGGCGGCGTCGGAGCCGACGTTCCGGTCCGCCCCAAGGACTGGGGCATCTACCGCTCCTGGGGACGACTGCTCGCAGCGTCCGGCTACGTCGCCATCGCCTTCAACCACCGCCTCGGCTTCCCGGATCCGATGCTCGCCGAGGCCGACCAGGACCTCACCGCGATGCTCGAGACGGTCCGTGTCCAGGCCCGCCCCCTCGCTGCCGATCCATCGCGCATCGCGCTGGTGGCCTACAGCGCCGGCGGGCCACTCCTCGCGCGGCCGCTGCGCCAGGAGTTCCCCGGCGTCCGCGCGCTGGCGGGCTTCTATCCGTTCCTCGACCTCCGGAAGAGCCCGCTCCACCAGAAGTACCTCACGCCGGACGCGGTGACCGCCTTCTCGCCGGCCGCGCAGCTCCGCACGCCCGTGGCCCACCGAATGCCGTTCTTCCTCGCCCGGGCCGGGAAGGACACGATCCCCGACATCCTCCCCGGCATCGACGCCTTTGTCGCCGAGTCGCTCGCCGCGGGCACCCCGCTCACGCTCTTCAACCATCCCGAGGCGCCGCACGGCTTTGATCACGACCCGGATCCGCGGACCCGCGAGGTGCTTCGCGCCTTCCTGGCGTTCCTCGCGACCCACCTGTCGCCAGGAACCGCACCCGGCTGACGGCTGCCCCGGCGGGCGCACGGGGTCCTTGGCGTGCTCGCGACCGGCGTGTTAACGCCCCTGCCCCCCAGAGCAGTGGGAGAGGTCCAGGAACGTCGTGGGCAACGCCGGGATGTCACTCTTGCGCTTCACCTTTCTCGGCACGTCGGCCGCGCAGCCGACGATCCACCGGAACCTCTCCGGCCTGGCGGTGAAGGCAGACTCGGATCTCCTGCTGTTCGACTGCGGCGAGGGGAGCCAGCGGCAGATGATCCGCTACGGCACCGGCTTTTCGGTGGACGTGGTCTTCTTCACCCACTTCCACGCCGACCACTACCTCGGAATCATCGGGTTCCTCCGCACGCTGGGGATGATGGGGCGCGAGGAGAAGCTCGTGCTCTACGGCCCCGCTCCGGCCAAGCGGCTCCTGAACCAGGCGGTGCACCTCGGGGTCGACCAGCTCGGCTTTCCGCTGGAGATCATCGAGCTGAAGGACGGCGACCGGATCCAGCGACACGGCTACTCCGTGCGCGCGGTCGGGGTCCAGCACCGCATCAACGCGCTCGGATACGTGCTCGAGGAGGACGTGCGCGCCGGTCGCTTCAATCTGGACCGGGCCCGAGCGCTCGGCGTCCGCGAGGGACCGGATTTCGGCCGCCTGCAGCGGGGCGAGTCGGTGGTCGCGCTCGACGGGAAGACCGTGAAGCCGGCCGACGTGATGGGCGCCGCCCGCACCGGCCGCAAGCTGGTGCTCTCGGGCGACACCCGGCCCTGCGACGCACTGGTGGAGGCGGCACGCCAGGCGGACGTCCTCATCCACGAGTCGACCTTCTCCGACGACGACCAGGCCCGAGCGCTCGAGACGCGGCACTCCACCGCCCGGGAGGCGGGGCGCGTCGCCCAGCAGGCCGGGGCGCACCGGCTCATTCTCACCCACCTGAGCTCGCGCTACGACACCGACTTCGGACGGCTCCTCACCCAGGCGCGCGAGGAGTTCCAGGGCCCGGTCGAGGTCGCGCACGACGGCCTCACCGTGGACATCTCCGTCCGGGAGTGAGCCTCCGGTGGTGCTCGGCTCCCGAACGGCGCCTGAATCCATCGGGATTGTGCTGACCGCGGTGATGCCGCCGTGGTTCCGGACTGGCCAGAGATCCTGCCGTGCGGACACGCTTTCCTGCCGGGCGCACACCGACCGCTCGCAACACGGCGCGTGACTCGCTCCGGAGTCGACGGATCGATCTCGGTTGTCCCGAGGAATTCCCACGGGTTTCTCCTCGGGGCGGGGCCTCGACGACGGCGCAGGAACACCCCGGACCCACCCGTCGCACGCGACGCAACAACGATCCGGAGTTCAGGGGATCGCCACGCAACGCTCCCCATCGCAAGTCCGCGGCTCCCTTCGAGTCAGCGCCTGGCAGGACATCTGCAATCGCATGCAGGCGTTCCGCCCCGAATCCCTCGCGGCGCGAACTTCGGAGGTTCGTCATGCGCCGCGTCACCCTTGGAGTCTTCTTTTGCCTCGCTGCCTGTGGTGGGACCGACATGGTCAAGCAGTCTCCCCGCGTCGACGCCAGGGCAGATCGACAGAGCTTCCTCCTGAGTCGTGCCGCGCACGACGTCATCGCCTCTTTCGTCCGGGACGCGAGCAGCGAGGCCATCGACACCTGCCTCAACGCGTGGGTCGACGAGGTCGGCCCGGCGCTCCCCTCCGAGGGGCCGGTGGCAAAGCCGGACGTGGCCAGCCTCCGGGGCTTCCTGGCGCAGTGCCTGGGCGTCTCCGCGGAAGGCGACGCTCGCTCCGACATCCCGGTGACTCACCCCGTGGACAAGGGCAGCCCCCGCTAGCGGAGTTCACCCCATCGCCTCCAGCTGCCAGTAGCATCGAGGGCCGCTCCCATGGCGGCCCTTCGTGTTTCATGGCCCGGGGCCCTGGCCCTGGCCGCGGCGTCCACGGCGGTCGCGCTCCTCGCCGGCGGGCTTCCAGGGGTCCGCAACGCCGAGGATGCGGCCTACGACCTGCGGCTGACCACCTTCTCCCCACCGGGCACCCGCGACAAGGAGCTGGTCATCCTCGGCGTCGACGACGCCACCGTGCAGGGCCTCCGGGCCAACGAGAGCTACGCACGCGCCTGGGGAAACTGGCCCTACGCCCGCTCGCTCTGGGCCCGCGTTCTCACCCACCTCGAGGCGATGGGCGCCCGCGCGGTGGTGCTCGACTTCACCATGGACGAGCAGAGCACCGACCGCGGCCAGGACGCGCTCCTGCGCGAGGCCATCGCCCAGCTCCACATCCCGGTGGCGCTCGGCTACGCGGTCAACGTTCCGTCGCAGAACGGCGACCCTCTGCCCGCCGTCACTCCCCACAACTGGACCGTGGACCACCGAGCCCCGCGCGCCCGCGTGAAGTCCGACGATCCGTTCGCGCCGCCGGAGGGGACCGAGGCACCGGCGACGCCGGAGCTGGTCGCGAGCGCCCTGGCCTTCCCCGTCCGCTCCGGCGAGCCCCTCCCGGACCTCGCGGTGGACCTGCCCGGCGCTCCGCGGACGATGCGGCACCCCGTCTCGCCGGTCGGCCCGCTGCTCGACGTGGTGCCCGCGCTCGGCCTCGTGTACCCGGAGCCGGACTCGGACGGGAAGCTGCGCCGCACCCGCTTCGCCTACACCGACGGGACGAACCGGTACGTCACGCTCGCCGTGGCCCTCGCCGCCGATCTGCTGGGCGCCGAGGAGCTGGTGCTGTCGCCGGGCAAGCTCCAGCTCGGGTCACGGACCATCGCCATCGACCCGGACGGCAGCGCCGCACTCGACTACGGCGGCCCGCTGGGCCAGCGATTCGATGCCCGGAGCCTCATCGCGGTGGTGGACGACTCCGTCCGGCGCGAGCACGGCGAGCCGCCTCGCCTCGGGCCCGACTTCTTCCGGGGCAAGGTGGTGCTCATCGCCGGTTTCGCGGTGGGCACCTTCGACATGAAGGCGACGCCGTTCGACAGCGCGACCGTCGGGGTGGTGAAGCCCGCCACCGAGCTGGCCTCGCTGCTCGGCGGACGATTCATCACCCGGGCTCCCTTCGCGGCGACCGCGGCCCTCGCCTTCCTCGCCGCCCTGGGCTCCGCGCTCCTCCTCCTCGCCACTCGCAACGTCTGGGTCGAGGGGCTGTGGCCCCTGGCCGCGCCGGTGTTGCTGTTCCTCGGCACCGGGTGGTTCCTGGTCTCGGGGAAGGTGCACGTGGCGCTGGTGGTCCCGGTGCTCGCCGTCTCCATCGCCAACCTCGCTGCGGTCGCGGTGAACCACCTCTACGCGGACCGCGAGCGAGCCCGGGTGAAGACGATGTTCAGCCGGTACCTCTCGCCCCAGGTGGTGGACCGGCTGGTCTCCCAGCCCGAGCTGCCGCGGCTCGCCGGTGAGCAGATCGAGGTCACTGCCTTCTTCTCCGACATCAAGGGCTTCAGCACCTTCAGCGAGCGCTTCGCGCAGGACCCGCAGGGGCTCGTCCGCGTGCTCAACACCTACCTCACGCGCGTGAGCGGCGTGCTGCTGAAGCACGGGGCCTGCCTCGACAAGTACATCGGCGACGCGGTGGTCTGCATCTTCGGCGCTCCGCTTCGCATGGAGGACCATGCACGGCGAGCCTGCGCCGCGGCGCTCGACGTCCAGGCGGAGGTGGAGCGCATCCGTACGGACTTCACGGCCCAGGGCCTCCCGGACGTCTACACCCGCGTCGGCCTCAACACCGCCGTGATGTTCGTCGGCAACTTCGGGAGCGAGCAGCTCTTCAACTACACGGCGATGGGCGACGGGATGAACCTCGCCTCCCGGCTCGAGGGAGCCAACAAGCCATACGGCTCGCGCATCCTCATTGGACCGCGGACCCAGGCGCTGGTGTCGGATGCGTTCGAGACCCGGGAGCTGGACCGGGTCCGTGTGGCAGGCAAGCACGAGGCGGTCGCCATCCACGAGCTGCTCGCCCGGAAGGGTGAGCTCCCGCCGCGGAAGCTCGAGGTGTGCGCCCTCTACGCCGAGGGACTCGCCCTGTGGCGGGCGGCCCGGTTCGTCGAGGCGCGCGACGTGTTCGCGCGAGCGGTCGCACTGGACCCGGAAGACGCGCCTTCCCGGGCGCTGCTGGCGCGGTGCGACAGGCACGTGACGGCGCCGCCGCCCGCTTTCGATGGAGTCGTCGACCTGGACAAGTAGACTCGGGGGACGCGCGGTTCCGGAGGGAGTTCCGATGCGAAAGTCTGCAGCATTGCTCGCGCTCGTCCTGGGCGTGGGTGCGGCGTGGGCGCTCACCCCGGGAGACCGGGTCTACGTGCGCGGCCGTGACGTGGCCGTGCTCCAGAGCACCGCCGCCGGTGCGGTGACGGTGGTCAAGCTCCAGCCCGGAGCCGCGGTGGTCTGGCGCGGCGCGGACAAGAAGAAGCCCACCTGGCACCACGTGGAGACGGGCGGCAAGAGCGGCTTCGTCTACTTCGCCAATCTCTCCACCACCCCGCCTGCCCCCGAGCTCCTCACCTCGCCGCAGGGAGCGAAGAAGGTGGACGCGCAGGCCTTCGCCAGCTCCGGCGCCGCGGGCAAGGCGCTCACCGAGGGCGCGATCCGCTACGGAAACCAGGACGAGAAGAACAAGGGTGAGCTCCACCCGACGATGAAGGAGGCGGTCCGTCAGACACAGACGCTGGAGGCGATCGCCGCCCAGCGCACCGACGCCGAGATCGCCGCGCAGGCCGACCGGGTGACGGGGGGGCAGCGATGAAGCGCGTGCTCCTGTCGCTCGCGATGCTCGGGCTCCTGGCGTGCGCTGCCGCCTCGGGCCTCATGAAGGGCGACACCAGCTCGATCATCAGCGGGGTCACCGAGTCCACGACCACGGTAGTGGGGCTCGGCCAGGATCTCTCCAAGTGCGAGCAGATCGGCGCCGCGGAGATCACCTTCGACGAGGAGCGGACCATCGGCGGCACGGTGGCGCTGAACTGGGTGCAGCAAGGAGGCGGGCTTCTGGTGGACGTGACGACGGCCGACGGCGCCGCGCTCGCCAATCCGAAGACGCTGCCCATCCAGGACAGCCCGCGGAACCAGCTCCACAAGTACCTGAACGTCGTGGGGAAGAATCTCGCCGCCCGGTCGACCCGCCCGACGCTGCAGTGGACCTTCGGGGTGCTCGACACCGAGGTGGTGAACGCGGTCTCCGCGCCCGGTGGGTACGTCTTCGTCACCCGCGGCTTGCTCAAGCGGGTGAGCAACGAGGCCGCGCTGGCGGGAGTGCTCTCGCACGAGATCGCCCACGTCACGCGGAAGGACTCCTTCGCCATCTACCAGAAGACCAAGGTCGACCAGTGCAAGAGCCTGGCGTACGCGAAGGCCGGCCAGAAGGAAGGCGCGGCGGTGCTCCGCAGCTACACGCCGGGCTTCATCAACCAGGCCTACTCCGCGCTCCAGGCGTTCAGCGGAGGCGCGCTCGACCTCAACGCCGCGGCGAACAACGCGCTCCTCACCCTGTTCAGCGACGAGTTCGTGCATCGCTACCTCGAGGGCGGCTATGCGCGAGACCAGGAGCTCGGGGCGGACGCCACCGGTCTCGAGATCACCGTGGCCTCCGGCTACAGCCCGCGGGGCTTCATGGACTTCATCGGGGGGCTACCTCCGGGGCAGGGCTTCTTCGCCCACCACCCTCCGCCGAGCGACCGGGTGGCCGCCATGAAGCTGACGCTCGGAAAGACCCGGATGGCGAGCATGAGCTCGACGGCGCCGGGGTCACCGTTCTCCCCCTTCGCGCAGGACACGTCGTCCTTGCCGCTGGTGCCGCTGCACGACGAGCTCGCCGCGGCGCGGTGACGACGAGCGGACGGACGGGGAACACCCGGGCTCAGCCGAAGAAGACGCTGTCTCCGAGCGCGTCCACCACCTGGTGGGCGATCCACGCCGGCCAGAGCGAGCGCAGCTTCAGCAAGACCCAGCAGGCCCCGAGCGTGCTGAGAAAGATCAGCACCCGCAGCGCCCAGGGGTACTGGGTGTGCACTGCGGCGAAGAGGGCACTCGTGGCGATCGCCGCGGCGGCGCGGCTCGAGGTGACCCGGATGGCGACCACGAAGAGGAAGCCCCGGAAGATCCATTCCTCGTAGAAGTTCGAGAAGAGATTGCCCAGGAAGGACCAGCCAGTCATCGGGTGCCATGCGAGGGGAGGTCCGCGCATCGCTCCTGCCGCATGGAGCACCAGCAGCGCGACCAGGTCGAAGACGAAAACCGCCAGCCCGAGCAGGATGCCCCAGACGATGACCTTCCGGGCAGGGCCGCGGAAGACGCTCCGCGGCGCCGGCATCCACCCGATCCGGAAGAACCCCCACCACGCCGCCCAGCAGAGGAGCGCGCTCAGCGTCGTGTAGAGGAGCACGTGCTCGACCGCGACCCATGAGCCACGAAACGCCGGCTGATGAAACCAGCCCCGGACCACGTGGCGCCAGAGGTCGCCGATCCAGCGTCCGCAGAGGTAGGCGAGCGCGGCCCCAGCGACGAGGAGCAGCCGTTGCAGCCACGGGACCGGGGTGGCCGGGGGATCGTAGGGCGATTCCCCGCTCGCGATCGCTGGGTGCACGCGAAGCAGCACTCTGCCTCCCGGAAGCCTGACGCTCCCGTCGATGCCCCATTGCGTTCCGCAGCCCCCGGGAACCGCGCGGCCGCTCGCGAGGAAGCGTCACCCGCGCGAGCGACACGCCTTCTGTGGAACCGAGGTTGAGCCTCTACCGCCGCGCGGCCTCGGTCAGCGCGCGGTGCACGCTCTCCAGCGCCTTCCGGGCCTCGAGCAGCTCGGCGCGCTCGGCGGTGAGATCCGCCACCTGACGGGCGAGGGTGTCTCGCTCGGCGCTCAGCACGTCGAGGCTCTTCTTGAGCTGGACCGAGTCGTCCCGGAAGCGCTCCAGCTCACCGGCCAGGCGCTCCTCCTCGGAGAGGCTGTCGGCGAGCTCCACGTCCTTTCGCGCCAGGTCGGCCGTGAGACGCTCCCGCTGCTCCCGCTCGGCCGCCGCATCGGTCCGTGCGTCCTGGACCGCCATGAGCGACTCGTCCCGCTCCCCCTCCACCGACTGGAGCTCCCGCTCGAGCTCCCCCAGCAGGGTGGCGCGCTCCTCCATCTGCGCCACGAGCCTCCGCGCCTCCTCGACCCGACCCCGGGCCTCCTCGGTCGCGCGCTCCGCCGCACGTCGGGCCACGTCGAGGTCGTGCTGGAGGGCCGCGTTGTGCTGCTTCACCTGGGTGAGCTCGACCTGCAGCTGCGCGATGCGCTCCACTGCCAGCACACCGGCGGCGGCCACGCTGGTCGGCAGTGGCTCCGGCCGGGGATTCTCTCGCACCCCGCGCAGCCGCTCCCGGAGTCGCTCGCGGCGAGCAGCGTTGTCCTCGGCGACAGGGGGCGGCGCGGCGCGACGCGCAACCGGCGCCGGGGCAACCGTCTCCGTCCGCACCGTCCCCGACGGACGGCGATCCGTCGCCACCGGAGCGGAGGCAGGGGGAGACACCGGCCGTGCCGGCAGCGGCGCCGAGGACGCACGACTCACGGACGCCGCGGGAGGCGGAGACGAGGTGCGGCCGGCCGGCGGGGGCAGGGACGTCGAGGTGCGACCTGCGGATCGCGGGTCGACGTCAGCGCGGCGAGCGGACGCCGCCGGACCCGACACGACGGTCGTCCCGCCGGACGCGATGCCGTTCGGAGTCGCTCCCCGTGCCTTCGCTCCCACGGCCACGGTCACGACCTCCTGCTCCTGGACCGCCACCGGCTCCGGCATCGCGACCGACTCGGCGATGCCCGCGGCCTCGCGGAAGGCCTCCTCCATCCGGCTCCGCTTCGCGGCCTCCTCGGCCTCGGCCTCGGCTTCGGCCTGCGCGCTCGCCAGGGCCGCGGCGGCGAGCACCTCCCGCGCTGTCGGCGCCTCGGCTGCGTTCGGCTGTCCTGCCACCTGCGCCGCGACCTCGTAGACCCACTCCTCGTCGGGCCCACGCGCCTCGGAGGCAACCGGATCCACGCTCGGGGCGCCGAGCTTCAGCCTCGGCTTGGCGCGGGACACGTTCTGATCGAAGGCTTTCTTCATGGCTCTCCCCTACCCCGCCCGCGCGTCGGAAGCGGCCCGTACCCGGGACTGATCCAGCCGGTGCAGCACCTCGCGGAGGAACGCATCGACGTCATGCGCTCCCTTCGACTCCCGCTCGGAGAGGAACACCGGGACGCCCTCGCTCGACGCCTGGGCGAACTTCGTGCACTGACGCACCAGCGTGGTCAGCAGATATTCCGGGTAGTGCTCCCGCAGCGCGGCCAGGGCTTCCTTGGCCAGCTTGTAGGTCTGGTTGAAGGCGTTCACGACGATGAACACGTGGTCGAGCACGTGGTTCAGGTCCTCTTCCAGGCTCTGCACGGTCTCGAAGAGCAGCTTCAGCCCGTGGAAGGACAGGAAGTCCGGCAGCACCGGGACGACGAGGTCCTGTGCCGCCATCAGCGCATTGAGGTTGAGGAGGCCGAACGACGGAGGCGCATCGAAGACGATGACGTCGTACCGGTCCTCGATCTCCTCGATCGCCTTGCGCAGCTTGAACTCCCGGCCGGCCATCGGCATCAGCGCCAGATCCACGGTGCTCATCCCGAGGTTGCTGGGGACGAAGTCCAGGTTGGGCAGCGGCGTGTGCTGGATGGCCTCGGAGAGCGGTGCCTTCCGGACGAGAACGTGGAGCAGCGTCTTCTCGAAGTCCTCGCCCTCGTAGCCGAGGCACTTGGTGGCGTGGCCCTGGCTGTCCAGGTCCACCAGGAGAACCGAGTAGCCCAGCTCGGCCAGGCGGTAGGCGTAGGACGTGGAGAGCGACGTCTTCCCCGTCCCACCCTTGAAGTTGAGGAACAGCTGCTTCCGGTGGGCGACCGGCCGCGGGTGGATCCGGAGCGCCTTGCGCAGCGCCCAGAGGTCCTTCGCGGAGTAGCTGTCCTGCGCCAGCGCGGACCGGAGCGCCTTCGGCGAGATGCCGAGCAGCTCCGCGGTCGTCTTCGGTGTGTAGATGGGAAGATCCATCTGGTCAGTCCTCGTGCTCGTCAGGCGACGAACAGCTTCGCTCCGCGCCGGACCACCTGGCCGCGCGCCGTGAGAAGTGCTGCGGCCTCGATCACCTGCTCGTCGGTCACGCCCAGCTGCGTCGCCAGGTCCACCACCGTACGTCCCCGCATCGAGGTGCGGAGCTCGGAGGTGATCTGCAGGCAGAGCGCCTCGTCGGAGTGCAGGCTCCCCGGGGGGTCGTGGGGAAGCACGACCTCGATGGGGGCCGGGGCGGCGGCGATCTCCTCCGGCGCGGCGTCCTCGAGCTCGGCGGCTGCCACGGGCTCCGGTACCGGGGCCCGGCCGGCGGTCTCGGGGGCGACTCGGATCGCCACACCCAGCGGACGGACCCGCTGGGAGAGGGGCACCGGGGCGACCTTCGCCAGCCGGCGCACCTCGCGGCGGCGCTCCTCGTCGGACAGGGTCGCGACGTGTCCGATGTCGATGCCCAGGATGCCGGAGAGGCTCCGCGCGGCCGCGCGGCGAACGCCGAGGTCCGAGTCCTCGAGCGCTCCGAGCAGCCGCGTGCGGGCCTGGTCGCCCCCCGCCGCGCCCGCGGCGAGCACGGCCAGCCGGCGCACCTCGGGATCCGGATCGCGCG
>Ga0163161_10002335_pt1 | contig 13599 bp, 12 predicted proteins | sample S45metaG_FD_129847 | JGI IMG/M metagenome (GOLD analysis project Ga0163161, IMG submission 129847) | Switchgrass rhizosphere microbial communities from Kellogg Biological Station, Michigan, USA - S4-5 metaG | ecosystem: Host-associated > Plants > Roots > Rhizosphere > Soil | place: USA... | reverse complement strand
TCAGCTGAGGGTCTACATTCAGTTTCTTCAGTCCCGGAATGATAAAGGGGTTTTTAATATCCTTATTGATAGAAACAGGAATTGGCATAGATTGCATTTTAGCCTCAGCCCCATTGCCGTTAGAGGGCATGTTCGTTGTATAGGGCGAACCGCTGTTCGAAGACTTATCCACAACAATATTGTATTCCAACCTGCCCTCTTCTCCCAACTGTTTTTTTACCGTTTTACGCAGCAGGCCAACATAATGCTCCTCCAACCATTCATAGAAGAATAAACTGGGCACCTGTATGGTTAAAACTTTGCCATCCAGTTTAAGGGCAGAAATCGGTTCGAACCAAGTTTTGAAACTTTGGGTCGGGATATTGTCCTTAATAATCTGTAGACAGTTTTTCCATACTTCGGCACAAGTTTTTTCCATATGTATCCTATAATTGTTGGTTTCAGGTAGTTGAAACAGCATATTGAAAATGTTGTTCCGGGAGATCGAAGATTCAAAAAATTATCAACAAAAAAAACTAAAATTTCATTTATTTAGTAAGTACTTATACAGCAGAGTCATACCCCGCTTAACCTCAATTTTTTGTGTGGATAACTATTTCTTAACATCTTTTTAGTGCTCTCCAAAAACACTTCGCAGCACATCTGCAATTTCTCCGAGCGTAGCATAAACTTCTACTGCATTGAGGATAAATGGCATCAGATTTTCACTGGATTCTGCCGCAATTTTAAGATTTTCCAGCGCTGTAGCCACTTTAAGCGCATTTCTCTCTTCCTTTAAACGTTTTATCTTTTCAATTTGTATCGTTCTGATCGACTCATCAATACGAAGCGTATCGGTAACTACTTCCTCTGATTGTGTAAATTTGTTCACACCAACAATAACCCGGCCACCATCTTCAATTTCGAGTTGATATTTGTAAGCTGATGCAGCGATTTCATTTTGTATGTAACCGTTTTCTATCGCGGCTACCGATCCTCCCATTGTATCAATTTTATCAATGTATAACTGTGCAGCAAGTTCAATTTCATCCGTCAGTGTTTCTATAAAAAAAGATCCGGCCAGTGGGTCTGCAGTATCAGTTACGCCGCTCTCATAGGCAATCACCTGCTGTGTTCGGAGAGCAACTTTCGCGGCCGCTTCAGTAGGCAGGGAAAGCGCTTCGTCGAAACCATTGGTATGCAGGGATTGCGTTCCCCCAAGCACTGCTGCCATGGCCTGGTTGGCTACCCTTACAATATTGTTCATCGGCTGCTGTGCAGTTAAGGTAGATCCACCTGTCTGGGTATGAAAACGCAGCATCTGCGCCTTCTCATCCGTAGCCCCAAGGCTTTTGGTCAGCTTTGCCCACATCCTTCTTGCTGCGCGGAATTTAGCGATCTCTTCGAAGAAATTGTTGTGACAGTTGAAAAAGAAGGACAAACGTTTGGCAAACACATTGATGTCAAGGCCTTTTTCGAGTGCTGCATTCAGATATGCTTTCCCGTTCGACAGCGTAAATGCCAGTTCCTGCACTGCCGTAGATCCGGCTTCACGGATATGATAGCCAGAGATAGAAATCGTATTCCATTTGGGCACCTCCCTGCTGCAATACTCGAAAATATCAGTAATGATCCGCATAGAGGCTTTGGGAGGATAGATATAGGTGCCCCTGGCAGCATATTCTTTTAGGATGTCATTCTGTATGGTTCCGGAGATCTGACGGATATCTGCTCCCTGTTTTTTTGCGAGGGCAATATACATGGCCAGCAGGATCGAAGCCGTTGCATTAATGGTCATTGAAGTAGTAATCCTTTCCAGCGCTATACCATCGAAAAGGATTTCCATGTCCTTTAATGAATCAATGGCCACCCCCACTTTACCCACCTCCCCTTCAGCAAGCTCATGATCGGAGTCGTACCCAATCTGAGTAGGCAGATCGAATGCGACAGACAGCCCGGTGGTGCCCTGCTGCAGCAGATAATGATACCTCTTGTTGGATTCCTCTGCGGTACTGAATCCCGCATACTGTCTCATGGTCCACAATCGCCCCCTGTACATATCTTTCTGAATTCCCCGGGTAAACGGGAACTCGCCGGGCTTTTCCCTCATCGGAAGGGCAGCAGTATACAATGGCCTGATCTCTATAGCAGAGCTGGTATAACACTTTTTTTCTTCCATACTTAAAACATCTGGTGAATATCCTGTTTGATCAGTCCAATGGTCAGGTCGTACGGATTTTCGGCAATCCCGGCCACATGTTCCAGAACTATTCTGCTCAGCTCCCTGCCACTGGCATCCGGGGGGAGGGTTCCTGCCGCATTGTTGATCATTGCAATGGTATCATCTTTCAATTTACGCAATACATTCCAGCTTGCAGCATTGACGTACAATTGCTGACTTACATTGTGCTGATATTCTGTACGTACTTCATTCAGGATCCGCGCCTGCAATTCAACTGCCGGGATGCCCTGCTCATAAAGTCTGATGAAGAGGTTTGCCGGATTTAAACGATCTACAAAAACTATCATACGCTCATGCGCCTGTAAGCGGAGCTGAAGCAAAACAGATTGGTCTTCAATTCCGGCTTCTGCAGTCTTTCCGGGGAAATATTTCAGGATGTTGCTCTTCAGTATATACCAGGAGACGATGACCATAATGATTCCGCCTGCTGCATGTACCGCTACCTGTGTAAAAAAATATTGTATGTTCATTTGCTGATGGTTGATTGGTCACAAAAATGTGTTTTTATTACGAATAAATTTAATTAAACCATTTGTTATTATCTTTGTACATATCCCTGCTGCCTGTATGTGGGCAGGAATTCCAGGTATGGGAGCCTGGAAGCATATTTAAGACCTAATTTGACATATCATGAGCACAGTTGATACAGCATTTGCGCCGGTTTCCTTCACTGGAACGGCTGTAAAAGAACTTTTAAAATTAAAAGACCAGCAGGAAATATCTGACGATTTTGGTTTGCGTGTTGGTGTTGAAGGTGGCGGATGTTCAGGAATGAGCTACCTGCTTGGTTTTGACCAGAAGAAGGATGGCGATCAGGAATTTACTATTGATGGAATCAAGATCTATATGAATAAAGCGCACCAGATGTACTTACTGGGCATGCAGGTTGACTGGCAGGATGGCCTGAACTCAAGGGGCTTTACCTTTAGCAACCCTAATGCAGACAGTACCTGCGGTTGCGGTACCAGTTTCTCTGTTTAAGTTTTTTTTATTTTTCGCGTGTAACATTTTACTGGTCCCGTTGTCATAGCAACGGGACTTTTTTTTATTTTGCCCCACCTAAATCGATCTCAGGAAATGACTTATACCGAAAATGTCAGACTAGCATTGCAGGCGATACAAAGCAACAGGCTCCGTACGATGCTCACCGCCTTGATTATCGCCATTGGCTTGTCGGCACTCGTTGGCATCCTGACAACGCTGGACGCGGTGAAGAAAAGCATGACAGAAGCGTTCTCCAATATGGGGGCAAATTCCTTTACCATCAGAAACCGGGGCACGGGTATCCGCATCGGCGGCCCCGGTGAAGGGCCAAAGCCATTCAAATCTATCCGCTACGAAGATGCCTTCGCATTAAAAAACCGGCTTGATGCACCCGCAACAGTAACTATTAGCGTGACCGCTACCAGGGGAGCCACAGCGAAATACAGTAAAGAAAAGACAAACCCTAATATATCCATTCAGGGAATTGATGAAAACGGACTGAAGGCACAGGGACTGGACCTGGCGCAGGGGAGGAATTTCAGCAGTGCCGAAGCAGAGCTCGGCAATAATTTATGCATCATCGGCAGTGAGATTGCCACTACCCTGTTCAAACATGAGTCTCCGGTTGATAAAGTTCTTACTGTAGGGAACAGCCGGCTGAAGGTCATTGGCGTACTGGCCAGTAAAGGCTCCAGCATGGGTTCCAACACAGACAGGGCTGTCTTTATCCCCCTGTATAAAGCCAAAGTGATCAACTCCAGTACGAACCCCTCTTATACGCTGACCATAACCGTTAACAGTAACGAACAGATGGAAACCGTCATCGGAGAAGCTACGGCAGAATTCAGAAAAGTCAGAAAAGTAAAAATTACAGAGCCCAACAATTTCGAAATCACCAAGAGTGATGCTGTTGCACAAACGCTGTTTGAAAACCTTGCCATGATTGCCGTGGGAGGAATCACTATCGGAGTAATTACGCTCATTGGCGCCTCCATAGGACTGATGAATATCATGCTGGTATCCGTAACGGAAAGAACGCGCGAAATCGGCATCAGAAAAGCAATTGGAGCAAACCCTTCAGTGATCAGGAAACAGTTTCTTATAGAGGCTGTAATGATCTGTCTGATGGGAGGAACAATGGGCATCCTGTTCGGAATTCTGCTTGGCAATGCAATTTCACTGGCCATGGGGGGCTCATTCATCATCCCATGGATGTTTATATTTGGCGGCTTTGCGCTTTGCGTACTGGTTGGCGTGCTGTCGGGCTATTATCCTGCAAGAAAAGCATCCAGATTAGATCCGGTCGAAGCATTGCGCTACGAGTAAAAAAGAAAGGGAGCCTGTTTCAGACAGGCTCCCTTTCGGTAAGAATACAGGCCTCAATACTATCTTGCGCTGTATTGATTCTCGTAGTATTTCTGGTAATTTCCTGAAGTTACATTGGTTAACCATTCCTCATTCTCCAGATACCACTCAACAGTTTTTTCCAGTCCTTCTTCGAACTGCAGGCTTGGTACCCAGTTCAATTTCTCCTGTAGTTTAGTAGAGTCAATCGCATAACGCAGGTCATGTCCCGCGCGGTCTGTCACAAAAGTGATCAGGCTGGCAGATTCACCTGCTGCACGTCCCAGTTTTTGATCCATGATTTTGCACAACAAGTGGATCAAATCAATATTCTTCCATTCATTGTGGCCACCGATGTTGTAAGTTTCCCCGGTTTTGGCTTCGTGGAAAATCACATCGATAGCGCGTGCGTGGTCCTCTACCCATAACCAATCGCGGATATTCTCTCCTTTACCGTATACAGGTACCGGAAGGCCGTTTTTGATATTGTTGATTGCCAGTGGAATCAGTTTCTCAGGAAAATGGTGTGATCCATAGTTATTTGAGCAGTTGGAAATCACTACATCAATCCCATAAGTATCATGATAAGCTCTTACAAAGTGATCTGAAGAAGCCTTCGATGCAGAATAAGGGCTATGCGGATCGTAAGCGGTAGTTTCAGTGAACATACCTGTATCGCCCAGCGCACCATATACTTCATCTGTAGAAACATGATAAAATCTCTTTTTGTCATAATCGCCTTTCCAGAACTCGCGTGCTGAATTTAACAGGTTGACCGTTCCGATGACGTTAGTCATTACAAACGCAGTAGGGTCCGTAATGGAACGGTCTACATGTGATTCTGCTGCCAGATGGATCACTGCATCAAAATTTTCCTGCTCAAAAAGGGCGTTGATTTCCGCAGCGTCTGTGATATCAGCCTTTACAAACCTGTAATTAGGACTGTTTTCTATATCCGTCAGATTTGCAAGATTACCCGCATAGGTCAGTTTATCAAGGTTGACAATTTCGTAATCCGGATATTTATTCACAAACCTCCGCACTACGTGAGAGCCGATAAACCCTGCCCCACCGGTAATTAAAATCTTTTTCATCTGTTTATATATTTGTTTTTGAATTGTTAGATGGAGCCTTTGATGATAAAAATAATCATTGTTTTGTGTGTCTAATAATTATTTTTAACATGTCCGGTTCATGAAATGTATTTTAAATGTTTTTTGGCTATTGGTACTATTAAATTTCTTCAGGCAAGCCTATTTCACGGGCAGCCCCTGACAGTTGCTGCTCTTCCATTTTTGCAAGCACGGCGTTAAATTCATTTTTAAGGTCATACTGTAAATCCTCATGCAGTTTAATGTATTTTTTATAAAGTGCAAGGGTAGTCCTTAAAAAATATGTTTTCAGACGTTCGTTAAACTTTGCCAATGGCGAGAAAACACTCTCCTTATAGTCCAAAGGTACAATTTTTAACAAATGTAAGCGAAGCTCCACTTCAGTATTTGGATCTTTGGTCACTTTATAATGGTGATTTACCCTGCCGTTAAGTTTTCTGAATGCTGCAAGTGCATCTTTTGAAGTAGATTTTTTTAACCTCAGCAGTACAGCAATGCTGTCATCAATTTCTTCAGTGAGCGCAGCCTGTCTGTCTTCCAGATCTGTTTCATTTTCCAGCAGTTTAAAATGAAGGTGCTCAGTGAGCACCTTATCTTTTGCGATCAGACGAAGCAATAACTTGTCCTTTTCTTTGGGAGGAATGGCTGTTATTGCAGCCTTAAGATCTTTATGATCCTTTAACAGCATTTAAAAGGGGTTATCTTTAAGGTATTTTTCCCAGTTCCAGGCAGACAGCATCATTTCGTTCACATCAAGCTCCGCTTTCCAGCCGAGGCCATCAGCCGATTTAGTGACATCTCCCCATACCTGTTCCACATCACCTTCCCTTCTCGGGCCTATTGCATAGTTTAACTTTTCGCCGGTAGACGCTTCAAATGCCTGGATAATCTCCAGCACTGATGAGCCCTTTCCTGTTCCCAGGTTAAATACTTCATAGTTACTTTCAGCCTTGGCAGCTTCAAGGCGCTGTATCGCAGCGACGTGGGCTTTACCAAGATCAACGACATGGATATAGTCCCTTACCGCACTTCCGTCAGCCGTATGGTAATCACTTCCAAAAACGGTAATCGGACCACGTTTGCCTATGGCAGACTGTGTGATAAAAGGCACCAGGTTCTGCGGCACGCCAATTGGCAGTTCGCCGATCAATGCCGAAGCATGTGCGCCAACAGGGTTAAAATAACGCAGGGAAATCACTTTTAAATCAGGGGATACCGCGCAGGTATCCCTTAATATTTCTTCCGCAATCTGTTTGGTATTGCCATATGGAGATTCTGCAACTTTAACCGCCGCGTCTTCTGTAACAGGCAACTGGTCTGGCTGGCCATATACCGTACAGGAAGATGAAAATACCAGATTGACATTGCTGTTAAAAGCCGTAATCACATTGATGAGCGAGTAAAAATTATTCCTGTAATATTTTAAAGGAAAATTCACCGATTCACCTACCGCCTTGAAGGCTGCAAAATGAATCACGCCGGTGATATCAGGATGGGCAGCTACAAAGTCAATTACCTTTTGCTCATCACAAAGATCAAGTTCAGTAAAGTCTGGCTTCTGACCGGTTATAGTTTCAAGCTGAGTAAGGATCTTAGGATTGGAATTTGAAAAATCATCCACCAGAATTACTTCATATCCTGCATTGATCAATTCAACTGCAGTATGAGAACCAATAAACCCGGTACCACCGGTAACTAATATCTTCCCCATTGCTGATTAACGGTTATATGTTGTAAAATCTTTATGTTCTTTATTGACGAGTGCTTCAGCAGGCAGGCTTTTGAAGTATTCATAGGTGATTTTTAAACCTTCGGCACGGTCTACCTTAGGTTCCCAGCCCAGGAGGGCCCTCGCCTTGGTAATATCCGGCTGACGTTGTTTGGGATCATCTACAGGAAGTTCCTTATAAATTACTTTTTGGCTGGTGCCCGTCAATTTAATGATCTCTTCGGCAAACTGGCCAATTGTGATTTCATCAGGGTTTCCAATATTTACCGGTTGTGCATAATCACTCAGCAGCAATCTGTAGATTCCTTCTACCAGGTCATCCACATAGCAGAAAGAGCGTGTTTGTGAACCATCGCCGAACACGGTAAGGTCTTCACCTCTCAGCGCCTGACCGATGAAAGCAGGCAATACACGACCGTCATTCAGTCGCATTCTTGGTCCGTAAGTATTGAAAATACGTACGATACGGGTTTCCAAACCATGGAAAGTATGGTAAGCCATCGTAATGGCTTCCTGGAAACGCTTTGCCTCATCATAAACGCCCCTCGGGCCTACCGGGTTGACATTGCCCCAGTATTCCTCTGGCTGAGGATTAATATTCGGATCGCCATATACTTCAGAAGTAGAAGCGATGATCATCCTTGCATTCTTATTCTTAGCCAATCCGAGCAGGTTATGTGTTCCCAGTGAACCTACTTTTAGGGTCTGAATAGGAATTTTAAGGTAATCTATCGGGCTGGCCGGAGAAGCAAAATGCAGGATATAATCCAGCTTTCCGGGAACATACACATACTTAGAAACATCATGGTTAGCGAACTCAAAGTTCTCCAGCGCAAACAGGTGCTCTATATTTTGCAAGTCGCCTGTAATCAGGTTGTCCATTGCAATTACATGGTAATCTTCTTTAATAAACCTGTCGCATAAATGCGATCCCAGGAAACCGGCAGCACCGGTTATTAATACTCTTTTACGCTCCATGTTCTACCAATTTACGGCCAATACTGTTGTAATAATATCCTAATTCAATCATTTTATTCAGGTCGTACAGGTTACGGCCGTCAAAAACAACTTTATTCACTAACTTTTCTTCCATTTTCTCGAAATCAGGATTACGGAATACAGACCATTCAGTAGCAATAAGCAAGGCATCAGCGCCAGTTAAAGCGTCATACTGGTTTTCAGCATACACCACTTTATCACCGATTACGTTTTTAACATTCTCCATTCCTTCAGGATCGAAAACCGTAACCGTTGCACCAGCTTTAACCAGATCGTCAATGATATACAAAGCCGGGGCTTCGCGGATATCATCAGTTTCAGGTTTAAAGGCAAGCCCCCATAAGGCAAAGTGTTTTCCTTTCAGGTCGCCTTTGTAATATTTGGATACTTTTTCTACAAGTACGGTTTTTTGCTTTTCATTGATTTCCATTACGGCTTTCAGGATCGCAAAATCATACTTGTTTTCTTCAGCAGATTTAGCCAGTGCCTGTACATCCTTAGGAAAGCATGAACCTCCATAACCAATACCCGGGAAAAGGAAACGTTTTCCGATACGCTCATCAGAACCAATTCCTTTACGGACTGAATCCACATCTGCACCTACAAGCTCACAAAGGTTAGCCACTTCATTCATAAAAGTGATCTTTGTAGCCAGGAAAGAGTTTGCAGCATATTTTGTCAGCTCAGAAGATTTCTCATCCATGAAAAGGATAGGGTTTCCCTGACGTACATAAGGGCCATATAGTTCGCCCATTAATTTCTTTGCACGGTCACTGCGCGTTCCGATCACTACACGGTCAGGCTTCATGAAATCGTCCACAGCTACACCTTCACGAAGAAACTCCGGGTTAGAAACCACATCGATTTCGATATCAGTGTGTGCAGCGAATACGGCCGCTACTTTATCTGCAGTACCTACAGGCACTGTAGATTTGTTAACAATCACTTTGTATTCGGTAACGAGTTTAGAGATGTCTTTGGCGGCGCCAAGAATGTAAGACAAATCTGCGGCACCATCACCACCCGGAGGCGTTGGAAGCGCCATAAAAATAATTTGAGCATCTTTCACTGCTAAGGCAAGATCAGTAGTAAATGTCAAACGTTTCTGCTCGATATTACGCAAAAACAAGACATCCAGTCCTGGTTCGTAGATGGGTATTTCACCATTCTGCATTTTCAAAACTTTAGCTTCATTGATGTCTACACATATTACAGTGTTACCTGTTTCTGCAAGACAAGTTCCAGTTACGAGTCCAACATACCCTGTTCCGATTACGGCAATTTTCATATGATATATTTTTAATAATTAAGTAGCTTAAATTAACATGTATGAATTCATAACGCTATCGCATACCGTCTTAGCAGATAATGGTCAAATTTTACAATTTAATCGACTATCTTCGGCTAAGATAATAAATAAACGTACAAAATGCTCTGGCTTTATAATTTTGCAATTTTTTTATATAGAATAGTTCTCCACACAGCTGCAACATTTAACACAAAAGCTAAATTATTTTTAAATGGCAGAAAGAATATTTTTAATATTATCCAGAATAACACAGATATAACCAGGAAGCACATTTGGTTCCATTTTGCCTCTCTGGGTGAATTTGAACAGGGAAGGCCGGTATTGGAAGAACTGCGGAAAAAATATCCGCAAAAACCTGTCATCATCACTTTCTTTTCTCCTTCAGGTTATGAAATCAGAAAAAACTATCCAATGGCAGAGGGGATCTTTTACCTGCCGCTGGATACCCACAAAAATGCTGCTGAATTTATACGCCTGATTAATCCTGAAATTGCCATTTTTACGAAATACGAATTTTGGTACCACTATTTTAAGACGCTTCACCAACGGCAGGTTCCCCTATTTATCATTTCAGGAATTTTCAGGCCTGATCAGGTATTCTTTAAATGGTACGGTGGTCTATACAGAAGAATGCTGGGCTTTGTCAGTCACTTCTTTGTGCAAAATGAGCAGAGCGTCAATCTTTTAAAGCAGCTGAATTTGAACAATGTATCACTTAGCGGCGATACCAGGTTTGACCGGGTGGCCGAAAATGCAGGATCACCCAGGGAGCTTCCCCTGATCAGTAAATTCTGCGGACAGCGTCCTGTCTTTGTAGCCGGAAGCACCTGGTTGCCAGACGAGCAGTTGTTAAAAGAACTGATCATAGCTTTTCCGGAATGGAAGTTTATCATCGCACCACACGAAACACATGCAGCGCACATACAGGAAATCATGAAACTGATACCCGGTGCAGCGAGGTATACACAACTGGAAGAACAGCCTTCAGTATCGGATCAGCAGGTGCTGATCATAGACAACATCGGGCTACTTTCATCCGCCTATCAGTACGGAAAGATTGCTTATATCGGTGGGGGCTTCGGGACAGGGATTCACAATACTTTGGAGGCCGCAGCCTTCGGATTACCTGTCATCTTTGGGCCTAAATATGATAAGTTCCAGGAAGCTAAGGATCTGCTGGCCCTGCAGGCGGCAATCAGTATACGATCTTTTGAAGAGCTTTCTGCAGCTTTTATCAAACTGCAGAAAGATCAGCAGGCAGGGCCTGCTGCAAAGAAATATGTAACAGATAAAACCGGATCAACAGATCAGATTATTCAGCATCTAGAGCAGTATATTTAGGCATATGCTGGTCCCTGACCATTTTAACCAGTCCTCCTATCCATTTTGGAGAATCATTCAGGCTCGGCACCAATTGTACCTCTTCACCTCCCAGGGCTTTAAATTCTTCACCGTACTCTACAGTTACTTCATATAACGTCTCCAGGCAGTCGGCTACAAAAGCAGGACAAAACACCAGCAATTTCTTTTTGCCTTTGGCAGCAAGGTCTTTCAGCGTATCTGTAGTATAGGGCTGCACCCATGGTTCTTTACCTAACCTGGACTGGAAACAAACAGAATATTTATCGGCAGGTATATCCAGGCTTTGAGCGATCAGACGGGCAGTATCATGGCATTGTGCAGAATAACAAAACTTATTGACATCAGTTAATGTTGCGCAGCAGTTTTCTGTTTTAAGACAATGGCTGCCGGAATGATCACACTTCTTTAACTGCCTTTCAGGTAATCCATGAAAGCTGAACAAGATCTGGTCATAAGTTTCAGGATGGAATTTTCTGGCGTTATCCGCAAAGGTATCGATCATCACTTCATTATCATGGAAGGAATTGATAAAGGATACCGGAGGGATCGTCTGCCATTTGCCCACAATCTCCATCACCTTCTGGATCACTGATCCTGTACTGGCAGATGCATATTGAGGAAAGAGAGGGATCACCTGGATACTTTCTACCAGGCCTGCTTTCATGTTGGCAAGGGCGGTATCAATGGAGGGGTTCTGGTAACGCATCGCCAGTTCCACATGGTATTCCGGCCCCAGTTGTTCCTGCACCATGGCGGCTTGTATTTTACTGTAGTACAATAAAGGGGAGCCATTTTCGTCCCAGATCTCTTTGTACAGCTTCGCTGTTTTCGGGCTACGGAAGGGGACGATAATACCTTTAACCAGTAAAGTCCTGTTGAAGGCGGGGATATCTATTACCCTTTCATCCATTAAAAACTGATCGAGATATCTCTTAACATCACTTACTTCAGGACTATCGGGAGTCCCCAGATTCACTAATAAAACGCCTTTTTTTCCCATAAATACACATAGAAACCAACCCGGACTCAAAAATCAGGCTGCTAACTGAAACAAATATACACTTAGCTTAATTGCCCACGAAGAGGCTGTTTAATAATTACTTTTTAATGATGAACAACACCTGATCAGAATGATTCGAGCCTGGCCTTAACCTGCTCCATCAGCCACATGGGTGTCGAGGTGGCACCGGCGATACCGATTTTATCATGCGGATTAAACCAGCTCAGGTCCAGTTCATCAATGCTGGAAATGAAATACGACTGGTCATTGAATTTTTTGCATACATCATAGAGCACCTTGCCGTTAGACGATTTCTTACCGGATACAAAGATGATCCTGTCATAATTTACCACAAAATTTTCTAGGTCTTCATAACGGTTAGACACCTGCCTGCAAATGGTATCATTCGCTTTCACTTCATATCCCCTGCTCAGCAGCTGGTCTTTGATGTGATAGAATTTCTCGGTGCTTTTGGTGGTCTGGCTGTACAGCGTAAATTTGGCAGGGAGATCTACCCCATCCAGTTCTGCAAGATCCTGGAACACAATGGCATTGCCATCTGTTTGCCCCTGAAGTCCAATCACTTCGGCATGGCCGTGTTTCCCAAAAATCAGGATCTGCTCTCTGTCATCATATGAGTTTTTAATCCTGTTCTGTAATTTGAGCACTACCGGACAGGACGCATCTATTAAAATGAGGTTATTCTCAAGGGCAAGCTGATAGGTAGAAGGTGCCTCGCCATGCGCCCTGATCAATACTTTTTCGTTGCGAAGCTGATGCAGCTGCTCATGATCGATGATCCTTAAGCCTTTATCTGTTAAACGCCTTACCTCTTCATCATTGTGCACAATATCCCCCAGGCAGTACAAATAATCTTCTTCAGCCAGAATATCCTCGGCCATTTCTATCGCATAAACGACCCCAAAACAAAAACCTGAAGCTTTATCGATAGTAACAGACAAATCGTATTTCATATCACTTATATTATCAAGGGCCATTTGCCTATGCATTTAAACTACAAAATTACACAAAAAGAGTTTGTAATATGATAAACATATCAGTTAACTCCTATTTTGTATGGGATACCCGCCCGGATTGAAATGTACGCCTGCTGCGCACATAGGTTTCGCGGATAACCGCAGCCAGTAAGAAGAGCATCTGCACAGGATGAAGCAGCACATTCCAGAAGGGGTTCTGCCCGGATAGAAAGGAGATCATCACCCTGCTGAGAAAGATCAGCCCTACCGGAAGAATGAGCAGGCTATACTCATAGTTCAGTAACATGACCAGGGGGCCTGCCACCACGATCAGAACGTACAGCAAGGCAGCAAAAACATTATTGCCAAAAGCTTTTAGCAATTGTGCGCCAGTTTTACTGAATAAACGTTTGCCCTGCAGCGGTGCGGGCAGGGAAATCAGCTGATGCCCGATTAATGTCTCTGCCTTAAAGCCTTCTTCTTTTACAGCCCTGACTACATCCACAGCTTCCGGAAGCCTTTTATTTACTTTCTCCTGCCAGTTATATTCCTTATAGGTTGC
>Ga0163161_10002334_pt1 | contig 13599 bp, 14 predicted proteins | sample S45metaG_FD_129847 | JGI IMG/M metagenome (GOLD analysis project Ga0163161, IMG submission 129847) | Switchgrass rhizosphere microbial communities from Kellogg Biological Station, Michigan, USA - S4-5 metaG | ecosystem: Host-associated > Plants > Roots > Rhizosphere > Soil | place: USA... | reverse complement strand
AGTTCCGTCGACTTCGGCAAAGCTCGCAGCCGGGAAAACGACATCGGCGTGTTCTGTCGTTTCCGTTAAAAACAATTCCTGCACGGCGACAAAGTCCTTGCCCGCGAGAACGCTCGCGTCCCGCAGGCTTCCGCCGATGAGTAACGCCTTGGAATTTCCGCCGACCTCATCAAGGCTCTTGCGGCCTGGGGTCATATCAAATGCGCCGACCGAATTGTTATATGGCGGCAGCGGATGCAGCAAGACGCGACGGCCTTCGTCGGCGAGACTGGCAGCGGATGATGCAAGAACGGCTTGAGCGTGCGGCGACAGGTCGCTGCCGATCATGACGATCAGATCACCCTGCGTTGAATGCAGCGTCTGTCGCATCGCATCGATCTCACTCTTTTCGACACCCATCTTGCCGGCTACGGTGTCGTCGAGATCGATGTCGACGGCGACGAGCGGAAACGCGTCGAGCGAACCTTCGTTAACATGAATGAACTGCGTTGCGGCCTGGCGAGCGAGGTTTGTCGGCGTGTCGCTGACGCAAATGAATTTGGCACCCCCGTTTCGCACGGCTGCACGAATCTGTTTTGCGGTAAATGTCTGTTCTTCCTCAGGCTCGCCGCCGATGAGGATGATGGTCGCGGCGTTGCGTATGTCGGCGTGTGTTGCGAGTGGAACCGACAGGTTGTCGAAGACCGGCGACAGGTCATGGACGTCGGACAGCGCGAAGTTGTTCGTCTTGAGAGCGTCGCTCGTAAATGTTCGGAGAGTGAACACGGCTTCGTTGGTCAGCCGCGGACTAGCGATGACACCGGCGGTTGCGCCGGCTTCCGCGAGTTTATCAGCCGCGAACTTGATCGCCTCATCCCAGGTCGCCGGGATCAGCTTGCCGCCTTTTTTGTAACGAATGAGCGGCGTTTTGATGCGGTCGCCGTGACCGATGAAACCGTGTGCGAAGCGTGCTTTGACGTCGAGAAATTCACCGTTTAATCCATCGACGTAACGGTCGCGGGCGACAATGCGATGCACTTCACCGCCGCGTGAGCCGATCGAGAGCTGCATGCCATCCGAGCTGTAAACGTCGGTCGTGATCGTCTGCTCCAGTTCCCACGGCCTCGTTTCGTGACGATAAACGCCATCCAAAAGTGTTCCCGTCGGGCAGACCTCGATACAGTTGCCGCATTGCGAACAGCCGAGCCAGCCGCCGTATGTGCCGATGACCGTGCTGGAGCCGCGATTGCCGGCCTCGATCGCGTCCTCGCCCATCCATTCCGAGCAGACTCGTGTGCAGCGTTTGCACAGTATGCACCGCTGGGGGTCGTTGGCGACGATCGGTGAAAGATATTTTTCGGGCTGAACGTTCTTGCGCTCGGTAAAGCGTTCCTCGACATCGCCCCAGTCGAAGATGACCTCCTGCAATTCGCACTCGCCGCCGCGGTCGCAGACCGGGCAGTCGAGCGGGTGGTTCGCTAGCAGGAATTCGCCCATCGCACGCTGCGCTTTCTCGACCTCTTCGCTCTGCGTGGTGACGACCATACCGTCCGTGCAGATGATCGTGCACGAGGTCTGCAGCTTTGGCATCTTCTCGATACGCACGAGACACATGCGGCACGACGCCTGAAGTTCGAGGTCCTGGTAATAGCAGAACGACGGAATGCCAAAGCCTTTTTCACGGCACACGTCTATCAGCCGCGCGCCCTTGTCGACCTGGAATTCCTGCTCGTTTATCGTTACTTTTATGGGTTCCGCCATCAAGCTTTCATCTTCAACTCTTCAAACTTCATTCCGCTGCCTTCGCTTCTTCGGCCGGAGCCTCGGGCTCCGACGCAGCCTCCGTCGCCTCAGCCTCGGGCACAGCTTCGACAGGTGCTTCTTCTATCGGAGCTTCCTGCGGTGGCTCTGCCGACTCAGTCGTGGGGTCGGTCGTCTCGACCGGTGTTTCCGGAACTTCAGCAGAACCCTCGGGAGCTTCCCCCATCGGTTCTACCACCTCAGCCGGTGCCTCAACAGTTTTTGCCGGAACGCGTTTTGCAGTGCGTTTCTTCACCGGTTTCTCAGCTGGCGCCGGTTTCGGTGCTCCAGCAACAAATACGGCCTTTTTGTATTTTGGCCGCGTCTTTCCGTGACTGCCGGCAAAGATCTTGCCGCGTCGTGTTCGTTTATCTCCCTTTCCCATTCAGTGTTATTCCTTATTCTGTCGTTTTCAATTGCCGTTATTGGCCGTTGCCGTTTTTTGCTTGAGCAAGCCGATCACATAGTCCTGTACCTGGCTGTTCCCCGCGAGCTTGTTATGACTCTCGCAAAAGAATTTGTCAGCGTTCGAGCCGAAGGCCGGCTTGCCGCCCGCCCTTCCCGTTAGCGCTTCGAGCGACCGTTTTGTCACGATCCCGTCGCCCGGTGCGAGCATCAACTTTTTCATATCGTCGTCGGTTATCCTAACTCCATCCGACCGCCTGAAACCATTCGGCCTAAATGCGGTCCTCCATTTCGAGCCGTCACTGTCGCGATAGATAAATATGGAGTCGAGGGCCGTCCTGCAGTCCGATCCGACCACATAGAATGAGATTCCACCCGTGTCGCCATTCCCCGCTGCCAGGGCCTCGTGCCACCGTCGCGCACGATCCAGAATGGCGGCGAAGTACGCCGGTGCCGCCTTTCGCTCAGCGAGGCTGAACTGGTCGGCAAATTCCTTATCGTCTATTGGGTTCCAGCCGTACTTTGTCCACGTTTTCGGGTCGTAGATGTCGACGGGAACCGAGTCGAGCTTCTCGTCATACACCTTGAGCGTTCCCGGTGCCGGCAGCAGCTCATAGACAGCCGGAATAGTGAACACAAGGAACTTTGACGAGTCCTGCACGAACGGCAGGTCGACACGGACATTCCCGACGGAGTATCCGTTTACAAGGGCATCCAGCGACAGCGCCGAGCCCTCGTTTGGGGTGCCGAGCATTACGATATTGTCGAAGTATTCGGCACCTGCCCATGTCGGCTGCGGCTTTGTGTGTCCGACAGCCAGGTCGGCGTCGCCGTACATCGCCGCGTAGCGCGAGATCAGCCCGCCCATTGAATGGGCGACGATATCGAACTTAAGCTCAGGCTTATTCAGTTTTGCTCTCAGCGCGTCGAGTTGCTTGATCAATAGACGCGCGTTACCGACATTATCGAGCCGCCAGTCGTAGGCAAAAACATAGAGCGAATCTTTCCATCCATCCGCGGATGGCGTATCCCAGTTCTCTTCATGATAGCCACCGCGCGTTTCCATGCTGTCGATGAAATCGCCGTAGACGTCATAGACGGGAAAAACGGCTATCCTGACACTGCGCACCACGTCGGTCGCGATCAAATCGTCGTGGGTTTTTGTCGGGTCCGCCACGATGGGCAGCCGGATGTCCTCCGATTTTGACTTGAACGTTTTAAACCAGATCTTGTTGCCACTGTCTTTGTGCCGAAGCTCGGAGCCGGTCATCCCGGGAATGAAGATAAGGGGATTTTTGGCCTGTGCGAAAAGCGAAAAGCTCAACGCGAGGATGAACAGAGCCGTCCTTGCCGGCGTCGCTAGGGATGTAGTGAGCCTTCGCTTATTCATTGAAAAGTTTTCAGACATTAGGAGCAACGCCATTTGTCTTCGCCGTCAGCCATTTCTTAAAATCGCCCGGAAACTGCCTGATCGCCGACTGTATCGGCCAGGCTGCGGCGTCGCCGAGCGGGCAGAACGATTTGCCCTCGATGTTGTCGCAGATGTCGAGCATCAACTGTGCGTCTTCCGGCTTGCCGCCGCCTGAGGCGATCCGGTCGAATATCTTTACGAGCCAGTCGGTTCCCTCGCGACACGGCGTGCACCAGCCGCAGGATTCGTGTTTGTAAAACTCGGTCAAGTTTTTGGTCGTTTCCATCACATCGACCGTTTCGTCCATCACCATCATCCCGCCGGTGCCAAGCATCGAGCCGGCGGCGACGAGGCCTTCGTAGTCAAGCGTCACGCCTTTTCCAAGGATCTGTCCGGCATTCATAATGTAAACCGACGAGCCGCCGGGAATGACCGCTTTGAGCTTTTTATCGTCGCGAAGCATACCGCCGCAGTCCTTCATGATGAACTTTTCCATGTCGGCGTAACCCATTGGCAGCTCGTAGACGCCGGGCTTCTTGACATGGCCGCTGATCGACCAGAGTTTTGTACCTCCCGACTTTTCCGTCCCGAGGTCACGCCATGTAATGCCGCCCATCTCGATGATCTGCGGCACGGACGTGAATGTCTCGACATTGTTGACGATCGTCGGGCATGCATAAAGACCTTCGACCGCGGGAAACGGCGGCTTCATTCGCGGATGCCCGCGAAAGCCTTCCAGGCTAGACAGAAGCGCGGTCTCTTCGCCGCAAATGTATGCGCCCGCACCTGTGTGAGTGTGGATGTCCATCGAGAACTTCGAGCCGAGGACTTTCTTCCCTAGAATGCCAGCCTTTCGGCATTCGGCCAGCGCGGCATCCATTATGTCGATCAGATATTTGTATTCGCCGCGTGTGTAGATGTAGCCGGTGTTGGATCCCAACGCATAGCCCGCTATGATCATTCCCTCGAGCATCGAGTGCGGATCGAACTCCATCAGATAGCGATCCTTGAACGAACCCGGCTCACTTTCGTCGGCGTTGCAGACGACATACTTGGGCTTTGGTGAATCCTTCGGCACGAACGACCACTTCATTCCGGTCGGAAAGCCCGCACCACCGCGACCGCGCAACGCAGAATCCTTAACTTCCTGGATGATCTGCTCAGGCGTCATCGACAGCGCCCTTTCGAGCGACGCGTAGCCTCCCGTTTCGCGATACACCTTTAGCGTGTGCCCATTTTTCATGTGCACTCGCTTTAGCTGTAACGGCTCGCAGCCGATGGCTTTGATCTCCATAATGTTGTGTTTCACCTTGTGTGAGATGAAACGAAACAAAAACTAATCACATCCCGCGAGGATCTTATCGACCTTTTCCGTGGTCAGGTCCTCATGATAATCAAATCCGATCTGCATCATCGGCGCCGTGCCGCAGCTGCCGAGACATTCGACGAGCGAGACGCTGAATTTGCCGTCCTCTGTCGTCTCACCGGGATGAATGCCAAGCTTCGAACAAACATGATCGGTGATCTCGGGCTCGCCCATGATCCTGCACGACAGTGTCTTGCAGATCTGTATGTGATGCCGTCCGACCGGACGCAGGTTGAACATCGAGTAGAACGTAGCTGTCTCCCATACGTCGGTGACAGCCAGGTTCAAAAACTTCGCCAGAAAATTGACGCCCGGATTGTCGATCCAACCACGTTCACGCTGAACCAGCATCAACAGCGGTATCAACGCCGATCTTGTGCGGTCCGCGGGATACTTAGCAACGTGCGATCTCATCTCGTCGATAAGCGCAGGCGAAAACTCCGCCACCTCGTCTGAGACGATGACCTTGTCGGTATAACTTGTCGGGACTGCTGCTGCCATCAGTTACCTGTCGATCTCTCCCAGAACGATATCCAAACTCCCGATGATCGCCACGACGTCCGCGACCATTTCGCCGTCGCACATGACAGGCAGGGCAGAGAGATTGACGAACGACGGGCCGCGGAAGTGGACGCGTTCGGGTTTGGGGCCGCCGTTGGATTTCATATAGACGCCGAGTTCGCCCTTTGACGCCTCGATGGGCATATAGACCTCGCCGGGCGGGACGTTAAATCCCTCGGCGACGATCAGGAAGTGATGGATGAGCGAGTCCATATGCTTGCGCATATCGTCGCGGTCGGGCAGGACGACCTTGGGAGCGTCGGCCTTTGTCGGGCCGGGCTTGAGGCGGTCGAGCGCCTGGCGGCAGATCTTGTACGACTCATAACACTCTCGCATCCGCACTCGAAAACGTGCCCAAACGTCGCCGTCATGCTCGACGCAAACATTGAAATCGTATTTCTCGTAACCGGTGTATGGATTGTCACGCCTCAGATCGAGATCGACGCCGCTGCCGCGAAGGCACGGGCCGGTCAGGCCCCAGTTGATCGCATCCTCACCTGAAATTACGCCAATACCTTTCGTGCGGCTCTGCCAGATCGTGTTGCCGGTGACGAGCGTCTCGAACGTGTTCATCGCCTCGGGAAAATCGGCCATGAATTGGTTGCATCGCCGCTCGAATCCTGCCGGGAGGTCCATCATCAATCCGCCGATACGAAAATAACTCGGCGTCATTCGCCCGCCTGACGCCGCCTCGATCAGGTTGAGGATCTTTTCACGCTGACGGAAGCAATAAAAGAACACCGACATCGCGCCGATGTCGAGAGCGTGTGTTCCGAGCCAGACCATGTGCGACGCGATCCGCTGCAATTCGCAGAACAAGACGCGTATGACCTGGGCCCGTTCGGGGATCTCGAGGTCGAGCAGCTTCTCGGCCGCCATCACATACGCGAGGTTGTTGCCGAGCGGATTAAGATAATCCATCCGGTCGGTGATGACGATGCCCTGCTGGTATTTCTTGTATTCAAAGAGCTTCTCCATTCCGGTGTGGAGATAACCGATGTCAGGAATGCAGCCGATCACCAACTCACCGTCGAGCCGCAGGTCGAGCCTCAGTACGCCGTGCGTTGACGGATGCTGCGGCCCCATCGACAGCGTCATCTCGGACTCGAGTGGCTGGTCTATGACGTCGGTCTGCCGGATCTTTTCTGCGACTGTAACCATTAATTCAGGCTGTAAGGCTCATAGCCTCGCAGCGGATAATCCTTTCTAAGCGCATGCCCGTCAAAATCCGACGGCAACAAGATGCGACGAAGGTCGGGATGGCCATCGAATACGACGCCGACCAGATCGTATGTCTCACGCTCGTGCCAGTTGGCCGTGTTCCAGAGATTCGAAACAGTTGGCACGTGAGCATCATCTTCCGAGACAAGCACCTTTAGACGCAGCCGATGATGGTGCTTGGTTCCAAACAGATGATAATTGACCTCGAACCGCGGATCTTCCTCGGGCCCGCGGTCGGCGCCGCAGAGGTCGGCGAGCATGTCGAAGCCATGGTTGCCTTTAAGGAACTTGCAGACATCGACGATAGAATCGGTCGGTACGACGACGGTCACTTCGCCATGGCCCTCGGAGACATCGTTGACCCACTCGGCGTTGTTTGCTTTTAGCTTTTCCACGTATGCGTGGAGCTTCTCGGTCATACAAAAATGTTGCAGAGGCCCGCACGGAGTAAGGGCATCCGTAATAACCAGTAAACGCCCTTACTCCGTGCGGGCTTCTGCAACGGATCTACGAACTTCTTCGCTTCTCGTGCCGCGACGGAACGGAATATGGCCGGGGAGCGTCCTCTCGCTCGACCCTTGCTTCAGTCTCGCGTTCCAGCGCCGTGCCTTCGGTCACTGGCAGCGTACCGGGAACGCGCGAAATGCGCGATTCCGGCTCGAATGTATCGCGGCGGTCCTTGACGGACTCCTTCATGATCTTGTCCTGCAGCATCGTGATCGCGTGGACGAGCATCTCGGGGCGCGGCGGGCAGCCGGGCACGTAAATGTCGACAGGAACGATCTTGTCGACGCCCTGGACGATCGCGTAATTGTCAAATACGCCGCCTGATGTCGCACACGCGCCCATCGAGATCACCCATTTGGGCTCGGGCATCTGGTCGTAAATTCGCCGCAGGACCGGCGCCATTTTTCGCGAGACGCGGCCCGAAACGATCATCACATCGGCCTGCCTCGGGCTCGCCCTGAATGTCTCGGCGCCGAATCTCGAAAGGTCGTTTCGCGACGACACAGTATTCATCATCTCGATGGCGCAGCACGCTAGGCCGAACGTCGCCGGCCAAAGGCTCGACTTTCGCGCCCAATTGACGACGGCGTCGAGTTTGACGGTCACGACGTCGGGAAGCGATTCGAATAGTGTGTTTTCTAAACCCATTTTGAGATCTCAGATTTCAAATTTGAAATTTCAAATCGGAAACTAGGCCGCAGCCTTTATTTTCAAGGCTTCTTCGCGCAGCCGTTTTGCCAACGTCTTGGCTTCCTCTCGGGCCTCAGCACGGGCCTGCAGGCCCCAGTCGAAAATGCCTTTCTTCCAAACGTAAATGTACCCGACGATCAGTGTCGCGATGAACGCAAGTATTTCGATCAATGCGACCGTGCCATACAAGATGCCGCTAGCTTTCTGTTCAGCCAGAAGGCTCTTGAAAGCCACGGCGAACGGGATGATAAACAGGACTTCGATATCGAACAAGAGAAAGACGACGGCGACCGTATAGAACTTGATGGAATAGCGGCTGCGCGCCGAGCCGATCGGGTCCTTGCCGCATTCATATGGCATCAATTTAAGGGCCGTTCGTTTTCTAGGGCCGATCAATTGGGTGACAAGAAGCTGGCTCACGCCAAAGCCGGCGGCGACCAGAAACATGATCGCGATCGGTGCGTAATCGAACAAGTTATACTCAGACATTTAGCGTCCTCATACCGGCCAATATTTTCAGCGAAAACCCGCTAAAACATTGAGAATTTTGGCACAAGTCAATCGTAAGTTAACCACATTAGAGTGTCAAGGCAGTCACTTTACCGGGGTCGGGCCGTGTCTGGCTAAATATGCGTTGACCGTCCGAAATCGCGTATGTTACCTTGAATATTGGCGGAGTTTGTCCAAACAACGCACGTTCCCTCGTCAATTCGGCCCCTTTTGCACCCAAGTGATCGCTGGTTTTAATACAGACATAGAATACAACGGCGTCGTTTACCACGTTCAGACCGAGGACAAAGGTGCGCCCGCACGTATGTTGATGTCGCTTGTTTATGACAAGGGCACCATTCTCGCGAGCAAACGCGCCGGATATGACGATGGCATCGACGAAAGAGAGCTTGCCGAGCGGCTGTCGCGTCAGCACAAGCTGATCTGCGCCGCCGTTAACTCGGGGCGCATCAACGAGCTTGTCGAGATGACGCGTAAGTCATCAAAATATGCCGCCAAGCCGCTGCCTGAAGCAACTCCCACGGTTGAGCCAGTCCCGGCCGCACCAATTACAATGCCGCCCGCCGCGCTCGTCGAAAAGATACTTGCTGAGGCGAATAGCACGATCGTAGACGAAACGCCCATCAAGCAGCCTGAGACATTGACGTTTGATTTTGATGAATTGCCGATCATCGACGACGTTCAGATCATCGAGGACCTCGAGATACTGCCTGACGATGCGGTCGCCGTCGTCAGTGAATTCTCGGGTCAGGAACGGCCGAAGAATACCAAGCTCAGCGTCGAGGTGTTGGAAGATGTCAAATTCAAAGGCGGCGACCGCAAGACGGTCAACCTCATGGTCTGCCGCGGCACGGATCGAAAGGTGGTCGGCGGAGCGCAGATAATGATAAAGATACTCGGCTCGAGCTTTCGTCCTGTCATTTTTCACGCCCGGTCGGACGCCAATGGTCTCGCCAAGGTCCATCTGCAAGTGCCGCATTTCGAAGCGGGCCGCGCCGCCCTGCTCGTTCGCGCCATGAGCGACGGTCAGGAGATCGAGCTTCGGCGCGCCGTCACACCCGGTTGATCCAGATCTAAGATTCGAAGTTGAAATTGCCGCCTTCAGCGACGAAAATAGCGCTGATGGCGGCAATTACCATTATCGTTAACGGCGAAGAGCGCGATCTAGACTCTGAGCTGGATCTGAACGATCTTTTGCGGCACCTTGCAGTGCCGGAGAAGAGCGTTGCTGTCGAACTTAACGGCAAGGTCGTGAGCCGCATCGACTGGCCCCAAACCATTGTGAGCGAGGGAGACACGATCGAGGTCGTACATTTTGTCGGCGGCGGTTGAGATATGGCGGATAGTTTTCATTTAGCAGGCACAACCTTCGAGTCGCGGCTGATCATCGGGACAGGGAAGTATCGTTCTTACGACGAGATGAAGGCCGCCCATGCTGCTTCGGGGTCCGAGATGGTGACCGTCGCGGTCAACCGCGTGCCGCTCGACGGCTCTAGCGAGTCCTTTCTTGACCATCTCGACCCGAAGATGAAGATCCTGCCCAACACGGCCGGCTGCTACGACGCAGACCACGCCGTCCGAACTGCACGGCTTGCCCGCGAGGCGCTCGATACCGAATGGATAAAGCTTGAGGTCATCGGCGATCAAGTCACCCTGCTGCCTGACAATGAGCAGACACTCGAGGCGGCAAAGGTGTTGGTGAAAGAAGGCTTTGTGGTCCTGCCATACTTCACGGACGACCTCATCATGGCAAAGAAGCTGCTCGACGCCGGATGTCCCGCCGTAATGCCACTGGCCGCGCCGATCGGTTCGGGGATGGGCGTCCAGAACCCGGCAAACTTGCGCATTCTGCGCGAGCAACTGCCCGACGCGACGATCATTGTTGATGCGGGTGTCGGCGTGCCGTCAGACGCGGCGATCGCAATGGAACTCGGGGCCGACGCGATCCTGATGAACACCGCGATCGCAGAGTCGCGTGATCCGGCACAAATGGCGACCGCAATGAAGCTCGCCGTCGAAGCCGGCCGCCTCGCATTCCTATCCGGCCGCATGCCAAAACGTCTCTACGCGTCGGCGTCGAGTCCGATCGAGGGAGCCATAAAGTAGTGCCGGTCCGTGTCCTTTTTTTTGGAGCGACCGCTGACATCTCCGGCCAACGCGAGATCGTGATCGACGCCGAAGGGTCGACAACGAGCCAGAGCGTTTTCGAGCAAATACTCTCGCAGTATCCCGCTTTGTCTGCCCACCGCTTGCTCTACTCGCTCAATCAAAAATACGCAACGGGTGATGAGATGGTTAGCGAGGGAGACGAACTGGCTATCTTTACTGCGGTCTCTGGCGGCTAGATGGATTTCTGCGAACTGACAACCGATCCGATCGAGCTAACGGGTGTCGCGCGGCGCGTCGTGCCGGCGGAATGCGGTGCGACCGTGACGCTTGACGGATACGCACGCGCATTTACGAGACAAAAAAACGGCAGCACGAGAGAGACACTGTATCTCGTTTATGAGGCTTACGATGAGATGGCGATCAAGGAAATGCAAAGGATCGCCGGCGAAGCCCATTTGAAATTTGATATTTCAAACGTGGGCATCGTCCATCGTACGGGCCGGCTCGAGATCGGCGAGACGAGTGTCGTGATATCGGTCGCCGCTCCGCATAGAAAGGCGGCGTTCGAGGCGTGCGAATGGCTTATCATAGAGCTGAAGCGCACAGTTCCTATCTGGAAGAAAGAGGTCTACGCTGATGGCGAAGAGTGGATCGAGGGCTCCGAGATGGCGTAACGTTGTTGCGTTTCACCCACATGAAACGCTTTCTATTTGATCACTTCCAGACTCAGCGTTTGCGAACCGGTAACGACGTACTCACCAACGGGCATTTCGCTTTCGCCGATGACCGTCTGCACGGTCGCCTTCGAGCCGCCGGCCGTGCGGTCGTTGTTCATCGTGGCGAGGACCGACGGCGGCAAGTTGGGCATTTCGCTTGCGCCGATGACTATGCCGGGACTGGTACGCGTCAACATTGCGTAAAGGCGGTCAGGCCGTTTCAGCCGACTGATAGTCGATATCAGTTCTGTAGCATTGCGTGGAGTGAATTGCGCGATCGGCGATATGCCTTGCGCCGCGGTGCCGTCGCCGACGAGCAGTGATAGCGGGCCGGGCGAAACACCATCGGGCACCTTTACCGAAAAAACCTGCGGCACGATCATGCCGCTCGGGGTCCTTTGAAAGGCGGTCACAGTCACTGCCTCGCCCGCGCGGACCTGCGTCCGGTCGACGGCAATGCGGTCTAGTGTTGCAGTCCGGCTGCCGTCGGACATCGTCATATCGAGATTGATGCCGCCGATTTCGAGGCCGGGAAAATCGGCACGCAGGATCACAGCGAGCGGCACCGCCGCCGCGGACGCGGCAAAAACGGCGGCCTGCGGCCCGACAAAACGGCGAGCTATCTTGAGAGGCTGCTGCCCGCGGACGAATATCTCACCCGTAAGGTCGATTGTCAGATCGCCGATACCGCGCTCGCTTGCCGAGATCGCGTTGGCAACACCGGCGTTCAGAATGAGCGGTGTCAAGATGTTGTCGATCGCCGATTCAAAATTGATCTGCTCGTCGCGGCCGCGGCTCGTTTTGATGTGGATCTTGACCGGCAGCATGCGCGGTTCTTCACCAAGCATTCCGTAAATACCGGTCGCGCGGTCTTGTGTCATCGAGCCGACCGTATCGTCGGGCACGGTGAGCTTGAACGAGTTGTTGGCGTTCGGCACGACAGTCACAACATGCGATTCGGACATCGGCAGGCTTGTCACGCCAAGCCCGAAGAACGGGTGACCGAACGCATAGATCTTGTCTCCGTCACGCAACGTGACAGTCCCGGCCGCGGCGATCTGCACGTCACCGCGAGCGAGATGTACAACCACTGAATTGCCGCCGAGCAGCGTCGTCTTGGTCGGCTGCTTCATCGGGGCTATCTTCGAATCGCCGCCCGCAGCCGTGACCGGCAGTATCCCGGCGGCTTCAAAATCAGACGCAAACATGTCGAGCGTTCTCTGCGAAATGCCCGAGAAAGTGACCGGCGTCGCGATCGGCCTGAAGGTCTGACCGGCGATCGCCATCAGCCGGGAGTCCGTGGCAAAGCCCGATGCTACGCCGCCCGCCGCTGCCGTGGAGATACTCTGATGCCAATTCGACGCCGTTAGCTCGGCATATGTAAATGTGCGCGGACCCGACGAAGCGGGGTTTGCTATAGGCGCTTTCTCGACCTCTGACGCCATTTGTTCGAAGGGCGTGATGCCGCAGATCGGTTCTTTTGCAAACGGAAAGCTGTATGAGATGGCACCGACGAGCCTGCCGTCTATGTAAACCGGCGAACCCGACATTCCGGCAAACACAAAAGTCCGTTCAGCGTTTGCTCCGCTAAGTTTGCCGACGATCATGTCCTGCTTTGGCCCGATCCAGTTTGGAATGACGCCAAGGATCTCGACGCCGAATTCCTCGGGCACCGAGCCGCGAAAGACACTTTTGGCGGTTCCGCGCATGCCCTCGCGAAGCTCGGAGACCGGAAAGATCTTGATCGCCGATTCAGGCTGCGCGACCGATTTGTATTGAGCAAGAATGCCGCTTGTCAGAAGAAAAATGGCGAGTAAAGCTTTGAAAGATCGGACGTTTAACATTGCAAAAACTGCTTCCTAAAGACCAGCAGACTATGGTAACATTTTAAACGTTAGGTTTGGAAGCCTTTTCCCACGGGCTTTTCCGCAGCATCTCGGCCGTTCTAGGCCTGATCTCAAGTTTTTCGAACTCATCGCCATGGCCAAAACCACCCGTCTTTTTAAGAGTTTTACGCGTTTACTTCTCCCGATCATTCTGCTTGTCGTTGCTGCCGTTGCCGGCGGTTCCATCTGGCTGGTATACGCGACGGCACATCCGCTCAATTCCCGATATCTTGTTACGCCCGATAAATATGGCCAGCTCAGCTCGCGCGCCGCGCAGGTGACCGAGGAAAAATGGGTCAACCGCGACGGCAGCCAGGCCCGCGGGTGGCTGTTGCGCGGGGCCGAAGGTGCTCCGGCGGTCGTTTTGCTGCATAAGTTTGGCGCCGATCGCTCGTACGTTTTAAATCTCGGCGTCAAGCTCAACGAATCGACCAATTT
>Ga0163161_10002332_pt1 | contig 13605 bp, 9 predicted proteins | sample S45metaG_FD_129847 | JGI IMG/M metagenome (GOLD analysis project Ga0163161, IMG submission 129847) | Switchgrass rhizosphere microbial communities from Kellogg Biological Station, Michigan, USA - S4-5 metaG | ecosystem: Host-associated > Plants > Roots > Rhizosphere > Soil | place: USA: Michigan... | reverse complement strand
ATCTGGCATTACTGCTCTAGGCTTTTGTAGCACTGAAGACAGCTGGCGTTATGCTATGATTTTTCCTGGTGTAATGCTTTTAGTATGTGCATTTTTATATCACCGTTATACTTTAGATACCCCACAGGGAGATTTTAAGGATTTAAAAGACGAAAACATAAAAAGCACCAAAAACACATTTTTAATCGCCGCAAAGGATTACCGCACCTGGATTTTAACCATTGCCTACGCTGCCTGTTTTGGTGTAGAAATAACGGTTGATAACTTCGCACCGATCTTTTTTACTGATTCATTCGGCGCAACAATTGCCATAGCCGGAATGGTTGCAGGTATTTTTGGCTGGATTAATGTTTTCGCCAGACCATTGGGCGGAATTGTTGCTGATAAAATCGGTAAAACCTGGGGATTTGATGGCAAAACACTTTTACTTGCGCTTTTACTTTTGATAGAAGGAGTCGGTCTGATCTGGTTCGCAAAATCGGGCAATATCGGAATGGCCATTTTTATGATGTTCGTTTTCGGCTTAAGTTTAAAAATGGCCAACGGAGCAACTTACAGCCTTGTTCCTTTCATTAATCCAGTTGCAGTTGGCAGTGTGGCAGGTATTGTAGGTGCTGGCGGAAATATCGGTGCCATGCTTATTGCATTTATGTTTAAAGCCAAAGCTGATCATGCCACTAAAAATGTAATCGAAAACGGGCATACTATTCAAAAAGACCTGATCGACTATACCAGTGCATTTACTTTTCTCGGTTTTATCATTCTCGGAATTGGCATTGCTGTATTTATTTTCAGAACCATTATGGCACAGAAAAGCGCAGAAATAGAAGATCTTGTACTTACACCGAGCAAATAGTCAATACAAAAAGTAAAAACCTACCTACAATACCGTTGATCATTTGAAAGAAGAAAAGAATATATCGCTAAATAATACAACAACATGCTGCTATTGTGGCGTAGGTTGCGGTATTGTGGTAAATAAAGATATCCATGAGCGGATAACTGTTGAAGGAGACAAAAGCCACCCTGTAAACAAAGGCATGTTGTGCAGTAAAGGCATGAATCTTCATTACACAGCGAATGACAAAAGTGACAGGCTGCTTTACCCCGAAATGCGTTACAACAAAAACATGCCACTCCAAAGGGTAAGCTGGGATACCGCACTAGAAAGAACAGCAGCCGTTTTTAAAGCACTGATTAAAAAACATGGACCCGATAGTGTGGCTTTTTATGCAAGCGGGCAATGTTTAACGGAAGAATATTATGTAGTAAACAAATTGATTAAAGGCTTTATCGGTAGCAATAATATCGATACCAACAGCCGCTTATGTATGAGCAGTGCGGTTGTTGGTTATAAAATGAGCTTAGGTGAAGATACCGTGCCCATCAGTTACGATGATATTGAAATTGCCGATTGTATTTTTGTTGCAGGCGCAAATCCAGCATGGTGCCATCCTATCCTTTGGCGCCGTGTTGAAGCCGCAAAGCAAAAAAATCCAGACCTAAAGATCATTGTCAGTGACCCGCGAAAAACGCAGACCTGCTCGCTTGCCAATGTCCATCTGCAACTCAATCCAGGCACCGATATTACCCTTCACCATGCCATAGGCAGATGTTTAATTGAAGATGGAAAAATTGATGCTGATTTTATCATCAACAGCACCAATGGTTATGAAAAATACCATGAGGCCGTTTTCAAAACCTCAGTAGCCGAAGCAGCAGTAATTTGCGGCATCGAAGAAAGTAATATCCGCTTGGCTGCATCTTTCATCGGAAATGCAAAAGGTTTTATCAGCATGTGGACTATGGGGCTTAACCAAAGTGTGGTAGGTACCAATAAAAATCTTTCATTAATCAATTTAAACCTGATTACCGGCCATATTGGCAAACCTGGAAGCGGACCATTTTCACTCACCGGGCAACCTAATGCCATGGGTGGACGAGAAGTTGGCGGTTTAAGTAATTTATTGCCTGCACACCGTGTTTTAGCTAACGAAAGCCACCGGAATGAGGTCGAAAAATTTTGGCAGATCCCATTGGGTACCATACAATCTAAACCGGGCTTAACCGCAACAGAGATGTTCAATGAACTAAATACCGGAAAGCTCAAAGCAGTATGGATTTTATGCACCAATCCGCTGATTAGCCTGCCTGATGTTCGTGTAGCCGAAGAAGGATTAAAAAAAGCGAAGTTTGTGGTTGTTCAGGACATTAGCAACAAAGTAGAAACTTTAAAATATGCTGATGTGGTTTTACCTGCAGCTGCCTGGGTAGAAAAAGAGGGCACCATGACCAATGCAGGCCGTTATATTTCTTACCTTAGTAAAGTAACTGAAGCACCCGGAGAAGCCTTACCGGATTCGGAAATTATCTGCCGGTTTGCAAAAAAAATGGGTTATCACGGTTTTGATTTCAAAAGCGCTTCCGAAATATACAACGAGCATGCAGCCCTCACCGAAGGCACCAATATCGATATCAGTGGGCTTAATTACGAGATTTTAAAAGAAAAAAGAGCCGTTCAATGGCCTTATCCGAAGCAAGAAAACGCATTCGGAACAGCCAGGCTATTTACCGATCACCAGTTTTATACACCAGATAAAAAAGCTAATATTTTATCATTTGATGATCAAAACCAATCGGAAGCTTTAACACCAGAACATCCATTGATTTTAACCACGGGAAGAATCAGAGATCAATGGCATACCCGTAGCAAAACAGGCAAGGTAAATAAACTGAACCAGCACGTGGGTGAATCTTTTTTAGAGATCAACCCAATTGATGCTGAAGCTAGGAGCATTAAGGACAACGATATCATCGAAATTTCCAGTTTACGCGGAAATGTTCGTGTGAAAGCAAAATTTTCGGAAGATATTAAACCCGGAGTGGTTTTTATGCCGATGCACTGGGGCAAAATCTTAAAAAGTGATCTAAACCGGGTGAATAACCTCACCAATAACCTGGTTGACCCACAAAGCAAAGAACCCGATTTTAAATTTAGTGCTGTACAAGTAAAATTATATCAAAAAGCCCGACAAAAGATCATTATTATTGGTGCGGGCGCTGGTGCCTGTGGTTTTGTTAAAAGTTACAGGGCTTTAAATACCGAAGATGATATTGAGATCTTTAGCAAAGAGAATTTCCCTTTTTATAACAGGGTACTTCTCCCCGATTATATTATTGGCACTTTACCCTGGCATAACCTCATTAAAATGAGCGATAGTGAGGAAACCGATTACAGAATTAAACTGCACCGTGGGTTAGGGATCGAAAAAATCAACAAAGAAAATAAAACCGTTATCGATAGTAATGGAGAAACCCACCATTACGACGTTCTGCTCTTGGCTACCGGAAGCAGGGCTTTTGTGCTTAAAGATATCCCGAAACTAAACGGCATATTCACCATGCGCAGCCGTAACGATGCCGACAGTTTTAAAAAACATGTGAATACCACAAATGGAAAAGTCGTAATTGTTGGTGGCGGTTTATTGGGGATCGAACTGGCTACATCTTTGGCCGAAACAGGATCAAAAGTCACGATTATTCAACGGATATCAAGATTAATGGGTCGCCAGCTGGATGCATTGGGCAGTCAATTACTACATGAAGAACTGATCAGCAAAGGCATTGAGGTTTTTTACAATGATGAAGTAGACCGGATTATCGGAGAAAAAAGCATTGCGGGCATCCGTTTAAAAAGTGGTTTATTGATCGATTGTGAATCTTTGGTGATCGCCATAGGCACCGTGCCGAATACCGAACTGATTAAAGAAGCAGGTATAGAATGCAAAAGAGGTGTTATGGTTGATGAGTACCTGAGAACCAGTGAAAAAGATATTTATGCCATTGGCGAAATTGCCGAATTTAATGGCCAAATGTACGGCATTACCGCAGCAGCAGAACAACAGGCAGAAATAGTAGCCAGGTTTCTATGTGGAGACATCGCCAAATTTTACCAGGGGAGTTTGTTAATGAATATCCTTAAAATGCACAGTTTAGAGCTCTGTTCATTAGGCTTGGCCGAAATACCGAATAACGACCCTACCTATGAGGAAATTGTTTTTATTGATAAAGCCAAACGTTACTATAAAAAATGTATTGTACACAACGATAAATTGGTTGGAGCGATATTAATCGGCGATAAAAGTGAGTTTTTGGAATTTCGTAACCTGATCGAAAATAAAATGGAGTTAAGCGAAAAGCGGCTTCAATTATTAAGAAGTGGCAAAACAACCGAACCTATTATAGGCAAAACCGTATGCAGCTGCAACAATGTTGGCGAAGGCAACCTGATCAACAAAATTAAAGATGGCTGTAAAGATCATTTACAGCTTTGCCAGTTAACTGGTGCCGGAATGGGTTGTGGTAGCTGCAGACCTGAGGTGAAAGCCATATTAGATTCTTTTGTAAATGTATTAAAAACGGAACCTAAACAGGTTTTTAGTAGAGAAATAATAGATTTTCGTGATTTTTCATAAGCGTATATCATAATACGAATTGTCATCCTGAGCTTGTCGAAGGGCCTTTATTAAATACACTTTGATGTATTTCGACAAGCTCAACATGACAGAATAAGAAGAGTAAGTTCTCTTTAATGTAAGGTTCATAGCATAATATTTAAAATTAAACAAAGTGATGAAAGTAAAACTTGGTCCTTCAGAATTTAAAAACTTAAAAGGGATTGAATATTTTAAGTTCGAAGAAGATTTTATTGAAGAAAATGTGCGCTGTATCCCGATGATCGTGCGTTTTAAAATGGATACTGCAGGAATAAAGCTAAAATTGGCTGAATGGAGCAAATTTCATCCTTCAGAAAGAATTCAGCTGGCTTTATTACCGGTTTCAACTCAAGAACAAACAGATAAGTACCATCAATTTCTGATTGGCCTGATTACCAAATATACTGGAAATCAAGCTACCACGCTGGCCATCGATCCCTTACCCGATTGGGGAAACTTACATCAAATCCCTGCGATGCTCAAAGAAAAGGCGACAGAATTAGCTTTGCACCTCTCCATAAACCAATGGCGAAAACTCACTAATATCCAAAGGTTTGCGCTTTTGAAATTATGCAGACCAGGGCACGAAAACAAAAACTTCCCAAAGGCAGTAGTAGAATTTGGACTTTTAAATAGCTAAACCATGTATCAAACCATCATCATTAACTTTCCAGGCGGCATCATATCACCGGGCAACCTGTACAACATCCTGGTTGCAGCAACAAAAGCACGGATCCAATATGTTCGTTTTGGCCTCCGCCAGCAGTTATTGATTGATACTACAACCTATAATATTGCCATATTTACAGGTGAACTGGATAAACTTGGGATCGATTATGAAGTAGACACAAACAATTTTCCTAATATTATTAGCTCTTATCCTGCTGAAGAGATTTTTATCCATAAAACCTGGCTTACTGAAGGGGTATATAAAGACGTTTTAGATGATATCGACTTTAAACCTTCCGTTAAGGTCAATATCTGCGATAGCGACCAAAGTTTCACCCCTATGTTAACCGGTAATATCAACTGGATTGCCTCTTCACAATCCGAACATTATTGGCATTTGATTATCCGGTTTCCAAAAACCAATGTAACATACGAATGGAACCAGCTTTGTTATACCAACCATATTGCCCAGGTTACCAAAGCGCTGGAGGGTATTATCAAAAACAATCAGTCACAGTTTGTAGATAATCCACAAGCCAATGGTGAGGCGCTCTTTGCACTTTTAGATCAGGACAACTTCATTCTTAAACCTGCTGAAAACACCGTATCGCTATCATCATTTAACCTGCCTTATTACGAAGGCTTAAACCGGTACAACAACAAATATTGGTTGGGCATTTACAGGCGCGATGAGTTGTTTAGCATTCCATTTTTAAAGAAACTCTGCCAGCTTTGTTTAGATACCAAACTCGGTCAGTTGTGCTGTACCTCTTGGAAGACCATTATTATAAAAGGAATTGATGAAAAAGACAAAAACCTCTGGAATGGTTTGCTCGAAGAATTTGAGATCAATATGCGGCACGCAGCCAACGAACTTAATTTTCAGGTGGAAGACAATTGCAACGAAGGTTTAGCTTTAAAAAATTTCCTTGTTAAACATTTAAGCATTGATGATACTAGAACATTTGGAATCTGCTTTGGCATTAAAACACGCAAAAAAAGTGAGGTTTTTAGTAGTATCCTGATCCAAAAACGTCATCTCATTAATTTACTGGGCATAAAACTGTTACCCGTTTACGATATCCTTTGTGCTAAGGATTTTAATCCCAACGAGCGTACAGGTGAAATTTTTAGCAGGAGTAATCCTAGCTTTTTATTACCAGAACAAGTAAGACGTTCGATATTTAAATTTTATAAATACCGTTTAAATGCGATTAAAATAGGTAATCAAAAACAGAGCTTTCAAACTGAAGAAACGATAAAAAACGATGGCGAGTTTTTATACCAGTGTAACAACTGTTTAACGGTGTACAACGAGCGCATTGGCGAAATTGAAAACAACATTAACCCGGGTACGGCATTTAAAGATTTACCTGAAGGTTATTGCTGCGTGCTTTGTGAAGGAGAGAAAGAGAATTTTACTAAGATTGATCAATCGGCCTTGCAATTGTTATAAGCCATTTATTTCGGCATGGGCGTTAAAATTACTGAAATAACGATAATCCTGGTCTTCAAGGGCAATTTCGCAAACCCGCAAATTACTTAAAACGTATTTCATGCTGTGTTTGGCCAAACTATTGGTTTGAAGCAGGTGTAGAATTTTTTTCAAACCTTCAACTTTATAAATTCCACATAAGGGCTCCTGCTGATCATCTTTGGTGAAAATGTAAGCCTGGAAAGCGTCATCTGTCTTAAACGAATGGATTAGCTCTTCCAGCAATTTGGTTTCCATCAACAACATATCGCAGGCCAATAAGAATAGATCTTCCTCAGGATTTAATAAGTGCGCGGAAAGCACCCCCAATAATGGTCCTTTGATATCAAGCGAAGGATCATCGACAATTAACTGCTCATCCCCGAAATAACCGATATAGTCTGGTTGCTGTGATGGATTAACCGAAAATTTTACCTTGAGATTAACCGCACTTAATTTATCAGCTGCCACTTGCGCCCACAATTTATCATGATGGCTGAGCAAACCTTTGTCAGTGCCCATCCGCAAACTCTGCCCACCACATAAAACGATTCCCAACATATGATATCAATAATTAAAAACTGGTTATTAGTTAAGCCGAGCGAAATAAATATTTTGAAAAGACACCTCGACTACGCTCAGTGTGACAACAACGAATCTCAAAAATTAAAATTATAAACCTTAATTACTTACTACTCAAATCTGTCAGTCCAGCCTCGTTTAAAATACCAATTTGCTTTCCTTTCACTATTATTAACTTTTCTGCTAACAGCTCGTTCATTGTCCTAAAAACGGTTTCGTAAGTGGCACCGGTAAAAGCAGCCAGATCTTGACGGCTTAGTGCTAAATTTAAAAACCCTTCGGCATCTAATCCAAACTGGTCTCTCAATCCTAAAATAGCCACGGCAAGCCTTCCCTTAACCGACATTAAAGCTAAATTACGCATTTTCTTTTCCGAAGCATGCAATTCATCGGCATAAAACATCAACAAACCATAGGCAAATTCCTGGTTTACTTTTATGGTCGTTTTAAAAAAATCGATGTCCACAAAACAAAGTTTAGTGGTTTCTAAAGCAGTTGCTGAAATTGGATAAGTAGAAATACTGCTGCTGATTCCCCTATGTCCAATTATGGCTCCATCATTTGCAAAACGTAAAATCAATTCTTTATCGCCCCATTGTTTATGCACTTTTACATTGCCCGAAGTAACAAAATAAACACCACTAACCGGATCGCCCTCTTTAATAATTACTTCCCCTTTTTTAGCGATAAAATTTCGTTTATGGCTCTCGATAGCAGGGTGCCACTCTTTTAGTGTGAGTTGGCACATAAAACAGGTTTTAAGATCGCAGGTATTATTTTTCTTCATATTTTATTGGAGATGTTGGGTAAAAATAACAAATCATTGTACAATTATTTGGTATCGTAAGCAAATCCGGAGATTATTCACTATTGTTGAAAATTTTATAAGAATAAAACTCATTGAAAAAGAACACTTAGCATTTTTTATAGGCATCCTTATCGCAAAGAAGTTTAAAGATATGCCATCAAATCATAATTTTGTGTTATGGCAAATACAAACGTTAGAAAATCAATCCAGAATAAGATCGAATCATTAGGCAAGGAAATTGAAAACCTACAGGCAGAATTAAAAAGATGGGAAAAAATTGCATCCGATTATGAAACCAACTCGGAAAGCATTGATTTGATTTTATCAATACAATTACCTGAAAAACCAGAACCAAAAACTAAAAAGGTAAAATTGTAAGGCATTTAAACGAGAAAACCCGGACAATGTCCGGGTTTTCTCGTTTAATAAAATCGTCGTCATCTCGACTGAAGCGCAGCTGCCTGGAGATCTATCTCGAGATAGATTTAGCTTCGCTGAGCACTACGTGGTTCTCGACTTCGCTCGAAATGACGAACTTTAGAAAACTTCTTCTACTTTTTTTATCGGAATTTTAGCGCTCGGTTTAAAAGTAGCAGGCTTATTATCGCCTTCGGTTAAAACGGGCGCTTTCTTTACAGCTTTCTTCTTGAATTTCCTACCATACCAGATCAGAAAACCGGTTATAGGTAAACTTGCTCCTATTAATGATGCTAAAAAAGCCATCACTTTACCTGGGAAACCCAAAATACTCCCAACATGGATATCATAATTCATTTTGCGAAGTTTACCGCCAAAACCAGCTTCTTCATAAGCAATAGAATAAACGCCTTCGCGTTTAAATTCTTCTAAAGTATGCTGATCGAAGGTATACCCCTGGTTATTGTAAAACTGACCTGTATTGGGATAAACTGTAATATTGATTGTGGCTTTTGCTTTTGAAGTATCTGGAAAATTATAGTAAAAGCCCTGCGATTTTGGATGGCGCCGAATTACTTTTTGCCAGGCCAGATCCATTGCTTTTTGTGGTGTGTAGAATTTCCCAACGGCTAATGAATCTGATTCCAGGCGTTGGAAATCACCTAATTTTTCACCTCCAGAGGTGACCCAATATAAACCTTCGCTGTACCATTTAATGCCATAAACCATTCCGGTTAAAGCAATAAATAGCAAAAAGATTAAAGAATAAAAGCCAAGTACATTGTGCAAGTCGAGGTTTACCCTTTTAAATGAAGCGCCCCACTTAATTTTGAAACTCTTATCGCGGGTAGACTTATTCCATTTTTTAGGATACCACCAGATTAATCCGGTAATTAACAAAACCACAAATATCATGGTTCCGTAGTTTACAATTGGTCTTCCGATGGCATAAGGTAACCATAAGAAACGGTGACCGTTGAGGATAAACCTAAAAAAATCGACCTCTCCTTTTTTGTGAACCACTTTGCTGATTACTTCTCCTGTATAAGGATTAATTTTTAAACTGGTTCCTCCTCCGCGTCGTCCTTCGTCCTTTTTTCCTCTTAAATTTAAACTGATCGCCCTTCCCTGTTGGTATTGTGCATACGAAGGGATCTTTTCAGGGTAAAGCTTAAACGCAATAGCACTCAGTTGCGATGGTGTAATCACAGGCTTATCCTGTTTTTCAATTTTGGTTTCAGGTTCCAATAAACCTGTAATTTCTTCATTAAAAACCCAAATACAGCCTGTTATACAAACAATAAGAACAATGACGCCCGATATTAGGCCAAGCCAGAGGTGAAGCCATTTATTGATTCTGTTAAATAGCGAATCTTTATTTTTTTTCTTTGCTGGAGTAGTTCTATTTTCCGTTGCCATTGTTCTGTTTTGCTTAGTTTTATGAGGTGATAATTTGTTGTTATTTTAAATGCTGAACGGCAGTGATTACTCCACCTTCTACTTTTAAGCCTCTTGTAGCCGTTGCTGTAGCAGCATCAATTTTATACACGTAGCTTGTACCATCACTTAAATTGAAGCCCAGATAAGCCAACTTTCCATCTTTTGGCGTATAATTATTTGTAGTGATGCTAGAGATAGCAGTTTCGGCAGGAAGCCCGGTAACTTTTTTGAAGGTCTTATCAACTACATTTAATACACCTATGGTTTTACCCACTGTATAAGCGCCTTTGTTGGCTTTTAATATCGCATTTACAATGAAATTATTACCACCGATATAAATCCAATTGGTAATTACATACCCGCCTGATACAGATTCAAAATCAAGAAAATAAGTTAAATCGAACGCTGTTGTGCCTGCTTTGATTTTGGTAATTGCTGAAGGTTTAGTAGAGGTGATTTTCGAATCGGTAAGTATATCAGTGGTTTCAGTATTATCATCAACAGCCACCGAGCTCGAAAATGCATAAACATCGCCATTTTCTACTACGCCCAATCCATCAGTGAAATATCTTCCGATAAAACTTGTACGGTCATCTTTAATTACTTTCTCTAATTTCATTTCTGGATAAGAATAAACTGCTATCCAGGCGGTGTTAGGGTATTTTGTCCAGAACCTGCTGCCGTTGATACAGAAAAACGGCGCATACACTTTATTTCCTACCTGTTTAATCCAGCTAAAGTGCGCGATTTCTCCATTGTCTGCAGGAGCTGTGGCATCTAATGTTCCTTCTCCAGAAATTAAAAGGCTATTGGTATTTACTTTATACCAGCTTGCTGTTGGAGCGGCTAAATTTCTCGGGATTTTAATCAATAACAGATCGTCGTTAACTGGTGCAAAAGCCTGAACGGTTTCAGTCTGAAAATTAGAAACCTTATTTAGTTTGCCAGCTAAAATATTGTATGTTGTTACCGCACCTGGATTTCCCTGCCCGTAAAGCATGCTGAAAAACTTATTGTTGTGCGTAACATAATAGCGGTAAGTTCCATCTTGTTCTACTCCGTTTCCAGCGGTAGAGATTGTGCCTTTATCCAGATCACTGGCAGTAAGCAAATAATCGGCAACACCTGTAGAAGCTACTGGCGTAACGGCGAGGATAAAGTTTCCTGGATTTTCCGGAACACTTTCGCCTTCTTCTTTTTTCGAACACGAGGTTAGTACTGCAGCGAAAGCTAAAGCTATAAACGCTTTGGTAAAGTTTGTTTTCATATTACTTTTTTTATGTATTAATTATTGATTTTAATTGATGAAATATCTCAGGTTTAGGTAGAAAGCCCTACCTGGTTTTTGAAGACTAAAATTGTCGAAGAGGTCGGCGTTGGTCATATTTTTGGCTTCCAATCCAATATTGTAACGGCCGTGCTTTAAACTGTACACGAAGTTTAAATCGTGATTGAATTGCTGTGGAATCACTTTTTTATCGCCAACTGCGCCCTGACTTGGCCAGTACAACCAAAAAGCATGCACATATAACATGTTATAACCAATAGATAAATTATTGCCTTTACGGCCCAGATCTTTTAATGAAACTGAAACATCTCCGTTGCCATATAGGTATGGAATATTGGGCATCTGATCCAGATACACATTGCTTACATTGGTGAATTTTTCGCCCGTACTTGGATTAACTTCATATTTATGAAGATTCTTGAGGTTCTGATAGGTAACTGTGGAACCAACACTTAACCAATTTTTATACGAATACCTGATTTCGGCATCACCACCTATTGTTCTTACCCCATCGCGGTTATCGGCAACAAGTTTCGATTGATTTTGGTTCAACCTATTATAGATAAAATTGGTCGCATTGCGGTAAATACCACTGGCCGTAAAAGAGAAATTATGTTCCCGGTTAATAGAAAAAACGTAGCTGAGGCCTAAATTAAAATTGTCGCTTTTTTCGGGCTTTAAACTTGGGTTGGCATCCTGATTTTCTACATCACCAAAAATCTCCTGAGCCTCAGGCATACGGTTGGTAAGCTCGTAGGAAGCTTTTAACTGCGTGTTCCGGTTAATAAAATAAGTAGTTGCAGCGCCATAACCCAACCTATCGATACTATTTTTACCAGCAGTGCTGCCACTTCCGTTAAAATTGCCCTGATTGATATATTTCCCGAAAACTGTTGCGCTCCATCGGTCTTTTACATCGAAATTATAACCTAGCCCCAAAACATTTTTATTGGTCTTCTTTGGCCTTTCATAATCTGCATTGGTAGGGTTTAATTCATCGCTACCTTTTCGGTTAAAAGTGGTAAATACATTACTTACCGCTACCGATTGATTGTCGTTTATTTTGTAGTTCAACGTGGTTGTTGCCAAGCCATTGTTGTTTTTGTATTTGTACAAACTCCTGGAGCGTTCGCCATTCGTTCCATTCGGTTTACTGTTTCCGTACCAGTCGTACCGAACGTTCAAAGTATCTATATTCTGCTCATTACCTAAATTGTAGTTTGCATTAATGGTTACATCTAAACCTTTGATCAGGTTTTCTTTCTTATATTTTAAGGTGGGCATTAAGATGTTACCCCTACGGTGCCAGCCTCCGAAAACGGAAACCATTCTGGCACCGGTTTGTATTTCTTTATAATTCTGACCAACAGTAATCCCAAACAAAAGTTTATCGGCATAACTTTTATCCACCACACCCACATTTGCGATTAAAGTTTCATTGTGATATTTATCGTTAAACCTCCTTAAAGATGCAATAGGCGCATAAGCTCCGGTGTAAATATCAGAGGCTTCTACATTTACCCTATAATCATTGTCCGAATAATTCTGAAAGGCATTTAATTGAAAAGTTAGCCCATTTGCTGAGGTAGCCGCTGCATTGATTACACTTCTATGCGTATTAAATGAACCGAATGAGTAAGATACGTCAACATAATTGCGATAACGATCGCCAGTTACAATGTTGATTGTACCACCTAAAGCATCTGACCCGAGCCACATCGGTACAACGCCTTTGTACACTTCAATCCTGTCTGCTATGTTAATCGGAATGTTGTTGATCTGGAACGACGAACCAAAATTATCCATCGGGATACCATCGATAAAATACCGAACGTGGTTGCCAGAAAAACCATTTAGTGAAAGATTAAAGTTTGAGCCAACCCCTCCTGACTCCCTTACCCTAATGCCTGCTACCCTGTCTAAAGCGCCAGAAATATCAAGAGTTGTATTGTAAAGTTTCTTGGCATCAACTGAAGTTACATTAAAAGCCTGCCGGTTAACTTCCTGATTGGCCGTTCTCCCAATTACATTAACGGTTTCCATCTGTTCAGAAGATTCTGACAAGTTGAAGTTTAAATTTCCAATCTGACCATCAGCAACATTGATTTCCTTTTTCTGTGTTCTAAAACCAATTGCAGATACCTGTAAGGTGTAATTACCTATAGGAAGATTTAAGAGTTTAAAATTTCCGTTTTGGTCTGTTAACGTAACATAATTGGTTTTGTAAATTTTAATGGTAGCCCCGGGAAGAGGATTTCCATCATTGGATTTGATTTGCCCCGAGATGCTCGACAATCGGTTTTGGGCAGAAGTAAAAATTACACAGGCACATAGTATGCCCAATAGCAAAATTTTCTTAATTTGCATGGCTTTTAATGGAGATTAAAGGTGAGCCGGATTTCCGGTTTAGCCACACGGGTCCGAACCGTGT
>Ga0163161_10002331_pt1 | contig 13609 bp, 9 predicted proteins | sample S45metaG_FD_129847 | JGI IMG/M metagenome (GOLD analysis project Ga0163161, IMG submission 129847) | Switchgrass rhizosphere microbial communities from Kellogg Biological Station, Michigan, USA - S4-5 metaG | ecosystem: Host-associated > Plants > Roots > Rhizosphere > Soil | place: USA: Michigan... | reverse complement strand
CAATAAAACCATTCATCGGTAGAGAATGCTCTAAAAAGCTATATCTAAATACGCAATATTTATTACCGCAGATAAAAGACGCACATTAAAGGGGATGTTAGTTGATAGCTATATGTTTTACCATCTAAGACATCTAAGGGCAGCTAAGCGTTTGGTGCAGAAGAGTTGGCTACTCTGCTTTGAGGTTTCAGGCTGTTCTCGAGGTACCAAACTTTGAAAGTTAACCTGATGGAAGTGGAAATCCTTTTTGGCTTCACAAACTTTTCTATAACTTCTAACCAATCACCAAAAACATTGTAGCAAACAGCAGGGCTGAAGGAGATATGAAAGGATGGCTTTCGTTTGCTAAAGAAAAGCGTAAGCATAAAAATCGTATATAACTGATAGCAAAGAGGCTGCGTACTCGCAGTGTATAGCTCACAGCCTCTTCAAGATTATTTATAACTTCCGAAGTTTACCATCCATTGGATGCCGAACTTATCGGTGAAGCTGCCGGAATAATCGCCCCAAAACATATCTTCCATTGGCATTTCTACTAAACCGTCAGCTGATAAACCATTAAATAATCTATCTGCTTCCTCACGACTATCGGTATTGATGCTGATGTACATATTGTTTCCCTTTTTTAGCACATGGCCTGCTGAAGGGAGACAGTCAGATGCCATTAAAATAGTATGGTCGTTAATTGGTAAGGCCACATGCATCACGCGGTTTTTTTCATCATCGGGTATTTTATCTGCATCAGGTGCATCGCCCATTTTTTGCAACATCAGAAACTCGCCTCCAAAAACTGATTTATAAAAATTAAATGCTTCTTCGGCCTGACCATCGAAGTTTAGGTAAGGGTGCATTGTATTCATCTCTTATTGATTTTGTTGAGCTAAATTATGCAATATGGCTAATACAATGCAGGGGCAAAAAAGACAAATAGAGGGCAGTTTTTTACCTGTATAGGGTTAGGTTTAAATAACTTTTTTGATACTTATGTCAAGAGTGTATCTTTATTTATAACTTGAGAAATTATTTCGCTCCAAAAGCCATGACCAAACTTTTTACCTTTATTTTCTTTACCCTATTCTTTTGTTTAAAAATAACTTACGGTCAGAATGTAAAAAGCGACAGTGTATTACATTCTAGCCTTGCAGAGCACAATACTATTGAGTATTTCAATAAGGCAATCGGTACGCAATCCAGACTTTCTAATGGTCAATCTTACAACAGCTACCGTACAAACATTGATGGTTCAGCTTATTTTCCTGAAGATAAATTATTGCGCAAAGGAATGGTGGTGTATGATGGTTATCGGTTTGAAAATGTACCTCTATTGTATGATATATATAAAGACTTATTAGTAACCACCACTGCTGATGGTTTTTTACAGCTTAGTTTAGTTTCTGAGCGAGTAAAAGAATTTACGATTTCCGGGCATAAGCATATTTATATTAATACCGGAAGTGATAGTACAAGTATTCCATTCAAATCTGGTTTTCTGGAGCAGGTATATCAGGGTAAAACAGAGGTTTTAGTAAAACGAAGTACAAGCTTGCAGCAAGCTTCCGGAACACGTGATTTGCGCAAATACTTCTTGCTTAGAACCCAGTATTTCTTTAAAAAAGATAATATATATTATAAAATTACCAGTGAAAGTGCTTTCCTGAAACTTTACAACGAAAGAAAAGTTGAGCTTAAGAAATTATTAAGGTCTAATTCAATTCGATTTAAGAAAGACCAGATTTCTGCCCTTAAACTTTTAGCCGAACATATCGATAATACTTCTAACTAAACATGCGTAATCTCACGAAAATTTTAACTTTATTTTTATCGTTAATTGCTATACAATCAATTGCGCAGGATAACTCAAAACTTATTTCTGTCGATTTTAATCAGGCGAAAATAGAAGAAGTTGTAAAAGCTATTGAGGCGAAAGTCAGCTTTAAATTCTATTACGATTTATCTGCAATGGATAGCTTAAGAGTATCTGTTAAAGCAGAAAATAAAACCGTATCATTTATACTGGAGCAAGCTTTTAAAGATACAGATTTCCATTTTGCCGTAAGCGGAAACAATGTTTTTCTAACAAGGGGTAAACAAATAAAAACCTTATTGGCTGATGGTTACTACCCTAACAAAATTGGCACCGATAAGCCGGTTACTATTCAGGAAAAAGATTATTTTAACGATAACCAGACTGAGAAAGTTGCAGATGCTACGATAGAAAATAAGATATATGCTGTTGGTGTTAAAACAAATAATTTAAAGCCGGGTAAAGTAACAATGGCAGGTTATCTGCGAGATGTTAAATCCGGAGAGCCTATTGTGGGTGCCAGTATTTATTCTGTTGATGCAAAAGTTGGCGCCATGTCTGATCAGTTTGGCTTTTATTCGATAACACTTCCAACTGGAAAGCATACTTTGTTAATAAAATCTGTTATTTCTAAAGATGCCAAAAGGCAGATTATGTTGTACAACGATGGGAAATTAAATATCGAACTTCAGGAGCAGGTTTTATCACTTAAGGAGGTGAAAATTTCTGCCGACAAAATAGCCAATATTAAAAGTGTGGAAATGGGTGTTAACCGTTTAAATATTAAAGATATTAAACAGGTGCCCTCTGTATTTGGTGAGCCGGATATTTTAAGGGTTGTATTAACCTTACCAGGTGTACAATCTGTAGGTGAGGCAAGTACAGGTTTTAGCGTTCGTGGTGGTTCTCAGGATCAGAACTTAATTTTATTAAATGATGCAACGATTTATAATCCATCTCACTTTTTTGGGTTCTTCTCTGCGTTTAATCCGGATATAGTAAAGGATGTACAACTTTATAAAAGCACCATTCCTGAGCGTTTCGGAGGTAGATTATCGTCCGTTTTAGAAGTTAATAACCGCGAAGGAAACAAAAAGAAATTTACGGGTACAGCGGGTATAGGTTTAATTACAAGTCGTTTCAACATTGAAGGGCCAATCGATAGTAATAAAACTTCATTTATTTTAGGGGGAAGAACAACTTATTCTAACTGGTTATTAAAGCTTTTGCCTGATGATTACAAAAATAGCAAAGCCTCGTTTACAGATATAAATCTGGGTATAAGTCATCAGTTTAACGAGAAAAACAATCTTTACTTTTCTGGCTATTTCAGTACAGATAAGTTTAAGTTGAATAGCGATACTACATATAGCTACAGCAATAAAAATATCTCACTAAAGTGGAAACATATTTTTAATAACAAAATTTATGGTGTGTTCTCTGCAGGTGCAGATAGATATGAGTATAATATTAATAGCGAGGTTAATCCGCTAAATGCTTACAGTCTTGATTTTAACATTAATCAACTGAATTTCAAATCTGATTTTACCTATTACGTTAGTAACAATCACACAGTAAATTTTGGCTTATCCAGCATACATTATAAATTAAATCCGGGAAGTTATCAGCCTCTTGGCGATGAATCTATTACTCGTCCGGATGTTATACCAGCAGAGCAGGCATTGGAGAGTGCACTTTACATTGGCGATAAATATGATATTGGGAATAATCTCTCTATAAGCGCAGGTTTACGTTATTCGCTTTACAATTATTTAGGTCCGCAAACTGTTAACAATTACGCACCGGGCTTGCCTCGTACTTCTGTAAACCAGGTTGATAGTACAATTTACGGTAGCAATAAACTTATCAAAACTTACTCCGGACCAGAAATCAGGCTTTCTGCCAGATATAATGTAAATGATAATTTCTCTATAAAAGGTGCTTACAATACATTGAGGCAGTACATTCACTTACTATCTAATACAACTGCTATTGCACCTACTGATGTTTGGAAACTAAGCGACCCGAATATAAAACCGCAATTTGGCAGCCAGGTTTCTTTAGGGTTCTATAAAAATTTCAAGTCTCAAACTATAGAAACTTCGGTAGAATTCTACTACAAAAAGTTAAAAGATTATCTTGATTATCGCAGTGGTGCAAATCTTGTGCTAAACCACCATATTGAAACAGATGTTTTAAATACTGAAGGCAAGGCTTATGGTGTGGAGCTTTTTGTTCGTAAAACCACCGGCAATTTAAATGGCTGGATGAGTTATGCTTATTCCAGAACTTTATTAAAAATGAATGACCCGACAGTTGCTGTGCCAATAAATGGCGGCGATTATTACCCGGCAAATTATGATAAACCACATGCTTTTAACTTTACCGGGAATTATCGTTTCTCGCATCGATTCAGCATCTCCTTAAATGCAACTTATAGCACGGGCAGGCCAATTACTTTGCCTATCGCTAAATATTATTACGCTGGTAGCGAAAGGGTTTTTTACTCGGATAGAAATGCATACCGAATACCCGATTATTTTAGAACGGATCTTTCCATGAATATTGAGGGTAATCATAAAGTTCATCAGCGTACACACAACTCGTGGACAATTGGTGTGTATAACCTAACGGGAAGACAAAATGCGTATTCAGCCTATTTCACGCAAGAGGCAGGCGTAATTAAGGGCTTTCAATTATCCATATTTGCAACAGCCATTCCTTTTGTTAACTATAATATAAGATTTTAAGAAGATGAAAATATTTAAGAAATTATATATCGTAATTGTGCTGCTGGTTTTATTATGTTGCAAAAAGGCATATAACCCGGATATTACGGCAACTAATTATAACTTTCTGGTTGTAGAAGGCCTTATTAATACAGGTGCAGATTCTACATTCATTCGTTTAAGTCGAACGGTTTTGTTGGATAGTAAAACGACTTTAAAACCAGAAAACGGTGCAACGGTAACTGTAGAGAGCGATGCAAATCAGGTTTATAATCTGGTGGAGAAACCTTTGGGAACCTATTCTTCAGCTCCGCTTAATTTAGATAACACCAGAAAATACAGGTTAAGAATTAGAACCAAAGGCGCTACTTATTTATCGGATTTTGTTGAGGCAAAAGTTTCTCCGCAGATTGATAGTCTAAATTATAAGGTGGCAGAAACCGGATTGCAAATTTATTCTAACACACACGATGTATCCAATAAAACCCGCTATTACAGATGGGAGTATAACGAGACCTGGCAATTTAACGCAAAATACTTTTCTGGCTTCAAGGCCGATGGAAAGGCAATTGTTTCTCGTGATATGAATACAGAAAACATCTATAACTGTTGGGGTAATAGCATTTCCAGTTCGATAGTATTGGGCTCTTCATCCAAATTAATAAATGATGTTATTTATTTAAATCCTATAACTCTGGTCCCTTCTGATTCGGAAAAAATTGGCATTAAATACAGCATTCTGGTTAAACAATATGCCTTAACAAAAGAAGCTTTTGAATTTTGGGAATTACTCAAAAAAAATACGGAAAATCTGGGTTCGATATTCGATGCACAGCCATCGCAGCTTACCGGGAATATTCATAACATTTCAAACGCCGCAGAACCAGTTATCGGATACATAAGTGCGGGTACTTTTAGTCAGAAAAGAATATACGTAACTAAAGATAAGTTGCCGAACTGGAGAGTAACCTATCCTTTTTCTTGCAGCGAACCAGATACCGTTTATACTGTTAACCCGAAGACCGGAACCAAAGATGAAGATTTACTTTTTCAAACCAAAAGACTTATTCCTCTTGGAGAAATTTTGAACGAATCTGGTAGCGCTGTTATCGGGCATACAGGTGCAGGTTCAGGATGTTCAGATTGTACAATTAGAGGTACAAATAAAAAACCCGCTTTTTGGCAATAAATTTTTAATATAATGATGCGCTTTTTTAAATTTTATATATCCTTCTTTTTATTGCTGATGTTATCTGTAAATGGTAATGCACAAGTATTGCCCGCTATCGAAAAGGCGTTTGCTAACTACTCAGATAATACATTTAAAGAAAAAATATATGTTCAATCGGATAATGATTTCTACTTAACCGGCGAGATACTTTGGTTTAAAGTTTATTGTGTAAATGCACAAAATAATAAACCCGCAAAGGTAAGTAAATTGGCTTATTTGGAGATTTTGGATGAGAAGAATAACCCGGTTTTACAGACAAAAATTGCATTAAAGGAGGGCATTGGAAATGGCTCAATATTTATCCCTGTTAATTTAAGCAACGGTAATTACAAAATGCGTTCTTACACCAACTGGATGAAAAATTTTGGTGCTGAAACGTTCTTCGAAAAGAAAATTACAATCGTTAATACGCTCAATACTCCACAGGCCGTAAAAGCAGAAGAAAAAAAATACGATTTTCAGTTTTTTCCGGAAGGTGGAGATTTGGTTGAAGGCATTCAGTCGAAAGTTGGATTTAAAATATTAGGACTTGACGGCAAAGGCTTAGATGTTAGTGGTGTAATTGTGAGTAGCAAAGGCGATACGGCTGCTCGTTTTCAATCTTTAAAATTTGGTATCGGAACTTTTAATCTAACACCTGCACCAAATACTATCTATAAAGCCGTTGCAAAATCGGGTTCAAAAGATATTATTTTCCAGGAATTACCTGTTGCAAAAAAAAATGGCTTTGTTTTAAAAATTGTAGAATCGAATAATAATTTAACTTCAACTGTTAGTGCTAGTTTGGGTGAAGGAAGAGTTTATGTAATTGCGCATGATGGAAGCAAAATCTTATATTCAGAAACGGGTACTTTATCTGTAGGCAAAGCAAATTTTAGCTTTAACACAAGTAAATTAAAGGAAGGAACAAATTATATAACTGTCTTTGATGGCGAAGGCAAAGCTGTAGCAGAAAGATTGTATTTTAAAAAGCCTGAAAAGAGATTAAGTATAGTTACAACCACCGACTTAAATAGTTACACCAGCAGGCAAGCGGTAAATGTTGATGTATCTACAGGTATAAATGAAAAATTAAATGAAACAGCAAGTGCTTCGGTTAGCGTTTACCGAATAGATTCACTTGATGTTAAGAATGAGATAAACATCGAAAATTATTTCATGTTGTTTTCTAACTTGAAAGGTAATGTCGAATCTCCAGGGTTTTATTTTCAAAGCAATGATACGAACACTAAAGAAGCATTAGATAATTTGATGGTAACACAAGGCTGGAGAAGATTTGACTGGGAAAAAATATTATCGAATACAACGCCAAACTTTAAATATTTACCAGAGTACAACGGGCATTTAATCTCTGGTAAGATTAATGATAAAAACGGAAAACCGGTGAAGAATGTATTTACTTACATGGGCGTTCCGGGCAAACGGATTCAGTTCTATGGTGCTTCCAGCGATAGTACAGGTCATTTTCTATTCAATACAAGAGATTTCTACGGGCAAAACGAAATTGTTTTGCAGCCTAATTACGAGTTAGACAGTACTTTGCAGGTATCATTAAATAATCCATTTTTCGAAAGTTATTTGCCTTTCAAATACGGAACGTTAAATGTTGGAGCGAACCAGTTAAGAGATTTAAATACCAGAAGCTTAAACATGCAGGTTCAAAATATTTATGCAGGTAATAAGTTAAGACAATTTTACACACCTGACATAGATAGTTCATCTTTTTACCTTAAGCCCTACAAAACTTATAATTTAAACGATTATACCCGTTTTACAACGATGGAAGAGGTTTTGAGGGAATATGTGGCTCAGGTTTTCGTATACAAAAAACAAAAAAGATTTCACTTTCATATTTTAGGCGAGGAAGCGATGCTCGATCAGGAGATAGACCCTTTAGTATTATTAGATGGGGTGCCATATTTTAATTTAGATAGAGTTATAAATATCGACCCTTTAAAAATTGAAAAACTTGAAGTTTTTAGAGAACGTTATTACTTCGGCCCGTTAAGTATTGAAGGTATTTTGAGTTTTAAAACACCCAAAGGCGATTTAGGAGGAAACGAGATAGACCCGCACGCAGTTGTTTTAGATTACGAAGGAATGCAGTTGCAACGAGAATTTTATGCACCAAAATATGATTCAGCACAGCTAAAAGCGAGCAGAACACCTGATTTTAGAAATACTTTGTATTGGTCGCCTGAAATAAACTTTGATAAAAATGGTAAGGGTAAGATAAGTTTTTATACTTCAGACCAAACTGGTTTATACATTGGTGTTATTCAAGGCATAAGCAACTTGGGCTTACCCGGCAGCGGAACATTTAGTTTTGAGGTTAAGAAATAACTTAAAAGCATAACTCATTTTTACTCTGCAAATAACTTGTAGCGCAAATGCTGTGCGATTAGGTTTGGGCAGTCCCGCCAATACTACAATCTTTTGGTTAAGGTTTCTGCAACTTCCATGATTTTAGCAACCAAAAGTATTTTCTATATGTCGGGGCTATTTAACAACGTGTTGTGTTTTTTTGAGGGGTTTTTGATGCACAGGCTGTTGTAAATAAACCCGATAGCAGCGAGCACGAAGCCCGATTTAAGCACAGATTTATTGTTTTTAGCTGTGTAATGCTTGTTTCACAGGTCTAATCGGGCGAGTAAAGCGGATAGCGGGACTAAATGTTCCTAAGAAGACAGCGCTTTCATTTCCAAAAGTTATTATTCTTTTTTAGGTATTAAATTAAGCTTAAAAACATTCTACTTCCCAAAATCTTTTCCAGCTTTTTCCGGTTTCCAGTTTAATAATTCCTTCTTTTTGGATGAGTTTTTGATTGTGATCAACGCTATCGGCAACGCCGCACCATGGCTCTAAACAAACAAATGGTGCATCTTTAGCAGCCCAAATTCCGAAGTAAGGAAAGTCATCAAAATGAAAATGTAACCCATAATCGTTTTTGGTGTTAAGTAAGCTTATACAATTGCTTTGCAGTGATTTAAAAACAAGCGCATCATCATAAAAAAGATCGTGTTTTAAATTTAAGCGATGTCTACTCAACTCTATCGTTTCAGTTTCTGTAGATACAAGTCCATCTTCCAGTTTCCAATAGGTTAATCTTTCGTCCTCATTAAAGGCTAAATAATAATCTTCATATTTAGTATCTGGTGTATTTGGAACTGCAAAGGCTGGGTGCGCACCGATTGAAAAATATATTTTCTTTGTGTCGATGTTTTTAACCGTGTAATTTAAAACGAGTTTTCTCTCAATAAGTTGGTAGCTCAATTTCAGCTCAAACTTAAAAGGAAAATTCTTAAGCGTTTCTTCGGTAGATGTTAAGGTAAAAAACGCTTCTGTATCGCTCGTTTTCTCTGCAATGAAATCATAATCTCTGGCAAAACCATGACGAGGAAGTTCATATTCTTTATCCTTAAAAGTATAACTGTTGTTTTTTAACGAGCCTACAATCGGAAACAAAACCGGGCTATGCTTTGCCCAGTAATTTGCATCGCCATTCCACATATATTCGATGCTTGTTTCCTTACTAAACAGGCTTTGTAATTCAGCGCCTTTTAAAGCAATTTCAGCTTTTAAAAAATCGTTCTCTAGTGTTACCATTTAGCATTAAAAATAAACAATTGAATTAAATTGTATTGCATTTATATAAATCAATTAACTGTTTTCTTCCCAAATGTAGGCAATGTTAATAATGGTTTGCACAGCTTTTTCCATATCCTGAACGCTAACCCACTCTTGTTTACTGTGAAAAGCGTGTTCTCCGGCAAAAATATTAGGACAAGGTAAACCCATATAAGATAAACGCGAACCATCGGTTCCGCCACGAATGCTCTGTTTTTTAGCTTTAATTCCTGCTCTTTCTATCGCCAATATACCATACTCCACAACTTTTGGGTATTTATCTAAAATCTGTTTCATATTTCTGTATTGCGGCTTTACGTTTAAGTTGTAATTAGAATTCGGATAATTTTTCAATACTAATTCGGATACTTCTTTTATAACGTTGGCATGCGATTGAAGTTTTTCGTCGGTAAAATCGCGGATGATGAACTGTGCTTCAGCATGCTCTACTTGGCCCCTAATGCTTACCGGATGAATAAAGCCTTCTTTAAGTTCAGTTGTTTCTGGCGTTAGCCTATCATTTGGAAGTTTGCTTAAAATTTCGGCAAGTATCTTTATCGCACTTTCCATTTTCCCTTTTGCAAAACCAGGGTGACTGCTTACTCCATTAATGGTTAACGTTGCACCATCGGCAGAAAAAGTTTCATCTTCAATTGAACCTAAAGTTTCACCATCTATTGTGTAACCAAAATCAGCAGCTAATTTTTTAAGGTCGGCTTTATCAACGCCTCTTCCAATTTCTTCATCGGGCGTAAATAATATTTTAATAGTACCATGCTTAACTTCTTTGTTTTGTGCAAAAAAAGCAGCGGCTTCCATAATTTCCGCAACACCGGCTTTATTATCTGCACCTAAAAGCGTAGTGCCACTTGCAGTAATAATATCATTGCCGAGCTGATGTTGCAAATCTTTATGTTCGGATAATTTTATGATTATCGATTCATCATCAGGCAAAATAATATCATCACCTTCATAATTTTTATGAATAATTGGCTTAACATTTTCGCCACTACAATCTGGCGATGTATCCATATGTGAACAAAAACAAATTACAGGAACGTTTTTATCAGTAGTTGCAGGAATTGTTGCATACACGTAACCGTTATCGTCCATTTGTGCATCTTCAACGCCTAATTGCAGCAACTCTTTCACCAGCTCAATTGCCAGGTTTTTCTGCTTCTCTGTTGATGGGCACGTTGGCGATTCGGGATCAGATTGCGTATCAATCTTTGCATATTTAATAAATCTATTTTCTAACGATTCGTTAAGGTTTTGATAAGTATTCATTTTCCAAAGTTAAAAGTTATGGATATTGAATAAACATATTATTTTTGTAAAAAAACGATATGATTTACAAGTCTCTAAGGATTATATACTTTTCTATTTTTTTATTAGCTGTAGCCAATTTTTCATCTGCGCAATCCAATTATTTTAAGTGGTCATATGGTTTTGGGGCAGGGCCTAATTATTCTAAAACTGACGTCCAGGAAGGCAATTGGGGCTATACAATCTATGGTACAATCGACCATCATTTTACTCCTTTTTTAACAGGTGGTTTAGAAGCCCAATATGGAATGGTACAAGGTGGAGATATTGAAACTGATTTACATAACAGACAGTTTGTAAATAAATACAATGGTATAAATGCTAATGTTAAGCTAATGCTTGGCGAGCTGATAGACTATAACAAAACAAACTTTTTGTATAGCATTAGAGGCCTGTACGCAGGGATTGGTATTGGAGCTGTTAAAAATAAAATTACTGATATTGTAAGGTATAAGCCAAGTTGGGCAGCTTACGATCCAGGATATGGGCCTTTTCCAGGTAAAGATAAAGGTGTAGATTTATGGGTGCCTATTAACTTCGGGATGAACTTTTATATTAATGATGGTTATGGTTATGTGCGTTATGTTATTAATGTAAACGCACAAGGTAACTTTACATTTGGCGAAGGTTTAGATGGTTATAATGACCCATCTACCAAGTTTAAAAACTACGATCCTGATACGTACAATGTTTACAGTGTAGGCTTAAAATATTACTTCGGAAATATCAAAGTTTACAGAAAAACACTTTAATTGTATCCAATCATTCCTTTCAACATGAGAAATAATTTCGTGTTTTGTTTGTTGCTTGCGTGTTTGTCAACTTTTGCACAACAAACACCTTATGAGAATAGCGGCAAAAAACAAACTACCACATATAAAGCTGCTATAGAATATTATCGGGCGTTAGCGAAAAAATACCCGCAGGTAAAACTACGAACTTATGGTACAACTGATTTTGGCTTGCCATTGCATTTAGTTATTTTATCAAAGGATAAAATTTTTGAGCCATCGGCGGTTAAAAAAGCAAATAAACGTGTCTTGCTGATAAATAATGGCATTCACCCGGGAGAGCCTGAAGGTATCGATGCATCTATGATGCTTGCCCGTGATTTGTTGAAGAATAACAATCTGCCTAAAGATGTAGTAACCTGCATAATTCCTGTTTATAATATTGATGGAAGTTTTAACAGAACAGGTACATCAAGGGCAAATCAAAACGGACCAGTTGCTTACGGCTTTAGAGGGAATAGTAAAAACCTCGATTTAAACCGTGATTTCATTAAAACTGATTCTAAAAACTCGGCAGCTTTTCAGTTGATTTTTAATACATGGAAACCAGAGATATTTGTTGATACACATACCAGTAACGGTTCGGATTACCAGTATGTAATGACTTTAATTCCGACTCAGAAAGATAAGTTAAATTCAATATTATCATCTTATTTAACCACAATATTAGTACCCGATTTATACAAAGGCATGGCGCAGGTTGGCTATCCAATGGTTCCATACGTTAATTCTATTGGTGAAACACCAGAAAGTGGAATAGCGGGTTTTATAGAATCGCCAAGATATTCTACAGGATATGCAAATTTGCACAACTCAATAGGTTTTATGCCTGAAACACACATGCTAAAATCTTTCGATTTACGTGTTGATGCTACTTACAAACTTTTAAAAAACTATGTAAATATAGTACAACGTGACGCAAACCTAATTGGAGAAAATAAACGCAAAGCGGATGAATTTGTAGCGAAGCAAAAAACTTTTCCTTTAGAGTGGAAACTGAATCGGGAGCAATTTGACAGCATTTCTTTCAAAGGTTTTGAAGGTGCAAAAAAGCCAAGCACTATTAGCGGATTTGATAGGTCGTATTACGATAGAACAAAGCCATATATCAAAACCATAAAACAATGGAATAATTATGAGCCTTCTGCTAGTATTGAAAAGCCGATTGCCTATATCATTCCGAAAGCATGGGATAAGGTAATTACACTTTTAAAGCTTAATAACGTAAAACTGAATGAACTTAAGAGTGATGTTAAACTGAATGTGGAAAGTTACTATATTGCCGATTTAAAAACTGGTGCTCGTCCGTACGAAGGTCATTATTTGCACAATTCGGTGAAACTTAATCCGGTGATGCAGCAATTGCAATATTACGCCGGGGATTTTGTGGTGTATGTAAATCAACCAGAAAACCGTTATATTGTTGAAACGCTGGAGCCACAAGCAACAGATTCATTTTTTAACTGGAATTTTTTCGATTCTATATTAGATATTAAAGAACACTTTTCAGCTTATATTTTTGAAGATACAGCTACTGAACTTCTGAAAAATAACCTAGCATTGAAAACAAAGCTTGAAGAAAAAAAGTTAAGCGATACAAGCTTTGCTAAAAGCGGCTCAGCGCAATTAGATTTTATTTATAAAAATTCAGATTATTACGAGAAAACACATAACAGATATCCTGTGGCAAGGTTAATTAAAGGTGTAAAACTTGACTTAAAATAATATTATGGAGTATTTTAACATGGCTCCCGTAGCCTCATTAATTTTTGTTTTTACAGTAATCACCAGTTTATACGCATTTTACGATAATAGCATTTATGGTAAATTTATGCTGCATCCATATAGCGTATCTAGAGGCAAAAACATATTTACATTAATTACCAGTGGTTTAATCCACGCCGATTGGATGCACTTGTTTTTTAACATGTTTACCTTTTATGCTTTTGCTTTTACACTGGAAAGGTTAATGGGAAGCTGGCAATTTGGTTTGCTGTATTTTCTAGCTTTAATTTTAAGTGATATACCTACCGTTTTTAGATATAAGGATAGTTTTAACTATAACAGTTTAGGTGCTTCTGGTGCAATTAGTGCGGTGCTT
>Ga0163161_10002330_pt1 | contig 13610 bp, 8 predicted proteins | sample S45metaG_FD_129847 | JGI IMG/M metagenome (GOLD analysis project Ga0163161, IMG submission 129847) | Switchgrass rhizosphere microbial communities from Kellogg Biological Station, Michigan, USA - S4-5 metaG | ecosystem: Host-associated > Plants > Roots > Rhizosphere > Soil | place: USA: Michigan... | reverse complement strand
TTACCTCTGGCTGCTTTCTTAGGGCATTCGTTATGGGTGTCGGGAGCTAAGAAACCCACCAGAGACGGGCCGGACATATTCCCCTTTCGGGTCTTGTATTCGCCCACTCCCGACATAACGGGGATTTTCTCGCAGACGTAGAGAAACCGCAGACGAAAAAAAGCCGCATGACTGTCGGGTGCGGATGACCGCTCTGGTTGAGGCGTTTCTTAGGCGCCGAATCGAAAGCCTAGGGGGTCAAAGCAATACGGTCAACCCAATAAAATCGATCATTGAATTTGAGTCAGAAGCTTGTAGGCCTAAGCATCCGAACCGAGGGTAATGCGGATTTCGTTGCGTAAGAATTCTCTGTCTTTCGTGTGGCATTCCCAAACAATCGCCACTCTCCAACCGAGGGCTTGCAGCGCTTGTTGAGCCGCCAGATCTCTTTCAACATTTCTCGCGAGTTTAGGAAGCCAAAAATCGAGTCTGCTCTTCGGTGTGTACGCATATTTGCATCCGGGATGCCGGTGCCAAAAGCATCCGTGCACGAATATGCACAACCGGTGCTTGGGGAATACCAAGTCAGGTTTTCCCGGCAGATCCTTCCTATGCAGACGATAGCGAAGCCCCATCTCATGACACACCGATCGGACGAGCATTTCAGGCTTCGTGTTTTTGCCTTTGATCAACGACATGATCTTGGAGCGGTGTTCTGGGGAAACTATGTCTGCACTCATTCAATGTATGCGTCCCGGCTTGCCCATTGACTCGACTTTTTGATCGGTACCGCCTCACTAGATTTTAGCTTTTTCTTTGTCGAAATTCGCTCACACCACTAGCTCAAGTTGATCCTCTACAGCGAATGGAATCATGTGCACGATGCAGCAACCTCTCCGACGCGACGATACCGACACGCGTTGCCCTTCCTCAAGAATTTCTTGAGCCACGGTCAGTTTTTTACCCTGAGCTCGGGCGGCGGCTATGCTCTTCCTTTACGTGCTTATGACAAGTAGATATTGTGAGTGGCATTGCGCCACTGCAAGCCTCTCAACACATATCAACATAAGTGATTTCTGAAAGGCTCAGATTCAATCACTTTGTCGTTAAGGTCATGCCAGCCTTGAGGTTGGCCATGAGTTCGCAAGTCTTAGAGGAGTGGAACATGGACAAGGAGTCACCCCTGAAAATAAATATATGTAGCCAACTCATTTATCGAGTCATTGTTGCGGAAGTGACTTATGACGCGGACGCATGGGCATGTCGGTCGCTCCGTGGTTAAGCTGAACCCTCTGCTCCGCATGGCGACAATTGCCGGTGTCGAGGTCGCAGTCAAGCTTCACATAGCGCGGGGCGACGACCTCGACGCCCGCGACGGGGGAGGTGCTACGCCTCTGATGCTGGCCTCTGCCCGAGGGAAAAAGGGCGTTGTGCAGCTGCTTTTGGCCGCTGGAGCAAAGCCGGAGCTGCTAGACCCCGAAGGCCGAGATGCACTCGCATACGCGGAGAAGGGTGCATGTACCCAATGTATCGCTCTGTTGAGAGAGGCTCTTGGTTTTTCCGGCCAACTGAATGAAAACTACGTATACGACGAAGGTTCGCCTCAGACCGACACGAAGACGATGGAGTCCTCTCACCCCCCCTTCTCGAGCGAATCGTCGTGTAACGATGCAGAGGATGAAACGGCTGAGGTGACGACTCACATCGATGACGTAGTCGTGTCTGACACAAGCCCAAGTCATGAGCCCGCTATCCACGAGGAGGAGCCTTGCTTTCACACGGGTGAGCACATCGTAGTGATCTTCGAGGCGGATGCGCGCTCAAATCTCATAGACCTTGACGACGAGCCTCTCGATTTTGGATTCGAAGGTGACTGGGTGGCGGAATCCGAGGCGGTTGCCCCAAAGGAGGACATAACCGTTGCTGAAGAAATCAGCGCACTTCAAGGAACGATAGGTCGGCACAAGGCAATCGACACCGATATGGAATGGGACGATATCGATCTGTTTCTTCCAGAAAGGGCGCTTCCCTTAGCGAGTGATGATGGCAAGGGCATCCGTGAGTTGCTTTTCCGGGGACTGCGAGAGGGTACTGTATCCGAGACTGCACTTATCGATGTATGTCGGGAGGCTGATATCTCCCGCAATGAAGAAGCTGAACGTCTGCTGACTTTCGTTTTAGGCGATCTCGGCGTTGTGATCGATGAATGGGCGGGGTTGGCCGAGCAGTCGGATCTTCTCGAGCCGACAACTGACGAAGAATTGAGGCTTTCAGAAGCCTTGGAGTTCGCCAAAGACCTCGCATCAGGTCGCAACGAGCCGCTGAGATTCTACGCAAAGGGGTTGAAAAAAGACCTACTCCTAGCAGCAGAGGAATTAGCTTTAGGCCGGGAAATGGAGGACGCAAGGAGGCAGGCGCTGGATGCGCTCGCGTGTTGGTCCTTGGGCCTTGGTGTCGTTTTTGAAGCTGCGGATAAGGTGGCTCGCGGGGAAGCAAGTCATGAGGCGTTCATCTCTCGAGATGATCTTGTTGGCGAAGGTGAGGGTAACGAGAGCGCTAGTGAGACATCTTCCGGTGAGGAAGTTGAGCACGAGGACGATGAATTCGGACTTGATTCGGTCGCAGCAACCTTTGTCTCTGCAGTTTCAGCTGCGCGTTCTGCCGGCAATGACTCCTTGAAAGTCCGTGATGCGCTTGCTGCCGCCAATCTTTCCCGAGTTTTTCTCATCGAGCTTTCGAGAAAGGCAGATGGTGATTTGGCAGGTGCAGGCTTCTCTTCTGCAATTCGACGCCAAGAAGCGGCACGGGAAAGGATGATTCTTTCCAACCTTCGTTTGGTGCTTTCTATAGCCAATAAGTATCGATGGTCTGAGCTTCCTTTTGATGATCTTGTGCAGGAAGGCAATATAGGTCTGATGAGGGCGGTCGAACGCTTCGACTGGCGCAAAGGGTTCAGGTTTTCCACTTATGCGACATGGTGGATTCGCCAGCAAATTACGCGTGCAATTGCTAATCAGGAGCGTGCGGTCCGTGTTCCCGTTCACATGCAAGACCTGGCAAGGAATATTTTACGTGAGCGGGATAAGTTCGAATTTCAGATGGGGGAGCCTGAAAGCGAGCGCGAGACATCCCATCGAACGGAGATAGGCCTAGATAAGCTCAAGCTTCTTTTGACCGTATTCGAGAAGGTCAGCAGTTTGGACGAACGCGTTGAAGGCTCCACAATCTCCTTGCTCGATATCCTTATGGAGGAGGAGCCATCAGACCCGGCGATTGCTGCGGAAAACGCTTCTTTACGGGCAATTTTGTTAGACATGATTGGAGAACTTGACGAACGTTCGGCCAAGGTTATCACTCTCCGTTTTGGCTTGGGCCAAGATGACGCCATGACCTTGGAAGAGATTGGGTTCCTATTTGATGTTACTCGTGAACGTATTCGACAAATCGAGTCGAAGGCACTTAAAAAACTATGCCATCCGATAAGGATGGAAAAGTTAGCCTTGTATGTGGGCGACTACTTCGAGGTAAAACAGCCCCTCTCCTCAGGGGACCAGCTAGGGGCGGTCACAACTGAACGTGCCAAACACCACGATGCAGATGAGCCTCATCAATCGGTAGCTGAGAGTTTGGAGATCATTCATCAGGTCTTAGATGAGTCTGCTTTGTTCGAGTCTCCGGAGGAGACAAGTGTCATTCCTCAGAAGCGACGTTTATTCGATATTCTAGATGAGGCTAGGGCTCTTGGCCTTAGCGTTGAAGAGCAACCTTCTGGTGATGGCTGAATTCACGTATTACTGCCAGCACAGCCGGATGCTCGAGTTCGTAAAGTAGCCCGCTGGATGGTTGATATCGGTTTCACACTTCTTTCTGGAACTACTTACGTCAAATGAACGAACGCACTAGGTATGCCCCGCCGCGAGCCGGCGCGATGCTGGAAGCCCTACGTGGCCTCGGATATTCGACCTCCGCAGCTTTAGCTGATGTGATTGACAACGGTGTTTCCGCCGGAGCGTCAGAAATACATGTGACGTTCGCCTGGGATGGTGAGAAAAGTCGGATTTCCATCTTGGACAACGGACGAGGCATGGACGACGCCGAGTTAGAGGCAGCAATGACTCTTGGTGCTAAGAGTCCCCTTGATGACCGTGCGGCTAGTGATCTCGGTCGTTTTGGGATGGGCTTGAAAACCGCATCCTTCTCTCAGTGCCGCTGTCTCACTGTTGCATCTAGACGGATGAATGGTCCGGTTTCCTGCCTGCGTTGGGATCTCGATGCTATAGCTGCATCGACGGACATTGGATGGAGGATGTTTGAGGGGGCAGCTCATGGCTCCGAAGCATTCGTTGAGCCGGCTGATGCACTTCACTCCGGAACAATAGTCCTCTGGGAAAAGTTGGATCGAATAGTCACGGCTGGCTATACCCCTGATCACTTTGCCGACTTGATAGACGAAGTTGAGCTACGTTTGGCAATGGTCTTCCATCGCCTGTTAGAAGGGCCGAGCCCGGTTTTTCGGCTGTTACTCAACGGCAAGATGGTTAATCCATGGGATCCCTTCATGACAGGGCACCCTGCGAAGCCTTGGCATTCGCCAGTAGCCCGAATCCTCACGTCATCAGGCCTCGTGGAGGCTCAATGCCACGTTTTACCACACAAGGATCGGCTTTCTGAAGAGGAGTTCCGTAGGTCGGGTGGGGCAGAAGGGTGGACCTCTCAACAAGGATTTTACGTATATCGCAATCATCGTCTGCTTCTGGCAGGCGGGTGGCTTGGGATTGGACAGGGACGTGCATGGAACCGAGAGGAGCCTCATCGGCTTGCCAGGATTAGGTTGGACATCCCTAATACAGCCGATTCCGCTTGGAAGATCGACGTCAAGAAGTCCACCGCCCGGCCTCCCGTAACAGTGCGTCCATGGCTTACGAAATTGGCTGAGGATACGAGAGAAAGAGCCAGAAGAGTCTTTGCTTTTCGGGGCACGCCTATGCCCGGGCCTGGAGGGATCAAGATTGAGCAACAAGCATGGCGTGTCGATAGGTTAAAGGATGGTGTTCGCTACCGCATTGATGAGAGACATCCGGCGGTGGCCGCGGTGATTGAGGCTGTTGGCGGCAATGCAAATCTTGTTCGGGCCATGCTACGAGTCGTGGAGGAAACTGTGCCTGTACAGCGGATATGGCTCGATACAGCCGAGAACAAAGAAACGCCACGCACCGGGTTCGAAGGGGAGCCCAACGCGGCTGTGATCGAGGTTGCAAGCGTACTATTTAATGACTTGATCGAGCGCAAGGGGTTAAGCGTCGAAGAGGCTCGAAAATCGATGCTTAGGACCGAGCCATTTCAAAAGTACCCAACACTGATTGCCAAACTAGGGGAGAGCGTATGACCTCAGCGGAAGAGATAGCTGCGCAAGTGGAGCTACTGGAAAATGTTATCGCTACTGCTCAGCGGCTGGTGAAGACCGAGAAGGATAAGTCCAAAATTACCCCGATCCTCATTGCTGAGAAGGTCCGGCTTGCGTCGGAAACGTTCTCTGGCGATTCACCCTATATAGTGGATCAGGGAAAGGCCGTAACGACGCTGATCCAGCGCTTCAGCCACTGGATCGGCAAATCGACCACGCTAAAAGACAACGCGGGGCACTTTGACTGGCTCACCGCTGCGCGCAAACGTGATTGGCAATACTGGCGGCGTTACGAGGATTTTTTGGAGTCCAAGCTCTCTGGCACGGTGGTTGAAGGTATTGATGAGGCCACAGATGACATCCTAAGTCTGTTGGAAGACCCAAAGCGTGGAGATGACTGGGATCGCAGAGGACTTGTGGTCGGACATGTGCAGTCCGGGAAAACCAGTAACTACTCTGGACTCATTTGTAAGGCGGCCGATGCGGGCTACAAAATAATCATCGTGCTAGCAGGCATGCACAACAACCTGCGCTCTCAAACCCAAATGCGGCTAGAGGAAAGCTTTCTAGGCTACGAGACGACCATTGACCGCGATCCGGGCATGCCCATTGGAGTAGCTGAGTTCGGCGAAGACCTGAAAACCAACTCTGCAACCACGCGCGCGGAAAACGGCGACTTTAACAACGCTATTGCCAGACACTTCCACGGCATTTCTCCTGAGGAGCGGCCGTGGCTTTTTGTGGTGAAGAAACAGAAGACCGTCTTAACTGCTCTGTTGGATTGGATACAAAAGCGAGTAGCCGATAGCACAGATGCGAGTGATGGACGAAAGCTCGTCACGAAACTACCTCTACTGATGATCGACGACGAGGCAGATAACGCCTCGGTCGATACAGGTGAGCAGATGTTCAATGACGACGGCACGCCGGACGAGGAACATCAGCCTAAAACTATTAATCGCCTCATCCGCCAGTTACTGCACTCATTCTCACGCAAGGCCTATGTCGGTTACACGGCTACGCCTTTTGCAAACATCTTCATTCATCACAAAGGCGCGACGGCTAAGGAAGGCTCGGACCTTTTCCCTAGGTCTTTCATAATCAACCTTGCCGCCCCTTCCAACTACGTGGGCCCTGCCCGCATGTTCGGCAAGCTGACTAAGGACGGACGCCAGGGCGCGCTTCCCCTCTCACGGAGCATCGCAGATCACTATGATGCCGAGAAGGATTCAGGGTGGATGCCACCCAAGCATAAAAAGACCCATGTCCCGACCTACAAGGGTCAGGAGATCATTCCGCCTTCCCTGAATGAGGCAATATGCGCTTTCGTGCTGGCTTGTGCGGTGCGAGAGCTACGTGGCCAGGAAGGCCAGCACAATTCCATGCTGGTTCACGTCACCCGCTACGTAGATGTGCAAAACCATGTGCGCGAACAGATTGAGGCGGCCGTGCGTCGCATGCGCCAGAAGATTACTCGCGGCATTGATGCCGAAGAGCAGTTAAAGCAGTTACGTAAGCTCTGGGATGAAGATTTTCTCCCTGTCCGCGATCAGGTGGCAGAGCTCTCCCCGGTCGAGGATCGTCCGCCAACTATGCCGAGCTGGGATGACATCCTTGCAGTTTTGCCTGACGTGCTGGAGGACATTGAGGTCCGCTCGATTAACGGCACGGCCAAGGACGCGCTGGATTATGCGACACCCGGCGCGGTGCTTAAAGTGATTGCAGTTGGCGGAGACAAGCTTGCCCGTGGCCTGACGCTGGAGGGGCTATGTGTAAGCTACTTCGTGCGTACGACCAAGATGTATGACACGCTCATGCAAATGGGCCGCTGGTTCGGCTATCGTCCAGGTTACCTTGATTTGTGTCGCCTCTACACCTCTCCCGATCTTGTGAAGTGGTTCGGCCATATTGCCGATGCTTCGGAGGAACTACGGGAGGAGTTCGACTTTATGGCCGAAGCGAAGCTGACGCCAGAGCAGTACGGGCTCAAGGTGATGTCGCATGAGGTGCTTACTGTCACTTCTCCGTTGAAAATGAGAAACGCGCAGACGCTCTCGTTGACTTACAGCGGGACTCGACCACAGACCATCCTATTTCATCGTGACGCCAAGATTCAGCAACAGAATCTCGATGCCACAGACGCTCTAATCGGGTCACTAGGCAATTCATGGAAGGATTCGCCGAAGCATGCTCGCGATGGTGATCCGGACACATGGCCAAATGGCCGTCTCTGGAAGGATGTTAGCGTATCCAAGGTTCTAACGTTCCTCGGCGCTTACGCGACGCATCCGAATGCCACCAGTGCCAAGACTGTATTGCTGTCGGAGTTCATAACGAAGATGGTCGGCACCGGGCAATTGACAAAGTGGAGCGTCGCTCTGCTCGGCGGTGGAAATGGCGTTGGTGATCAGCACGTATTCCCCGGCGGCGAACCGTCGGGGAGCTATTCGATTCGCAAGACTGAGGACTCTGGCGATCCTGAGAGGGTTGATCCAAAGAGTTTCGCAATTGGTGTGTTGACCGACCCCAAAGACGAAGGCATCGACCTAAGCGATGACGTTTGGCGAGAGGCATTGGCTCTTACTCGTGCGGCTTGGAAGCCCGAACCTTCGCGCGGCCGGACTTCTTTGCCAAGCTTCCCGAGTGGCAAGGGTATTCGCGAAACTCGTGGAAGACTTGGTGGGGACGCGGACCGCGGATTGCTTTTGCTCTACCCGCTAACACCGCATTTTTACAAGGAAAAGACGCCTGAAAGGCTAATCGTCCCCGGGTGGACCAAGCCCATTATGGCCTTCGCCATCGCGTTCCCCAGCAGTGACAACCCAATCAGCGTGGAATACGAAGTTAACCTCCTCTACTGGATGCAAGAATATGGTCCGTCCGAATGAAGAGTTCCTGCTGGCGTGGTCGTCGCTCTCCGGAAATGACACCATACCAGGCTGGCAGGTTATATCTCTTGCTCCTGCTGGCCCTGTTGAAGTGCAGGCAGGGCGACGCTCTCCGGCCAACGTCGAGGCGATATTGTTTTGCTTTCCGACTGCTAAGTTGGCTCGCACGGAAAAATTACCCGAGGGGCAGGGCTTCTTGATCGAGAGAGCCGAACCAGAAAATTCTGGAGGGCTTAGGTTAGCGCTTACTCGACAAGAAGCTGGAGGCATTGAGCTCTTCTCTGCGATGGTTTGCGATGTAGTTGGCGCTTTAGACGAGACCGCAGCTACTGGCGTTGACGAAACCAAGTTGTTGCGGGTCTTAATTGGGCGAGTAGTTGCTTGGAAGCAGTTCATGTCGCGTGGTGCGAATCCTCTCAGTCTCGAGGCAGAACTCGGACTGACAGGCGAACTCAACTTTATGATTGCTCTACTGGAATCAGGAGTCTCGGCTGAGGAGGTACTCCAAGGCTGGGTGGGCCCAGATGACGCTCCGCAAGATTTCCTTTTGGGAGACGGTGCGGTTGAAGTCAAGGCTACTATGTCGACGTCTGGCTTCCCTGTGAAAATAACCTCCCTTGAGCAGTTGGACGACTCCGTAGCATCGCCTCTCTTTCTAGCTGCTGAGCGTTTTTCGCGTGAGGAGGGCGGGCACACCCTTCCCGAATTGGTTGCGAAAACCGAGCTACGACTGGGTGGTGAACCAGGAACTGTCAACTTTCTTAGAGAGAGGCTCATGGTTGCTGGTTACTTCGAGGGCCATTCAAGTCACTACACCCGAAAATTCGAATCGAAGGAGAGGCGGGTCTTCTCCATATCCGAAGGCTTCCCGAGATTGACGCCGGGAACTGTTCCCGTTGGAGTCATTCGGGCCCTCTATGAAATCAATCTGGACCACGCCGGCGACTTCCTCTCGGACCTCGACGCGGCTCTGAAACAATTAGGAGTAACGGATGACGCTTGATGACTTTTTCGCAGAGACTAGGAGTGAAATAGCGACCCAGATGTCTGATGGCGCCACATTTGGTGAACTAGTTTTTTCCGAAGTGGTGATGCAGCATCTCGTCGATGCGGGAATGACTTTCGATCCAGTTGTCTGCCATTTTCAGGGGAAGGTCGGCAACGCGAATTTGCGCTTAAGCGGCTATGCGATGTCAGAAGACGCTGACCAGCTTGACCTGTTTGTCAGTCTGTACGAAGGCTTCGAAATTCTGAGCCCGATCCCCGATCAGGACATCAAGATAGCAGCGGCCCAATGTGTTCGTTTCTTGGAACTCTGTGCCGCCGGGCGTATTGCCGAAAAGCTGGATCCTTCAAGTGACGTCCATTCCCTTGCACTGACGATCCGAGAGATTTACGACGAACTTGAACAAGTCCGTGTTTACGTTCTTACGGACGGTATAGCGAAGTCGAAGAGTTTCAAATCCCGAGTCGTTGGCGGTAAACACGTGAAGCTTGAAGTCATGGACATGGAGAGGCTTTACCGACATCGTTCTGAAGGTAAGCCTCGTGATGAACTGGTTATTGACTTCAATGATGTGTCCGGCTCCCCGCTCCCATGCGTTTTTGTACCAGGTGAAACAGGGGATTATGACTATGCACTTACCGCGATCCCAGGCGAAGCACTTCGGTTTATTTATGAGAAGTTTGGCCCTCGGCTACTCGAAGCCAATGTGCGCTCTTTCTTAAGTGTGAAGGCGAAAGGTGTGAACGCGGGACTGCAGAATACTTTACGGAATGCCCCTGAAAGATTCATGGCTTACAACAACGGGATTGTATTAGTAGCTGACGAGATGCGGTTGGATCGCACCGTAGATGGATCTCCAGGCATTGCTTGGTTACGTGGTATGCAAATCGTTAATGGCGGCCAAACCACGGCTTCAATTTTCTTTGCCAAGAAGAAGTATGCAGATACGGATTTGAGCAAGGTTCGGGTCCCAGCCAAAATCATCGTTCTAAAAGAGCAGGATCCTGCAAAAGAAGAGGCACTGGTTTCCGATATATCGCGTTATGCCAACAGCCAAAATGCTGTTCGGCAATCAGATCTATCAGCCAACAAGCCGTTCCATGTTGATATTGAGCGGTTGTCGCTTTCGGTCTATTGCCCTGATGGTATGGGCCGATGGTTCTACGAGAGGGCTGCGGGTAGTTACAACACTTTACTCTCACGTGAAGGTGTCACTCCAGCGAAGCTTCGCGCACTGAGGGATTCTGTACCAACCTCGAGGAAAATAACAAAAACTGAATTGGCGAAGTACTCCACAGCGTGGGATGGCCACGCTGATGTTGTTAGTCTTGGCGCACAGAAGTGCTTTGATCGGTTCATGTCTGGTATGACTGACGTTGAGGCTAAAGGTACGGCTTTTATCCCGGATGTTCCGTATTTTAAGGCTATTGTCTCGAAAGCTTTGCTGTTCAAGGCGGTCCACAAGACTGCGCGACCATTGGTGCCTGCCTTTCTAGCGAACGTCGCGGCTTACACTGTTGCATTGATTTCTCAAGCTTATGGCCAGTCCTTTAACCACGAGCGTGTCTGGAGCAGACAAGGTATTTCTCCTCAGCTTGTTAGGCAGATCGAAATTTGGGCTCGGGAAGTCAACGATCGTCTTCATGAGACAGCAAATGGCAGGATGATCTCTGAATGGGCAAAGCGTCCTGAGTGTCTAGAGGCGATGTTCTCTCGACCGTTCTCTCCTTCCTTGACTGATATCCCTGAGATGCTCTGACACCCCATTACCCAGAGAGAAAGCTCAAATCTCTGGGTGCAGGGTTAGTGGGTCGCGAATTTTCATTGGCAGAGGCAGGCCGAAAATTCGCCGTCGTTGTGGGTGCCTGCTCCCGAAACTATCTGGCACTGATTGCGCTGCTCGATAGTCTGTCCGGTTCAATCAGATGCCAAGTGTCGTTTGGCGGTTTTTATCTGATCTATAGGCGTCGATAATCGCAGCGACAACAGCTGCGATTTTTCTAGCAAGAAGCGGCGGGACTGCGTTTCCGATCTGAGTGTACTGCTGTGTTCTATTCCCCTCGAAGAAGTAATTGTCAGGAAAAGTTTGCAGTCGCGCGGCTTCGCGAACAGTCAAACTACGGCACTGACTTGGATCCGGGTGAATGTAGTAATGGCCATCTTTAGCTATATGGGCGACGACAGTGGTAGACGGGCCATCTTCCATTTGAACTCTGAAACGGTCACTAAAGGGAACGGAATCGGAAGAAACGTTTTCATGAGCTGGCAGGAGTTGCGCAGGGAATTGATGTATTTTTGGTGAAGTGCCTTTCAACCTTGCGTAGCTTGCTGCAAAAATATATCTATGCAGGTCAGAGCGCATATGGCTCCTAGCCTCATGCTGTAGCACCCCTTTCAGTCTTGAGTCGAGGAACCACTCGGATTGCTTGGTATTCATTTCTGGAGCGACATTCCAAGGTATGAATACACTGCCACTGGATTTCAGCCTCCGTGCGTCTTCAGCAGCGTTTTTCATGGCATCTATTAAATCTCCCCGGCCAGCTTCATAAGATTGTAAAAGCATAGAACTGGCCTCCTCCAAAGTGGAGAGCCAGGCTTCGAGGGAATCTCCTCCCCTTGAAATTTTGCTCCGTACTGGAGGGAGTCCTGATAAAGCCTGCCCAACTGTGAAAACCGTTTTGCTGGGTTCCATTACAAACTTGTGCGGACGCTCCAATAGAGCAGGACAGTTCGAGGCAACGTCAGAGCGAACCCCAAGCAGAATAACCCTATGTCGAGCCTGCGGAAGACCGTGACGTTCCGCTTGAATGACAAAGTCATGTGGATCTGGTTTCTCCACATCCTTAGGGACGACTAAGGAGCGGATGTTGTACGAAAGGTCGCCACCAGGAGTCGAGAGGTCCTCGAGAATTTGCTGGAAAATGTTCGAGCCGCTGTGCTTCGAGGACAGTATGCCTTTCACGTTCTCCATGACGAAGATCGTCGGTTTGAACTCGCGAATAATCCGCAAATACTCTTTGTAGAGAAAGTGCTTCTCGTCGCTTTCAAACTCCTCTTGGCTCTCACGTGTTCGACGGGCACGTCCTGCAACTGAATATGCTTGGCACGGCGGGCCGCCAATGAGTACCCATTCATCTGCGCCTATCAGGGCTTCCCTGATCCAATTGTCGACCTCATCAGGCGATATTTTACCAAGCTCTGCGAGCTTAGCTTCTTGTGCGGCCTCCACTGCTTCTGCCGGTACGGCCGGATGCTTGAAAAGCTCTTCACGAGTAATTTCGCCCCGGATGTATTGATAGTAAGCCTCCGGTGCTTCGCCTTTTGGAAAAGCACGAAACAATGCGCGGAGGGATAAAGTCGCGTGAGCGACGGGATCTTTCTCGATCGAGACACGTAGCTGAAACTTACGTACTCCCTTCTCAGGGCCACCGATTGAAGAGAATCCCTCCCCAAGTCCGCCCGGGCCGGCAAATAGGTCGATGACCGGGATAGAATCCTTATATTTCATTGATTTAGTCGATGCGCCTAAGACGAAAATAAAAAAGCGCACTGTAGCGCTCAGGTGAGTTGCGGCCCAGAAGTGACACGCCCTATGTGCGATAAATGGTAACGGTTCGCTAGGTACCGGGCAAGAAATGAACTTTAAGTTGAACGCCGAATTCCACCGAATGTAGGTGCGCGGCAAGGCTTCCGGCCCAGCTCATTTTGTAGCAAAGGCCTCAACAATTGGGCTGTCATAACGGTTATGAGTTTTGAGTGGCCATTGAAGTGGAAACTGCTGTAAGTGTTGTAGGAATTTTCTAAGTGTGAGGGGGAGGTGAATATCCATGGTCAATAAAAAAGCCCCGATCAGATCGGGGCTTTTGCTTTTTCGATTTGTCGATTCAGATCGCAATCATCAAATCGCGGCGAGCTCTGGAATCAATCCCAGCTCAAAGCCCCACCAGTCTGATACTCAATAACCCGAGTCTCAAAGAAGTTCTTCTCTTTCTTCAAGTCCATAATCTCGCTCATCCAAGGGAACGGGTTAGTCGTCCCTGGATACTCTTCCTTCAACCCAATCTGCGACAGACGACGGTTAGCGATGAACTTCAGATAGTCCTCCATCATCGCCGCGTTCATGCCCAACACCCCACGAGGCATGGTATCCCGCGCGTATTCGATTTCCAGCTGAGTGCCCTGCAGAATCATCTGGCTCGCTTCTTCCTTCATTTCAGCATCCCACAAGTGCGGGTTTTCGATTTTGATCTGGTTGATCACGTCGATGCCGAAGTTCAGGTGCATGGATTCGTCGCGCAGGATGTATTGGAACTGCTCGGCGACGCCGGTCATT
>Ga0163161_10002328_pt1 | contig 13615 bp, 12 predicted proteins | sample S45metaG_FD_129847 | JGI IMG/M metagenome (GOLD analysis project Ga0163161, IMG submission 129847) | Switchgrass rhizosphere microbial communities from Kellogg Biological Station, Michigan, USA - S4-5 metaG | ecosystem: Host-associated > Plants > Roots > Rhizosphere > Soil | place: USA... | reverse complement strand
GCGGAGGATTTCTGGTTGCCGTGGCGCGAGCAATATCCCGATCTTTACCCCGTGCCCGAAGGCGGCGGCGGGATGGCCGGGGCATTGGGATGCGGGGTCTTGGTCGAGCAGGCACGCAGGCAATTGAGCACCGTGGACTGGGCCGATTACGACGCCTGGTGGTTGGCGGCAGGCACCGGTACGACGTTGGCAGGTTTGGCGTTGGCAGAGGCGGGCGCGCATCCGGTGTACGGCGCCATGGCGGTACCGGATGATCATGGCGTGGCGCAGAACGTGAGTGCCCTGGTGCAGGGCGGTTATGAATTGCTGGAAGCCAGCCGGGGTGGCTTTGGGAAGGTTGATCCGCTATTGCTCGAGTTTATCGAGAGCACTGAACAGGCCTGCGGTGTACCGCTGGAGCCGCTCTATACCGGCAAGGCGTTGCTGGCGTTGAAGCAGCAGATCGAGGCCGGGCGTTTCGTGCCCGGCACTCGCCTGATCTTTTTGCATACCGGCGGCTTGCAGGGCCGCCGAGGTTTTTAATCGTGCTTGATCAAATCGGATGGCCTCAACAGCTCCAGCAGTTTGGATCTGTCTTGGGGATTCTCACCGTATCGTGTCGCGACATACACCTCAAGGAGGTGAGTGAATTCCGCGGCAATGCTGTTGCCCTTTAGCGTCGCTACCCGCTCGCCGTCGATATAGACCGGGGCGCTGGGGTGTTCCCCTGCGCCCGGAAGCGAGATGCCGATGTCGGCGAGGCGGCTCTCGCCTGGCCCATTCACAACACACCCCATGACGGCGACATGCAGGTGCTCCGCGCCGGGAAACCGGGCTTTCCAGTCCGGCATTCGAGTCAGAATAAAGCCCTCGATGTCTTGCGCCAGCGTCTGAAAGAAGCTGCTCGTTGTACGCCCGCAGCCAGGGCATGCGACTACCGTCGGGGTGAACGCCCGCAAGCCCATGGCCTGCAGGATGTGTTGTGCAACCAGCACTTCCCGTGTGCGCTCACCGTTGGGTTCTGGGGTAAGGGATATGCGCAGTGTGTCCCCGATACCCTCCTGCAACAGTACCGCCAATGCGGTGGAAGAGGCGACGATACCCTTGGAGCCCATGCCTGCTTCGGTCAGCCCCAGATGCAGCGGAAACTCGCAGCGCCCCGCCAGGTCGCGATACACCGTGATCAAGTCCTGCACCTGACTGACCTTTGCCGACAACACGATGTGATTTGCCGGCAGGCCGACTTCAGTCGCGCGCCGGGCACTTTCCAATGCCGATTCCACCAAAGCCTCGCGCATCACCGCATCGGCGCTCTGGGCTTGGGCGCGCGCCGCGTTGGCGTCCATCATGCGCGCCAGCAAGTCGGGATCGAGACTGCCCCAGTTGACCCCGATCCTTACGGGTTTGTCGTAGCGGCAGGCGATCTCGATCATCTGGCAAAACTGCTCGTCGTGCTTGGCGCCTTTGCCGACATTGCCTGGGTTGATTCGGTACTTTCCCAATGCTTCGGCGCATTCAGGGTAGGCTGCGAGCAGGCGATGGCCATTGAAGTGGAAGTCACCCACCAGCGGTACGCTTACGTTGCGTCGGTCTAGCAGCTCTCGAATGTTTGCTACCTGAGCGGCGGCGTCATGACTGTTGACCGTGATCCGTACCATTTCGGCACCGGCCAACGCCAGGTTCTCGACCTGACGCGCCGTAGCTTGGGCGTCTGCAGTGTCGGTATTGGTCATGGCTTGCACGACGATCGGGTTATCGCTGCCCAGTGTCATCGGGCCTACAGTGACTTGTGTAGTGCGGCGTCGGGGGCGTGCACTGTTCATCGATTCGGCTCCTCTGGGTGCGTGCCTTACTGACGCGCAATCAATCCGGTAGGCAGGCGGAATTGCACATGTTCTTCACGGCCTGGCAGGGTTTCGATTTCCAGCGGCTCGATGCGTGCCAGGGCGGCGATGACATCGTCAACCAGTGCTTCCGGCGTCGAGGCACCGGCGGTAATCCCGACGGTTGTTCTCTCGTCAAACCACTCACGGCGAATTGCGTTGCCATTGGCAATCAAGTAGCTGGGCTTTCCATGGGCGCTCGCGATATCACACAAGGTCACGGCGTTGGCGCTTCTGACGCTGCCCACCACCAGAACCAGATCGGTACATAGACTCAGCGCACGTACGGCGGTCTGACGATTTTGTACGGCATAACAGATGTCCCGGGTATCGGGACCGACGATCTGTGGGTAGCGCTGCTTGAGTGCTTCGACGACAGCGCGTGTGTCGTCGACGCTGAGGGTTGTCTGAGTGATATAGGCCACGGGCGTGTGTTCCGGGAACGTCAGGGCCTGGACTTCTGCCACGTTACGCACCAGGGCGACGGGGGCGGGTATTTGCCCCATTGTGCCAATGACTTCGGGGTGTCCGGCTTCTCCAACCAAAACCAACCGGTAGCCCCGGGCGGCGTATTGACGGCCGTGATTGTGCACCTTGGTCACCAGCGGGCAGGTGGCGTCCAGGACCCGTAATTGCCGCTCACGGGCCTCGCTCTCCACGTCAGAGGCCACGCCATGGGCACTGAAGATGGTCACTGCATTTTCGGGCACTTCATCCAGCGCTTCGACAAACCGCGCACCTTTGCTGCGCAGGGTCTGCACCACATGTTGGTTGTGTACGATCTCGTGACGCACATACACCGGCGCGCCGAACTGCTCCAGGGCCTGTTCAACCGTTTCGACTGCCCGAACGACACCGGCGCAGAAGCCCCGGGGTTGGGCGAGGATGACTTTCATGGCGCACCTCTTGAGTCAGTCGATTGAGGAGCCACGGTGTAGGCCTGGTTGCCGTCACCGCTCATGAGAAAAGCACCCGTGTCTTGGCGTAAGGATAAAACGATGGAAAACAACGTCCTCCTTTTTTGGGGCTGGAAATTAATCGCGGCTTGCAATAGGCCTTGTTCCAAGCGGGTATTTCACTGTCTTCAATACCAAACATTTGAAACGCCAACGTCAGGGATAAGTCGCGGGGCAGGAACGACTCATTGGTTCGTGAGCGCATATGCCGGTGAGTATCACCATCGAGCATGACCATGGCATGTCCGAATGCAGGTGCAAGTTCGGTCAGGAAGGCGGATGAAGTGCTTTTATTCTTGAGCAGATCGAAAGCATCAGGATGGTTGCAGACAAGCAAGCGACCGATAGAACCGAACTCAACCCAAAAGTGAGAACCACAGGTACGCCCGGCATACTCGAACAGACGGCCAAGGTTAAATACCATGGCGGTTAAATGACCGAGAAACGGAAATGCACCCGGCAAAACGGGAATGCCTTCGTACTCTCGCCTGGTTCTATTTAATGGGTTGATCAGCATCTTGTTCACCCTCTCCGTAGATGTGGCAATTGCTTGGGGTCGGTACCGGGTGGGGACCAGGCGTGAGCCGGCTCGTATTGCCACCACCAGGAGATGGAAGGAATATCGACAGTTCCCCAGCAATCATCCGGAAAGGTTTCGGTCAGTTTTCCTCCCTGATAGGCCACTTGACCATCAACGCCATTCAAATAGCGGTACCTGGGGTTTTCACTGATCCATTCGAGCCCTCCACGCCAATAGCAATCAAGGCTTTCGATATAGGCTGCAACTTCAGGGGATGCATTTTTTAGTACTGATGCTCTCAAGCGTATGTACAAACCGGCCGTCTTGTCGCGCAGGCTAAAAGCCTGTGCCATTGCTTGTTCATGTGTCACACCGCGTCGTTGTTGAAACAGCGAGACAATGTTGTGCTGCCGGTCTTCGGGCTCTCTTGCCAACTCCTTGCCGTATGAAAAGAAATCACTTTCCCAGACAATCATCATTCCGGCCATTTCAGTCAGAGCACAGAGGCGTCTGTCCTCCATTTTTAACTGGCTGATATCGACCAAGGTGCTGATATGTCCTAGCGTCGGGAAGACTAACCCGCCGCCCGAGCTGAGACGCAGGAGTACGCAATCACTCATGGTGGGCTGCGGGTTAACCAGCTTGCCCACTTCGACCATGAAGTAACCCCGTTGAGTGTTTACGAAGCGGGTGGTATGCAGGGGCGTCGTGTATTTGTCCAGCCGTAGGCGTATATCGCGCAACGCCATGGCGAATTTGTTTTCAGGGTAGGCGGGGATTTCGGGGGACTCGATTGAGCGTTGCATTTGCAACATGGCGGTAATGGACCGTGGCGGGTTTTCACTCATTTCACCTTCGTCGCAGTACTCGTCATCAAATGAAAAGGCCCAAACGATATAGTCCGACATTATTTGCGCTACGTCGGCGTTCGCGGCAAAGGGATACATCAACGCCCCCAATCGACCGCATCCAATACTTGCCAGGCGCTCGCGATGTTTTTCGTCACTGTAAAGCCGCCATTTATCCATCCACGCGACGGTGCCCGCTTCAAGCGTTTCAACGTGTGGGTAAATTCTATATGGCAGCGGGCAACTTATTTCGGGAAGTGTAAGAGCGGTCATATAACCTCCATGCAGCTTTTTCTAGGTCATCGATTAGCCTTTACTGATTGGTGTTCAGCGGATCGTATTTCCACCACCATTTCAACGCATCAATCTCAATGGGCTTCGTGCTGTTAAAAGTGTCCAGCGTCAGTGGCTCCGTCAACTGCCCACCCACAAAAGCCGCCTCGTCGGTATTACCGCTCATCGACTTATAACGTCGTGTGTTTTGTGACCAGACCGTGGCACCGACGTAGTAGCGAATGACGGATTCGATATAGGCTTTCACACCCTCGGTGGCGTCTTTCTCCACATCTGCCTTCAGACGCAGGAACAACCCTAACAACCGTAAGCGCATATCCAGGTACTCATCGATAGCGGCATCAAAGCTGCACTGGCGTTCACGGATCAGCACACGGATCAGGTTGTGTTCTTTGTAGTTCGCGCCGCGTGTCATTTCCTTCAGATAGGCGTGGGGCTCGGTTTCCCAGGCCATCAGGTGAGCCAGCATTTCGAACAGGGCACGTATACGACGATCCTCATGATCTCGCTGGGGGATATCAACGTTGGCAATCACATGCCCCAGCGTCGGGAATGACCAAGCGCCGCCCCCGGTGACGCGCATGGAGACGTATTCGTTAACTGACGGTACCGGATTAATGGCTTTCCACATCTCCGCCATCATGTAGATACGCATGGACTCCACAAAGCGCCCGGTTTGTTCGGGTTTTGCATATTTATCAAGGCGTATACGCAAATCACGGGCCGCGAGGGCATAACGATCTTGCGAAAGTGCGTACTCCGGCGACTCGAACTGACGCCAGATCTCCGCTGAGGCCTGAATGAACTTGGCCGGTTGGCTGGAGATATCGCCTTCGTCACAGTATTCGTCGTCGTAGGCAAAGGCCCACATGCAAAAGTCGATGCCGACTTGCAGCAGTTCATCACTGCCAGCGGGATACATCATCGAACCTAACCAACCGCAGTGGATATTGGCCAGGCGCTCACGTTGCTCGGCATTCTGATACAGCTCAAAGCGGTCCGCATAAGCACGGGTGGCCTGCTCAAACGGGCTACGGTCGTAGATGTCCAGGTCCAGATAGGGGCTGGGGTTACCCGGCGCAAAACTGGGGTGAATAGCAAACGGGAACGGCTGAGGCAGCGGCGGTAACTTGATAGTCATGATTTTTCCCTTTGCGGATAAAATTGAGCGGTCCAACGGCGGTAAATGGCCATGTTGGATTCATCCTTGACAAGTTTTGGGGCACTCAAAAAGCGCCGGTTACTCCACACCGCAAAGTCTTCTTTAACAGTTTTCACGAACCAGCGATGAATGAAAAACAGCGGTAACGCATAGGTGATACGACGCAGCGGTTGCCGCAGCGTTTTGATGCTCTCCACACGGATGGTATCGATCATGCGAAACGTCCAGCCCAACGGGATCGTTTGAGTCCCCAACGCTTGGGTTCTTGCCACCAAGCCCAAGCGTTCAAACGAGGCTTCGCCCACGGCATACCCGATGCCGTAACAGGTCATCCGCATCGTGACGACCTGGCCGAAGACCTTTGCCTGCATGGTGTAAACCATCTCGTGACCGTTTTCCTGATGGTTTGTGGTGACCTCCTGAAGCCCATGCAGATAGGCAAAGTGGAAGGGGGCTGCGCTGTTTTCCGTCATGTCCTGAGACAGTCCCTGCAATTGGAACGTCTCATAACGCCCTTGAGAAAACCCGGCACAGTCCAGCTCAGGTACCTCCCAGTAGGGGGGGAGATTGTCTTCATGCCGCCAGACAAAGATGGCCCCATCGACCTCTCTGAAATAGCGCTGTGTCAATGAAGCAGCGGGGGGCTTCTGGCCGTTCCCCGTCCTGATGCAGTGCCCTTGCGGGTTGAACATAAGGCCATGGAACGGACACACGAGATCTTCGCCGATAACCTTGCCGCCATGACCCAAATGAGCGCCCAGGTGTGGACAGTACGGGTCAATCGCGCGTGCCAATCCCGACGCGGTGCGATAAAACACTAGCTCTTGCCCCATAAAGGGCACCCGCATGACCTGGCCGGTGAGCAACTCATGGCTGAGGCATGCCACGAACCATCCATTGGGATAAGGTAATGCGACCTGCGCGACGCCTGTCGCACTGCGTTTATGGTCGAGGTTTTTCAGGACCGCAATCAAAGCCTCTTCTTTCTGCTCGGAAATGGGAGGTGCGCTCATGATCTGCTCCCTGACTAAGCCGGCTTTTTGACGATCACGCTGTACGTCGACACCTTGTTCTTGAGCAGCGCCACCGACCAATTCTCAGCCAGCACCCGCAGCTCTTCCAACGCCCCCGTCACGCCATGGGGGAACAGCGCCTTATTCTCGATATTGGCTTTTGAATCCATCAACCAGCGCGCCACGTCGATATTGGAGGGCAGCACGCGCATGTCGTGGGTGGTGAAACCACACTGCTCCAGCACGTCGCGAAAGTACGTGGGCGTCTTGCGGTGCTTGCAGGCGAGACGGTCGACGTCGTCCTGGGTGTCCGAGGTATAAGCATCAGGCTCGGTGTTGTAGAGGTTGTCTGAAATGATCACCACGCCACCTTCACGCATGCGAGGGAGCAGGGCGCTCATGGCACTTTCATAGAGTTCGTTGGGGAAGTGAGAGATCACCCCGCGAATGATCACCAGGTCATAAGGCTCATCGGCGTCGGGCAGCAGCTTGACATCCTTGGCGTTGCACAAGTACAGGTTGATGCGATCGGACAGGCCCTGTTCCTTGTAGAGGTTGGCGCAAAAGTCCAACTGGCGCCGGCTGACGTTCACGCCGTCCAGGCGTTGGCATTCAGGGAAGCGCTCGGCGAGGTATTTGAGGATGTAGCCCCAACCGCAACCGATGTCGAGAATGCGCTTGATCGGCGCACGATTGGGCTCTTCCAGGCCGGCCAGTTTCAATTGCCGTTCGAAATAGCGGATGCCGGATTCGTCCAGGCTGATGGGGGGCGTCGAGCGTGGATCATCGTAGACGCCGAACTGGAAGAGGATGTAGTCGCCGATCGCTTTGCGCCAATCCTCAGGGCTGTCGCCGTAGGTATACACGACCTTTTCCTGGTAGTTGTCGACACTGGAACCTTGAATGATCTGATAGGGCAGGTTTTCCCCTGCTGGGTTGTTTTGTTGGGCTGGGGCGCTCATGGCGTTCTCCTTGTGAATATTCACTTTATGCTCGGGCTCGTAACACGGCGGTTGGTGAGGTGGATTCATTCAGCAGGACCCCCAGGCCTTGTCGCGCCAGGAGTGCCTGTATTGAGCGGGTGATGCCAGTGGCATCAAGGCCACAGGAACCCAGTAGCTTTTCGGGGGCGCCATGTTCGATGAACTCATCGGTAAAACCCAGCTGCAGCAGGGGGCGCGACAACCCAACGGTGGTCAGGTGCTCCAGGCACGCAGAACCGACACCGCCCATCACACAACCCTCCTCAATGGTCACCATCCAGTCGTGGGTGCGGGCCAGTTCTTCGATCAGCGCGCCGTCCAGCGGTTTGATGAAGCGCATGTTGGCTACCGTCGCGTCGAGTGTTTCGCCTGATTCCAGGGCGGGTAATAGCATTGAGCCAAAGGCCAGGATGGCAACGCGGTATCCAGCAGGCTGGCTTGAGTAACGCTGCACTTCGCCTTTGCCAATCGGTATTGGGGTTAACGCAGATAGCGCAGTGACTGAATTGCCTTTCCCGCGTGGATAACGCACAGCGTTTGGCCCGTCCTGGAGCAACGCGGTATGCAACATCTGTCGACATTCATTTTCATCGGCCGGCGCCATGATCGTCAGGTTGGGCACACAGCGCAGATAGGCAATATCAAAGGCTCCGTTGTGGGTGGCACCGTCGGCACCGACGATACCTGCCCGGTCGATGGCGAATACCACCGGCAGATTTTGAATCGCGATGTCGTGAATCAACTGGTCATAGGCGCGTTGCAGGAAGGTCGAGTAGATCGCGACTACTGGCTTCATGCCTTCGGCGGCAAGCCCGGCGGCGAAGGTCAGGGCGTGTTGCTCGGCGATGCCGACATCGAAGTAGCGATCCGGGAAACGTCGTTCAAATTCAACCAGCCCCGAACCTTCGCGCATGGCGGGAGTAATGGCGACGACGCGCGGATCGTTTTGCGCCTCGTCACACAGCCATTGGCCAAATACCTGTGTATAGGTGGGGCTGCCTGGCGTGCCGGGAAGGATGCCTTGAGCCGGTTCGAACTTTCCGGGGCCGTGATAGAGCACCGGGTCAGTGGCGGCCGGTGAATAGCCGTGGCCCTTTTCTGTGATGATGTGCAGCAGTTGCGGCCCGCGCAGGTTACGCATGGCTGACAGGGCGGGCAGCAATTCGTCCAGATCATGCCCGTTGATGGGACCGTGATACTGGAATCCCAGCGCCTCGAACATCGGTGCCGGAGCAACGAGCCCTTCGAGCTTGATGGCGCAGCGGTTGAACCGGAGTTGGCCCAGGTGAGAACTCAGGGCGCCGACGGCAGGTGAAATCGACATGGCGTTGTCATTGAGGATCACCAGTAACGGCAATTCCCTGTACAGCCCGGCATTGTTCATGGCTTCGAACGCCATGCCGCCCGACAGGGCACCGTCGCCGATCACCGCAATGCAGTGGTGACGCTCACCTTTGAGGTGGGCGGCCAATGCCATGCCCAGGGTCGCCGAAATCGAAGTGCTGGAATGTGCGGTGCCAAAGGCGTCATAGCGCGATTCGCTGCGCCTCGGGAACCCCGAGATACCACCCGACTGACGGATGCCCGCCATGGCTTCACGGCGACCGGTGAGGATTTTATGCGCGTAGGCCTGATGCCCCACATCCCATACAAGCCGGTCCGTGGGGGTGTCGAACACATAATGCAAGGCGATGCTCAATTCGACGGTGCCCAGATTCGCGGACAGATGGCCGCCGGTCTTTGCAACGCTATGCAGTATGAAGGCCCGCAGCTCATCGGCCAGAGGCCCAAGCGCATTGGGGTGCAGCGCCCGTAAATCTTCGGGTATGTCGATGGTATTGAGTAGTTCGAACATGGTGAACACTCCGGTTGGCGCCAGCTAGACCTAACGATTGGCGGGCGCCAGCTCTTTCCAGGCGTGCACACCCGCCAGTCCAATGGACTCGAATATCCGTCGGAACCAGACAGTGAAGGTGCCGGGAGCGGCGTTGATGCGTGCATGGATCTGTGCAAGCGTCGTCCATTGCCACGCATGGGCTTCGTTGGGATTGGCAATTGGATCACCAGGGTTGACGCCAACGAAGATGTGGTCGAACTCATGTTCAATGAGCTGGTTTGAAACCGGCTCGCGATAAAGCAGTGTGGAGACTTTGCGCAGGGAACAGGTTATTCCCATCTCTTCCCGCAGGCGGCGTTCTGCCGCCGCCTTTGTCCGTTCGCCGGGGCGGGGATGACCGCAGCATGTGTTGGTCCACAAGCCTTGAGAGTGGTATTTGCCGAATGCCCGTTGTTGCAGTAATAAACGGCCCGCGTCATCGAAGATGAACACCGAAAACGCTCGATGCAGTTGGCCTGTGCGATGTGCCTCCAATTTGGGGGCACAGCCTTTTTTACGGTCGTGTCGATCGACCAGAATCAGTAACTCGCTCATAACGAAGGCTCCATCCATTGTGTCTTCGCTACAGGGTTACGGCGAGAAAAATAATGTAGTGAACAGCAGACATGTACACGGGTAGGGCGAAACTTAGTGGGTGGGGTTTTACTTTTCAAGCGTTTTTTTAGAATGGATTTGCTGTGTTTTTCTTAAGTAATTGCGAGTTGTTATATATGGTGTTGTGCGCGTTGAGTGGCGGGTTTATTGTTTTTTATATGAAAATATATAGCTAAATTTTATAGGCGGTTAAGGTGCAGGTGCCAAAATCGAAAGGGTAAGTTTTGCGTGTAAAGAAGCTAGAGGGTGGAGCTATGTTGCAGCGCCTTTGTATTCTCGGTTCTACCGGGGCCATTGGCGACAGTACTTTAGCGGTAGTCGCAGGTAATCCGGATGCATTTGTCGTGTATGCGTTAAGTGCACATCGCAATATCGAAAAGTTGTTTAAGCAGTGTTTGAGGTATAAGCCCGCGCTGGCAATTGTCAGTGAGCCGCATCACGCCATTGAGCTTCAGGCCCATCTTCAAGCGGCGCAATTGCCCACAGAGGTCGGATGTGGCCTGGACGCCTTATGTGCCGCCAGCGCCGGAGAGTGCGATACGGTGGTCGCCGCGATTGTCGGGGCGGCCGGTCTTCTGCCCACGTTGAGTGCGGCCAGGGCCGGTAAAAAAATACTGTTGGCGAACAAGGAAGCGCTGGTTATGTCAGGCGCATTGTTCATGGACACGTCCCGTGAGTCAGGCGCGCTTATCTTGCCAATCGACAGCGAACACAATGCAATTTTCCAATGCCTGCAAGGCAGTCGTGATGGCCTGGTCGGGGTGGATCGCTTGATACTCACGGCGTCGGGAGGCCCGTTCAGGACGCGCTCCGTTGCCTCTCTGAAGGACGTCACGCCAAAGGAAGCCTGTGCGCATCCCAATTGGGTGATGGGCCGTAAGATTTCCGTTGATTCAGCGACGATGATTAACAAAGGCCTGGAGATCATTGAGGCTCGTTGGCTGTTTGACATTGCGCCATCCCGCATAGAAGCCTTGATACACCCCCAGAGTATCGTTCACTCCATGGTGGTATTTCGGGATCAGTCCGTGTTGGCTCAGTTGGGGCGTCCGGATATGCGCACTCCCATTGCCCATGCATTGGGCTATCCCCATCGCGTGCTGTCTGGCGTGCCCTCGTTGGATTTGACCCAATTATCCGGGTTGACGTTTGAACAGCCTGATCTGCAACGGTTTCCCTGTCTTGAGTTGGCAATGGCGGTGATTAATGAGCATCCAGAGGCCAGCGTTATATTAAATGCTTCCAATGAAGTAGCGGTGGACGCCTTTTTGTCTTCACGCATTCGTTTTACGGATATCGAAAGGGTTATTCGCCGTACCTTGCAGCGCGTTACCGCGACAACGCTTGATTCACTGGAGGATATTCTGGACAAGGACGAACAGGCACGCGCCGTCAGCCGTGAGTCAATTGCTTTGCTCTAGACCGCAGTGCCTCCGCAGCCCGCATGGAAGACCCTGCGGGCTTTGGCTATTTGCGTAAAGGATCAGTCAGCCGACTGGGTGAAGGCCCCGCCACGCCTGCCCGGCATCATCCGCAGCGCCGTGTTATCACGCATCACATAATGATGAAAGATCCCCGCCAACGCATGCAGCCCGATCAGCCAGTAACCGGCCTTGCCGAACCACACATGCCAGCCTTCAATCTCTTTGGCCAGCGCCTTGTTTTCAGCGATCAGCGGCGGCAACTCGATCCCATAGAACATCACCGAATGCCCCTCGGCACTGACGATCAGCCAACCGGCAATCGGCATGCCGATCATCAACGCATACAGCGCGAAGTGCATCAGCGTGGCCAGCAGGCTTTGCCATTGTGGCGGGGCGGGGACGATCTTGGGTGCAGCCCCCAGGCTGCGCGCGAACAGGCGCAGCCACACCAGCACAAACACGGTGAGGCCGAACATAAAATGCATCTCGACGATCAACGTGCGTGCACCGCTGCCTTTGGGAAACTGTCCGCGTAACTCAATGCAGGCGTAGACCACCGCCAGCAGCACCACCATCAACCAGTGCAGCGCAATCGACATGGTGCTGTAGCGCGTATCGGAATTTTTCCACGGCATCGCTGGGTTCCTCACTCATCAGGGCAAATCTGTGGCGAGGGAGCTTGCTCCCGTTGGACTGCGTAGCAGTCCCCTTCTTTGTCAGCAAAGAGCGGGGCCGCTTCGTGCCTCAGCAGGAGCAAGTTCCTTCTCGCCACAGGTACAGTTTCTTCACGGAACAACATTGCGCTCTTAGGTGACGCAGTGAGTTAACTGTAAGCCTGTTTTGTGCGGTTTGCCCGGCGTGATGCCGTTGTCTTGACCTCTATCAGTCGCTTTGCGGCATTTCGCCACGGGCCAGGCGCTGGTTGATGTCGGCGATGACGGCCGGCAGGTCGGTAATGGTGTCGATCAGGTAATGGGGGCGGGAGCCTTCGAACATCGCTTCGATACGCGTGCGTTCGCTGGCCAGCGTCGCGGCGTCGAGGGCGCGGAACTGCGCGTAGGTCAGGCCCAGGGCATTGCCGGAGCAGGTCAGGGCCACGGTCCACATCCCGGCGCGACGGCCTTCGAGGATGCCCGGCACGGTGTCGTCGACCTTGACGCACGCCGCCACATTGTCGATGCCCAGGGCGATCACGTTGGCGAGTGCCTGGGCTGGCCATGGGCGGCCGTTGGGCACTTCGTCTGTGGCGACCACGTGGTCGGCGACGTAGCCGTTGGTGGCGGCCAGGGCGACCACTTTGTCCATGACTTGCTTGGGATAGCCCGAGCAGGAGCCGATCTTGATGCCTTGCCCGCGCAGTTGGCCGATGGTGTCGAGGGCACCGGGGATCAGCGCCGAGTGTTCGGCGATCTTCTCGATCTGCAACGGCATGAAGCGCTGGTAGATCGCGGTCACGTCGTCATCGGTGGGCGTGCGGCCGAACGCCTGGCGGTAGCGCTCGGCGACTTGCGGCTGGTCGCACAGGGTGCGGATATGGTCCCACTTGCCCATGCCCATCGGGCCACGGGCTTCTTCGATGGATACCTGCACATCGAATTCGGCGAAGGCCTCGACGAAAATCTGCGTGGGGGCGAAAGAGCCGAAGTCGACCACGGTGCCGGCCCAGTCGAGGATGACGGCCTGGAGGGTGTTGGGGTTTTGATAGTTCATGGTTCAGATCCTGTGGGTAAGGGGCAATCAGATGTCCGACACTTCCATTTCTTCCAGCACCTCGGCGATCGCCTTGACCGCTGCGCGCATCCCTTGCGCATCGACATGGCCGATGCAGCCCACGCGGAACGTCTCCACCTCGGTCAATTTGCCGGGGTACAGAATGAAACCCTTGGCCTTGACCCGTTCGTAGAAGTCCTTGAACTGGTAGCGCGGGTCCTGCGGTGCGTGAAAGGTCACGATGATCGGTGCCTGGATCGCCGCCGGCAGGAAGCTGCGCAGGCCCAGTGCGGCCATGCCGTCGAGCAAGGCCTGGCAGTTGTCGGCATAGCGTCGGTGGCGCGCGGGCAGG
>Ga0163161_10002327_pt1 | contig 13617 bp, 10 predicted proteins | sample S45metaG_FD_129847 | JGI IMG/M metagenome (GOLD analysis project Ga0163161, IMG submission 129847) | Switchgrass rhizosphere microbial communities from Kellogg Biological Station, Michigan, USA - S4-5 metaG | ecosystem: Host-associated > Plants > Roots > Rhizosphere > Soil | place: USA... | reverse complement strand
TCTCATAGGAAAGGTCCCATCGTGATTTTCTTAATATTTGGTTAAGGCTTTAAATTTAATGAAAAAATTGACTGTAATACGCTTCTAAAAGCATTTTGTTAAAAAGAAAAGACAGTTGTTTGTCGGAAGAAGTTCTGCTTTTCTGATATTTTCGCGCTGGCCTCACCTTGCCATCCAGATCACTTGTAAGGCTATTCCAGTTTGTAAGGAGGTATCTGGAGATATCATCCATTTTCCAGTGTTCAAACGCTGAGGTATCGATTTCTCCGTTGCGGTAATTGCAGATTCTTTGCGGACTGCTGTCAATACCTATTTTGCTGAAAGCCACGTCATAGGAGTGCAGCTCTTTCATAAATGCCGTTTCTTTGAAACTTGCTGACGGTACTTTGGTAACCTTGGTCAGTTTAACCCCGGATTCGTCCGGGGTTATCAATGTTGCACTAATATGTCTAAACCTATTCCATCAAAAAAAAACTATTCATTATATTTGCAACAGCTCATGATGAATATTTTAAGGAACAGGTTGCTCAAAAACGTTTTTGGTATAGTGCTGCTCAGCATTATGCTGATCAAAATGTGCGCGCTTTCCATTTCTTATTTTAAGCCATGTACAGACCCGCTTGCTGTAGAAAAAAACACAGAGGATTCCAAAGATACCAAGGAAGAAGCTACAGATAAAAACGAGAAAAAGCTGATGTCCTGCGAATTCATGTATTTTGACCATGGCCATCTGTTATGGGTCAACCCTTTACCGCTCAGCATATACTCCTATATCATGCAGATTGGCAGTCATCCGCTGAAAACCGTCCCTACCCCGCCTCCCGACAAGCTCGTTTAAATTTCCACGTGCATTGAAGCTGCACACATTTAAATTTAATTTTTTACATATTCCCCAACAGGATGAAGAAACATCATGGTGCCGGAGCCCCAACGCCCTGGCAAAGACTTGTTCGTATACTGCATTACGAACGTTCAACGATCAATTACATTTATATCTACGCGATGCTGATTGGCTTAATCGGCTTAACACTTCCACTGGGCACAAGTGCTGTCTTTAACTTATTATCCAACGGTGCAATGTACAGTTCCACCTACATTCTGATTGCTGTGATCCTGATTGGTATTGTCAGCGGCGGATTGCTGCTGATCGGACAGCTCACCCTTGTAGAAGTGATTGAACAAAAAATATTTGCAAAAGCAGCCCTTGAATTTGCATTCCGCCTGCCACGTATCAAAAAACAAGCCCTTGAAGGCGAAAATCCCGCAGAGCTCGTTAACCGTTTCTTTGACATCCTTACGATTCAGAAAGGATTGACCAAATTGCTGGTTGATATCGTTGCAGCAGCAGTGCTGATATTTTTCAGCGTTATCCTCCTCTCCTTCTATCATCCGGTATTTATGGCTTTCGGCATATTTGTCATACTGGTGATTGTCCTGATTGTGGTTTTATATTACAAACAGGGCGTTAATACCAGCATTGAAGAGTCCGAGTACAAATACGAAGTAGTTGCCTACCTCGAAGAAGTAGCAGGTGATCTTGACACCTACAGACAGGACCCCGCCAAACGCCTGGAAGTACTTACACGTACCGATGAGATCACGGCTAACTATATTCAGGCCCGTAACGATCACTTCAGCATCCTTAAAAGGTTTTTCTTTAGTGCAGTTGCCATGCGCACGGTACTGATGGGCGCACTGCTGCTGATGGGCTCCTACTTTGTTGTAGAGCGCCAGATGACATTCGGACAGTTTGTAGCTGCTGAGGTAATTATCGTGCAGATCAGTTATGCGATAGAAAAATTGATGACCAATTTAAATACCGTTTTTGATATGGTAACCGGCAGTGAGAAACTGGCCGTAGTCACTGATCTTGAACTGGAAGAAGGAGGCACTACACATGGCTAAGATGACCAAAAATTTAGCCCAGATCAAAAACTGGGAACAGCTATCCCTGCAGACCAACACGAAGTTACTTCAGGCAAAAGGCCCCAAATTACTCGGCCGCATTATGCTGTTCGTCCTGGTGCTATTCGTGATCCTGCTGCTGCTGCCCTGGAGGCAGACGATCCCCGGCCGTGGCACAGTTACTGCCCTCCGGCCTGAAGACAGGCCTCAGACTGTACAGAACCAGATTGGCGGACGGATTGAACACTGGGCGGTACGCGAAGGCCAGGCAGTAAAAAAAGGCGATACCATCCTGGTGATTTCCGAGACCAGCCAGTCGTATTTTGACCCCGAACTTCCTGCACGCTTAAATGAGCAGCTGAATGCCAAACGTGGCAGCGAAACTGCGGCATCACAAAAAATGGAAGCTACCACTTCACAGATCAGGGCGATGACCAATGGCCTGAAGTTCCAGCTGAGTGCAGCAGAAAACAAGGTTAAACAGGCACAAAACTATGTCAGAATTGACAGTGCAGAACTGCTCGCCGTAGAGAAGTATTTTGAAACCACGAAGGCACGTCTGCAGCGTTACGAAGCGGGTTATAAAAATGGCCTTTTCTCCCTGACAGATATTGAAACACGCAGGCTGAAACTGCAGGAAGACAATGCTAAAGTAATCGGCTCACAAAACAAGCTCAATAACTCCAGGCAAAACCTCTTGAATTCAAGCATAGAGCTTGATAATATCAGGGCGAAATACCAGGAGTCGCTGGCCAAAGCGCAGTCAGACATGAGTTCTGCTATCTCGAGCAGGGCCACAGCACAGGGCGAGATCGCCAAACTGAGAAACGATATTTCCAATATCAACATCAGAAGGGGCTTATATGTGGTAAGGGCACCACAAGACGGTTTTGTGGTCAAAACAATGAAAGCGGGTATCGGCGAAAACATCAAAGAGGGAGAATCCGTAGCCACATTACAACCAAGCTCGCCACAGGTGGCTGCAGAGTTGTATGTGAGCGCAATGGATGTGCCCCTGATCCTGGATACCAGCGATGTGCGGATACAGTTTGAAGGATGGCCTTCAGTTCAGTTTTCAGGATGGCCATCTGTAGCCGTTGGTACCTTTGCGGGCAAAATCTATGCGATTGACCGTGTGAGCAGCAGTGGTGGCAAATATCGCGTGCTCATCAGTCAGGCTAACCCTGTTCCTACCAAAGATGAACCCTGGCCGGCACAATTGCGCCAGGGCTCAGGAGTATACGGGCGTATCATCCTGAGGTCAGTACCACTATGGTACGAAATCTGGCGCCAGTTGAACGGGTTCCCCCCAAGCCTTGAAAAAGAGCCATCAGCAGATGGTAAAAGTAAAAAAGATTAAACATGGAGGTGATCAGATGAAGATATATTTCAGGAGATTTCCTGCCGCAGGCATGCTGATAGTACTGCTGCTTGCTTCACTCAATACTATTGCCCAAACCAAACCTGTAAACGATACGGCAAAGGTATTTACGCTCGAAGATTTGCAGGTATTGGTTTTCAGGTACCACCCAATCGTTAAACAGGCCGCCCTGCTGAGTGAATCGGCAAAGGCAAATGTACTGCAGTCGCTCGGATATTTTGACCCGGCACTGAAGGCAGGTTTTGGCCGCAAGCTGTTTGGCGGTACCGATTACTACAACAACTGGAACAGCGAGCTTAAAATACCGCTCTGGCTTGCCGGTGCAGATCTGAAAGTGGGATACGACCGAAGTGTAGGTACTTATACCAATCCCGAAACACGCACGCCTGCCGGAGGCCTCTCTGGTGTAGGGCTAAGCATACCCTTAGGACAGGGATTGATTATCGATGCCCGGCGCAGTACCCTCAGGCAGTCTAAGGCCATGGTGCAGTATGCTGAGGCCGAGCAGTTAAAACAAATCAACAGTGTCTGGTATGCAATTGTAAAAGACTACTGGAGCTGGTATTATGCCTACAGGCAGTTTACCCTGGTGAATGAAGGCGTAGAACTTGCCGACCGCAGGTTCAGAGCCCTGAGCAGGCAGACAGCCATAGGCGATAAACCTTTGATCGACTCCGTCGAGGCTTACATCACCGTACAGGAGCGTATCATCCAGAAGGAAAAAACAAAGATAGAACTGCAGAATGCTCGTCTGGTATTGTCCAACCACTTGTGGAGCGGCGAAGGCAACCCGCTTGAACTGCCTGCAGAAGCTACACCACAGATTGTAGATGAAAACATTTACAGGCCCCGGCAGGCTGTACTGGATACACTGATCAGCAGGGCTTCAGGACAACATCCTGAACTGCTCAAATTACGCAGCAAAGGTGCCCAGCTGGCTATTGAAAGAAGCTACAGACAGGAAATGTTAAAGCCCAAGCTGAATGTTAGCGGTACACTGATTGCTAACAGAAATAACTTCAGGAACAATGTGCCTGATGTTTACGATTTCAACTGGAGCAATTACAAGGTCGGGGTTGAATTTGCCTTCCCCCTCTTTCTGCGTGCAGAACGCGGTAAGCTGAGGGAAGTAAAGATTAAACAGAGAGAGCTGGATTATGATGTTCAGCAAACCGGACGTGAGATCAGGAACAATATCCTGGCATCGTACAACGATCTTTCTGCCTACTCTGCACAGCTAAATGTACAGGTACAAAGCATCAATAATCAGCAGGCCTTGCTGAAAGGTGAAAACCAGAAGTTTGAGCTGGGAGAAAGTACCCTGTTTCTCATTAACAGCCGCGAATCAAAACTGATTGATATGAAAATCAAGCGGGAGAGCATGATCTCCGGCTATCAAAAGACACTTGCCGAACTGTATTACAAAGCAGGAACCAGGCAGGATGTGCCCCTAAACTAACCAAATGTAGTATCCGAAACCCTGCGCGTCAATTGACGGCAGGGTTTTCCCGTGATATAATGACCAGCTATGGTCTGACCCTAAGATCAGCGAAGTCGCCTTCTGAAGTATGGCCAACCCATAATCCAAGACCTCCATCTGACACCGGATTTAACGATTTCACTTCCAAACAGGCTTTGGCTGATTGATTTACATACACTTTAATCCATTTTTCCTTCACTTCAATTTTTACATGAAACCATTCATTCGGATCGGGGGGCAGCAAAATCTGTTTTTCGTATACGCCCGGATGTTCCTTTCTGAGACGGTCCCATTCATATTCGGATTCAAACACATATTGTACCATATGCGTTTTCTGGGCACTATCGCTTGCAAGGAAATTAAATGGCCTGAAATATATCGCCTCACATTTATTCATAGAGGTGCCGTGGAATGCAATTCCCACAAAACTGCCCTGCTTAATATCCTTGCCTCTCACATCCACTTCAATTGTTCCTCCGGAAAATTTTACATTTTTCAACCATGCCACACCATATCCGTCTGCGCCCGAAACCCGGACTGCATTTTTGTCTGGCAATGCCTGAACAGATCTGTTTTCTCCTTTAAGCTCTCCCCGGGATTGCATTTGGGATAAATTATACTTTACCGTTTGTGCCATAACAGTGCTACCGGCAGCAACTGTCAGGAGGGACAGCAGGAAGATTTTGTGCAAGCACCTGCAGGGAGAAGAAATGCTGAAATTTGCTTTCATAAACGTGGGTCTTTGAATCAATAATTATTTGGCAATTTCATGAATTTAAATCGTATGACATCATTTTATTAATTTAAACTTTTAAAGTAAAAGCATGCTTCCAAACATTCCTGGATTCCAAAGTGTTCTTTCCAGTAGCTTTCATTTGTAATCATCAACACCACTCAATTTATGAAGGACAATTTTTCAGTACAATCCGCGGGATACGCCCAATTCAGACCTACCTATCCAAACGAATTATACGATTTTCTTTTTTCCTTACTGAATGGTCAGCAAACCGCCTGGGATTGTGCCACCGGCAACGGACAGGTTGCCCGGGAACTTGCCAGACATTTTTCAGAAGTATTTGCTACAGATATCAGTCAGAACCGATTGTCGCATGCCGTGCAGAAGGAAAACATATCTTACCTGCTGCAAAGCTCAGACAAAAGCAGCTTCGCCGATGATACATTTGACCTCATCACTGTTGCCCAGGCCATTCACTGGTTTGATTTCGATGCCTTTTATGCCGAAGTGAAGCGAACACTAAAACCCTTTGGCGTCTTTGCAGCATTCGGTTACGGCGTGATGCAGATCAATGAAGAACTGGATATCATCATCCATAAACTATACAAAACTATTTTAGGGCCCTACTGGGATGCAGAGCGCAGGTATATCGATCAGGGATATCATACCCTGCCATTCCCTTTTCAGGAGTTGCCCGTACCAGAGCTGTCCATCAAAACCTCATGGAACTTTGAACAATTGACAGGATACCTGAATACCTGGTCTGCCCTGCAGCATTACAAAAAAGCAAATGACAGCAACCCTCTAGACCTGGTGCTGCCCGATTTAGCGCTTGCCTGGGGCAAAGGAAATAAAGAAGTCACATTTCCTATCCTGATGCGGGTGGGAAGATAAAAAGAAAGGCTTTTGCCTGCAGGTCAGTCCCGCAGGTAAAAGCCCTTACAGCGTTGCCAGTTTTTCAGGCCCTACAAAAATTAAAGGTGCAATTTCTTATGTTGCAGGTAAAGGATCAATTCCTTAGGACGATCAGTCTGGATCATATTTGCCCTGTGGTTAAGCAGCCAGCCCCAGCTTTCTTCTGGCTGGTTTTCTTCTACTGCACGGTCATCATCACGGCCCCCGTTTTGTTCAGGCCACAGGCTGTTGATCCACAGGCCATAATTTGCCCTTAGTTTGCCCAGGTCTTTCAGCACCGCAAGTGTATCTGTCTTAAAATTTGCCTGGATGATTGTACGTTGATGCTTCCTGTAGCTGTCAATGATCTGCATGGCATCAGGTCTGGCCATGTCAACGATCTCCATAATGGTGATATCATCCGCAATAGGTCCCTGCTCGCTTTCCAGCCCTGCCAGTGTGGTGTTGTTTTTAACATTGACAATGATCTCGCCGGTAGTACCTGTTTCACGCAAAGCTTTAACCACCTCCTGAAAGTAGTCATAGCCCTTATCTACATCAATAATGATCTTATTTTTTGAGGCTGCAAGGATCTCATTGAAAGTAGGCACCCTGTGTTTAGTGGGATGCCCTGTACCGGAACGGAGGTAAAAAGACTGGATTTCTGCAAGCGTATAATCCGAGGCATTGCCTTTACCGGTAGTCGTGCGGTCTATCGTCACATCGTGCATGATCACCAGATGGCCGTCTTTAGTCCTTTTCAGATCGAGCTCCATGATGTCAACGCCCATGGCAACGCAGTTTTTTAATGCCTGAACAGAGTTTTCAGCAGTATTGCGCCAGTCGCCACGGTGAGCAGTCACCAGAACACTATTGCTTTTCGGGTTAAAAACTTCATTGAGTTTTTTCGCCGGACTGGATTGTGCATATCCTGACAGGCAGATCGTCAGCAGGGAAAGCTGAAGAAATAAAGGTTTCATTTTCATCATTTTTTAAAATATTAGAAGTGTATTATGGATTTTGTTTAATGGCAGGATCAGTATCAATCTGGTCCTGGGGAACAGGCTGAAGCAGATTCTGGGCGGTAATTCTTGTAGTGATACCCTGACTGCTGAACCAGGCATTCATGACCGTTATGGCTGTGCCCGTTCTCAGGAGGTCAAACCAGCGCTGCCCCTCCCCGATCAGCTCAAGCCTTCTTTCAAGGTCTATTGCAGCCCTGACATCAGACTGTGATTCCTGCACAGCATCCCCAAGCCCCGCCCTGCGTCGCACCTGGTTCAGGTAAGTTTTTGCTGATCCGGGCCTGCCCAGTTCATTTTCAGCTTCTGCGAGCATCAGCAAAACATCTGCATAGCGCAGCACAACGAAATTGCTTCCGCCATCGGCCGGAGTTGTTGCCGAAGCCTTGAGCTTGGTTGTGAACGGCACCCCGGCAGCGGTAGCGCCAACATAGGCAGTCTTACGTCGATCAGCAGCGGTATAGATCTGATAGAAACTCTTCGTGGGCAGGTTATGCCCCTTTGCACCACTTACTGTCCCCGAAGGACTGAAATTCTGAAAGGCAGCACTTCCTTCAGTGTTCCCGTTGATGCCTGAGGCAAACTGTACGGCGAAAATGATTTCATTGTTGTTCTCGTTTGTCAGTGAAAAAATATCTGCAGGATTGCCCAGCAACTGATGTGCTCCTGACGCTACTACCGCGGCAAGTGCTGTACGGCTTTCTTCAAATTTGCCTAATGTCAGATATACTTTTCCAAGAAGCGCCTGCGCGGCAGTTTTCACCGCCTTGCCCTGTACCGTAGTACTTACCGGTAATTCCTGGACTGCAGTGCTCAGGTCTGCAATAATCTGGTTATATACCTGCTCTCTGGGCGTACGCCCCTGCCCGAAAAACTCATTCGGATCTGTGGTCTCTTTGGTAACCAATGGGACATCACCAAAAATCCTCACCAGGTTGAAATAGATAAGGGCGCGGATAAAATGCATTTCGCCCTTCCTGTTTTGTTTGACGGCCGCCGTGGCATAGCTGATATTCTCAATCCTGTTCAGCACGATATTAGCCCCCTGAATGCCCTGATATGAGGTTTTCCATATTTCTGACAACATGGTATTGGAAGCCACGGTAGTGAACTGGTCCAGCTGCCCGTAGATACCGCCATCGTTTGCCGGCACCTCGTCAAAAGTATTGTCCGAAGGGATTTCTCCTGCTACAGGCAGGTATAAGCCATACTGCCCGTTCAGCTGCAGGATACCATATACAGAGTTGATATATTCCTCCACCTCAGTTTCGGTTTTTAAGAAGTTAGTCAGCGATTTTGAAGTAATGGGCTGCTGATTGAGCTCTTTGGTGCAGGAGGACAGCAGCAACAGGAAAACCAGCGCTCCGTAAGCGGTAATTTTATTGACTATTGTTTTCATTAGCATATAGAATAATATTTTAAAATGTTAGATTAACTCCCGCTACAAAAGATTTGGCAACCGGATAGTTTGAATAAGAGTAACCTGAAGTAAGAACGTTATCATTTGTTGCATCAGGATTGAACCCACGGTAGTTGGTCAGTGTGACCAGATTATTGGCAGTAATGTACACACTGGCACGTGAAGCTTTCAGTCCTGATAACACCTTGGTGCTGAAATTATAGGCCAGCTGTACATTACGTAACCTGATATAATCTGCCTTCTGGAAGAAAATACTGGATGCATTGGTGTTCAGACGGTTGGCAGAATAGTTGGTATTGGGCTGCGCCAGAAAACCATTTGGATTGTTTACAGGATGGTACCTGTTGGCATAGTAATAGGTATCAGGTATGGCAAAGCTCTCGCCCGACTCCATATTTACCTGCCCGTTGTCGTAGATCTTTCTTCCGGAAATACCATTGACAGAAAAACTCAGTTCAAAGTTATGATAGCCAAAGCTGCTGTTAAAACCATAGGTTAACTTTGGGGCATAGGTGCCAAAGCCCATGCGGTCATCCGGCGTGATCTTACCATCATTGTTCACATCCTGAACGATATAATCTCCGGGCAATGTTCCGGTAATATGGGTAGAGTTATCAATTTCGGCCTGGCTCTTATATACTCCTGTTACATTGTATCCATATAATTCAGCGATAGGGCCACCTACTTTGGTCCTGAAAGCACTGTTCGTCCCGGTGACGATCTGGTTCTGGCCCGGGCCCAGCTGAAGCACCTTATTCTTATTGGTCGCCAAATTTGCACCAAAGTTCCAGGCTACAGCCCCCAGTTTGATGTTTGAGCCCGAAAATTCCAGTTCAAAACCCTTATTACTGGCCCTGCCAATATTTTGTAGTGCAGTGGTGTAACCCGATTGCGCCGGTACAGGAACCTGTAACAGTAAATCTGAGGTCGTCATCGAATAATAGTTGGCAGAAACACTCAGTTTCCTGAACATGCTCAGGTCCAGTCCAAGGTTATACGAGGTCTTGGTTTCCCATGACAAGGAGCTGTTTGAAGGGTTAACCGCCGCAAATCCGGGAAGCAGTGTAGATCCGTTGACATAGTTCAGCGGATTGGTCAGCGCAAATGAACTGTAGTTACCGATCTGGTTATTACCTGCTTTACCATAGGTAGCCCTTACTTTCAGGAGGTCAATCCAGTTACTGGCAGGGAAGAAATTTTCCTTGCTGACAATCCAGCCGGCAGTTACAGAAGGGAAGTTGCCCCATTTTGCATCCGTTCCAAAACGAGAAGAACCATCACGCCTGATCGCAGCAGAGAACAGGTATTTATCTGCATAGGCATACTGCAGCCTGGTCAGGTAAGAAAGCTGTGTCCAGATGTATCGCAGCGGGGTAACCGCAAATGACGAGGCACCGCCAATATTACTGATGTTATTGTCAGGAATACCTGTTGCAGAAACAAAAGTACTCGAGCCGGATTCTTTTTGAAAAGTAGTTCCGGCAAGGAAATTGATATCATGCTTGCCAAAAGTCTTCTGCAGGGTAAGTGTGTTTTCCCAGAGGTAATTGATGATGTTTCCTTTAGTTTCGTTCGCAGTTGCTGGTTTAGGCGCTGCAGTACGGTATTCACCTACGTCTGATGGTGAGAAAAAGTCGTTGTAGGTATTGCTGTAGTCACCGCCGAGCAACGACTTAAAAGTAAGCCATTCCACAGGTTTAACATTTACATAGGCATTTCCAAAGGTACGGAACAGGTTTCTGTTGTATTTGATCTTTTCCATCATCGCTACGGGATTTTCGCCCAGGGCACCATCTTCAGGAGTATTGGCAAGAATCTGCTTGCTGATGGCCAGAGAACCATCCGGGTTGCGCGCGCTGAAGAAAGGATACATGATCATCGACGCTGCAATCGCATCATTGCTCCGGTTGGAATCATTCAGAAAATATTTCTGCGTATTGTAACTTGGATTAACCGTTACGCCTGCATCAACGTATTTTGATAATTTGGTATCAAACTTAAATGACATCGTATAGCGCTTCAGACCGGTTTCGATCACGATACCCTGCTGATCAAAATAATTGCCTGAAAAGTAGTATTTAGACTTTTCAGTTCCGCCAGATAGCGCAACATTGTAACTGCTGATGGGCGCCGACCTGAAGATCTCGTCCAGCCAGTCGGTATTCGTTAATCCCTGCTGCTGATCAAGATAGGGCTGAATATAATTTAACCTCAGGTCCCTCTTATTAGCCCCTTTGGATACCCTGGTCGCATAATCATCGGTAATGCTTCTTGTTGAAGGATTTCTGGAAACATAACCCATATCCCTTGCTTCGGTACTGATCTGTGCATACTGATAAGCGTCTACCAGTTCAACTTTGTCAGAACGCTGCTGGATACCTGTATAGTAGTCGAATGACACGGTACTTTTATCTGCCCTGCCCTGCTTGGTCGTGATCAGTATGACACCATTTGCTGCCCTCGACCCGTATATCGCAGCTGATGCAGGATCTTTCAGGATATCAAGTGTAGCGATGTCCTGCGGGTTTACCGCATTCAGGGAACTTCCTTCAGACAGTGGAAAGCCATCCACCACTACCAGGGGGCTTACTCCAGCCGTTAAGGTACCAATACCGCGGATAACGATCTGAGGATCTGTACCCGGCTGTGCCGAAGCATCGTTAATCACCACGCCTGCAGCTTTTCCGGTCAGTTGCTGGGCAAAACTGCTTCCTGTGTATTTATTCAGCTCCTCAGATTTCACCTGTGAAATTGCGCCCGTGATCTTCGTTTTTTTCTGGCTTCCATAGCCCACTACCACTACCTCATTTAAGCCTGATGAACTCGGCTGCATCCTGATGAGGATCGAATTGTTATTACCTCCGTTGATCAGGAAGCCTTCTGAGATCTTCTTCTCATAACCGATATAGCTGAATGTAAAGTCATACCTGCTGCCCTGTTTTAAATTGGTAAAGACAAACATGCCTTTCCTATCTGTGACTACCGTTTCTGGTTTTTTCGCTGATCCCTCAGTGATCATGACCGATACACCCGGGAGGGTTGTCCCCTTTTCATCCACCACCGTTCCTGTGATGGAACTCGTTTGCTGTGCCTGCGCCGTGAGGCCCAGCATGCTGATCAAAAGGGCCGTTGAGGCACATTTCAATCGTTGCATCAATCTTTTCTTTAGTCTGTTTGTTTGCATATTGTGATTAAAAATTAAGCAATAGCTGTCCTGTACCAGCTGGACTGGTATTCCAGGTTCGCTAAAACCTGATATGTTTATGGGTTATTTTTGTTTACTGATGATGATACTATGGGGCGTTTGTTTATAGGTCAGCTCATTCATATTACAAATTGCAGGGAGAATTTGACTCAGCGCTTCAGCCGCGTCGAATGTTCCTGTAAAGAAGAGTTTCTTCAGCTCTGCCTGCTCTATGCCTTCATACCTGATCTGCTGCTGATATCTTTTGGCCAGTTGATCAAACACCACATTCAGTGTATCTTCCTTAAAGACCAGAGGCGGTGCTGCACTTTCCCTATCAGCCTTCCTGAAGGTTGTTCCTGCAGCTGTGGCAAAGCTGCTCAGCAGCGGGCGCTTGGATAGCGTATTGACCGACAATTGCTGGCCGGGACTGAGGTACACATCTTTCATGCTCATCCCGCTGGCCTCAGTGGTCCTAACCACTACCTTTCCTTCGGTCAGTTTCACCAAAATATGATTAGACCTTCTGGTGTTAATGGTAAAAATGGTACCCAGTGCGGTGGTCGTAAAACCTTTTGCCGTTACAATAAAAGGATGTGCCTTGTCTTTCGCTACCTTAAATGTTGCCTCACCGTTCATACTGATGCTCCTGGTTGTACTCATGAAGGGTTTGTAGTAGCTTAAGGAACTGCCGGGCTGTAAAGTAACGGCAGAGCCATCAGCAAGACTGATCAGCATCTCGGTTTTTCCGGTATTGAACTGCTGTTCCAGCACACTCTTTTTTGCAGGCATGGCATGGCTGCTGTCTGCCATTCTGGGCGGCTGGTCCTTGTTGTACAGGAGCAATCCTGCTCCCAGTGTCAGGATCAGTATAGCGGCAGCCCAGTTCAGTGATCTGTATACAGGGATCATTTTAGGTGTCTGCTGGTGTGCTGCATTTCCAATTCTTACATGCAGCTCTTTCAGCAGGTCATGGAATCGCTGATCGGTAACTTCAGCTCCGGTATGCGGAAGTTCCTGTTCATAGTCCAGCTGCAGCCTGGTCTTTAACCTTTCCGTATCTCCGTTGATCAGTTCAAACAGTTTTTCTTTCTCCTCAGGGGAAATCTCCTTTGACCAGAATTTATCGATAAGTTCTCTGAAATCGTTCATCTGATTATAAATACTCAGGATCACGGTTAAGGGGGTGCCGTTTGATATTATGAAATGATTAAGTTGCTGTAAAGAAAACTATCACGCGGAGATTACAGGTTCGACAGGATAAACACCATTGAAATTCCGATCATACCCTCTGCGGCATGTCTTGCAGTTACATATTCCCTGATAAAATATTTGGATTGTTTGAGGTTATCCTTCACAGATTCCGTAGACAGGCCCAGCAGCAAGGCGGTCTCTTTCTGAGACTTTCCTTCAAACCTGCATAACCTGAATACTTTCTGTTTTTGTGGAGAAAGTGCATTGATGGCATCTTCCAGGATCGTCAGTTCTGCCTCAATCAGTAATTTATCAGGGAAAATCTCTTCTGCAACGGATTGGAAGGAATCGTAGTTTTCTACGTACTGAATGCTCTCTTTTACCTTTTTCCTCAGATAGGA
>Ga0163161_10002323_pt1 | contig 13626 bp, 5 predicted proteins | sample S45metaG_FD_129847 | JGI IMG/M metagenome (GOLD analysis project Ga0163161, IMG submission 129847) | Switchgrass rhizosphere microbial communities from Kellogg Biological Station, Michigan, USA - S4-5 metaG | ecosystem: Host-associated > Plants > Roots > Rhizosphere > Soil | place: USA: Michigan... | reverse complement strand
GCCCACCAACAGGCTTGAATCGACGCCACCGGACAGCAGCACGCCGACATCCACCGCCGCACGTTGCCGGATCGCCACTGCGTCGCGCGTGCTGTCGAGCACACGGTCACGCCAGTCTTCGAGGGTCAGGTTCATTTCGTCGGCGTGTGGGCCGTAGGGCAGGGTCCACCAGGTTTTCTGCGTGGTGCTGCCATCGGCTTCGATGCGCATCCAGGTCGCTGGCGGCAGTTTTTCGATGCCCGCCAGCAAGGTGCGCGGCGCAGGAACCACGGCGTGGAAGTTCAGGTAATGATTGAGCGCCACCGGGTCGAGCATCGGATTGATGTCGCCCCCCTTGAGCAACGCCGGCAATGTCGAGGCAAAGCGCAGTCGCTGACCGGTGCGCGACAGGTACAGCGGCTTCACGCCGAGGCGGTCGCGGGCGATGAACAAGCGTTTGGCATCACGTTCCCAAACGGCGAACGCAAACATGCCGTTGAGCTTGGGCAGCAAGGCTTCACCCCAAGCGTGAAAGCCCTTGAGCAGCACTTCGGTGTCACCGCCGGAATAGAAGGCATAACCGAGGCCTTCGAGCTCGGCGCGCAGTTCCGGGAAGTTGTAGATCGCGCCGTTGAAGGCCAGGGACAAGCCCAATTGATTGTCGATCATCGGCTGCGCCGAGCCGTCCGACAGGTCCATGATTTTCAGGCGCCGATGGCCCAGGGCAATCGGTCCTTGAGCATGAAAACCCCAGGCATCCGGGCCGCGAGGGGCCAGGTGATGGGTGATTCGTTCAACGGCCGCGAGGTCCGCAGGTTGATGGTCAAAACGTAACTCGCCAGCTAATCCGCACATAAAATCCTTACCGGTTTTTCCGTTGGGGAGGGTCAATCGATACCCGGCCAAAACGACGGGTACTCAGAAACTGACCCAGTGGGGCTGTGGGAGTTTTAGATCGATAAGTAATAAGGCCGCACGCGGGACCGGGCGGACTTATCCGAAAAAACGAAAGAGCGTGCGGTACATATTGCTGCCATGCATAGAAAAAGCTGCTGCATAAGCGACTGAATACCCGAGGTTTTCGAGTTATTCATGGATCGTCGAACAGGCTACTTTATGGACCTCACCTGCTTGCAATAAGGAACATTGCGAATGTCAGACAAGGACCCCGTTACCCCGGCTACCCGGCTATTTACGGATACAGACCGGTTATCGGCATTGATCGACATGACTGGCGATCTGGAAAATGCCGAAACGCTGCAAGAGACCCTCCCTTTGTGGCTGACCTATGCCACACCGGAACAGAATGCCGCGTTTGCCAGCGCCATAGCCGAGCTTCAAGCCTGTCAGCTCAAGGTCCAACCGACACTTGACGGGCTCAAGCCGTTAGACGACTTCTGTCGCGTTGAATTGACCGAGGCGTTGACCAAGAAATTTGCTGTTGTATTCGACGTTGAAAAAGATCGCGTTGAACTACCGGGGTTTGACTGCGGTTGCCCCGAATCGACGGCGACCGATGATGTTGCCAAACAGAACGTGATCGCCAAACGCAGTTTGTTGCAGGTGGCGTTGCATAACTTCACCGAGGAAGAAACAGCAGATGATGGCTTTCCTCCCGGTGGGATTGTGCGTCTCGTTTCAACGCCGGACGGTTTGCCGCGTCTGACGCCCATGGCGTTTGCCAGCGTCTGCCGTGAGCTGGATTTGGGCAAGCGCTACCAAACTCATTTTGAAGCCACCTTCAAGCCAGCAGCGGTCACTGTGGACATCCACCGGCTCAAAATGAGCGCCCTGAAGGTGGATGCGCATGCGGCACTGTTGAAAGGTCACATTGGCAATGCGGCTTTTCAGATGCTGCAAAGCCTGGAGCTGACCAGCAGCGCTAATGGCGTGAAGCCCATTCTCTACGAGGGCTCCCCGGTTCATATGCAAGGACTGGAGTTGTTCGGCACTTGTATCTGGGGAGTGGTCATCTTTTCAAAACGCTCGCTCAAGGATCATCCGGTCGATGGGTGCGTGGTGTATATGCCTAACGAGCCGACACGGCCGTTATACGAATACAGCTCCTTCGTATTGTTCGAGCATGCGTTGACGCAAAAGCTCAAGGTCGACACCTACGTTGATTTCTTTGCCGGTTACATCAATGAAAGCAACAAAGCCGACTTCCATATATCCATTGCCCAAAAGAAGGCCCTGAATGTAAAGGTGCCTCCCATTCCCGCGACATTGTTCGATTTCCTTTACCAGAGCCACGTCACCAAGATGCAGAGCGATGCGCTGGTGCTGGCCGTGCCGACGGCCGAGGTGGACGCCGAAGTCCGGCAGAAACGTCTGGAGGGATACGAAAAAGCAGGCCTGCTGATCGCCAACATCGCCGGGTTTTTTGTTCCGGTGTTGGGGCAGTTGATGATGGGGGTAGCCGTCGGACAACTGTTGGGCGAGGTCTACGACGGCATTGAAGACTGGCGCCACGATGACAAGGCAGAAGCGATGGCCCATCTGCTCAACGTTGCAGAAAACATAGCCATGATGGCGGCATTTGCGGCCGGCACCAAAGTCATTGGTTCACTGATCAAGCGGACGGTTGCGCAGCATCCGGATTTTTTCAGTCGCTTCACCACTATCAACAATGCGGCGGGTAAACCCAGGCTCTGGCTGGCGGACGGGGCGCCTTACCGAAAGCCATTGGTGACGGATGAGATCGCCGATGGCGAAGGTATCTATCGAGTGAATGCGCAACGGTTCATCAAGATCGACGACGCCAGCTACGAAATTGACTTCGATACGACAGTGTCCAGGTGGCGAGTGAGGCACCCCACCCGCCCTGCCGCGTTCTCACCGATTGTCGAACACAACGGCGAGGGAGGCTGGCGCTTTGCTCATGAACAACCTGAAGCGTGGAGCAGCGGGATCTATGCTTTGAAACGTATCGATCCCCGTCTGGCTGCGTTCGATGAGGGCAGTCTGGAGGCCATCCGGAAAATTACCGATACCTCAATCAGCCGGTTACATCATTTGGCTGAAGAAAACAGGGGGTTACCAGCCCGGTTCAAGGACAGTGTCGAGCGTTTTCGCATCGAGCAGAAGCTGACCGATTTCATTGCGGACATGGAGAAGAGCGATACGCGACGTGCCGAGTATGCCCAGGAGCAACTGCATACCTTGCCGTCACTGCCGGGCTGGCCCGCAGATCGTTACATCGAAGTACTTGATGACGAGCGCAAGATCACCGCGATGTACCCGCCTTCGACATTGGTCCCGGACGAAGAATTGAGTGTCGAAGTGACTGAGGCGCAGCTGGCCAAGGGCGAATTGCTGGATACGGTGGTGGCCGGTTTGTACCAGAGTGAAATCGAGGGGCTGCTGGGCAAGAACGTCGCCAAAGGTACGGAGAGCGGATTGCTCGCGAAGAAAATCGGGGGGGCGGTGAAGGCTGATCGCAAGTCTGTCTTCAAGCATTTGTATCGGCGCTATGATCAGAACACCGCCAGCGATCTGCAAGAATTGCGCAGCATTTTTCCTGAGCTTCCTGCTGGTCTGGCGCAGGAGTTAATCGCTGCCACCACCAGGGCCGAACGCCTGCGTCTGCGATCAACCGGTCGGATTCCCATGGGCCTGGCGCAGAACGTTCGGGAAGTATTGGCCGAAATACGACTGGACCGAGCGCTGGCCGGATTTTCTTTACCCGAGATTGCCGAGGCCGATACGCGAAAACTGGCCGTACAGTTGCTTTCCCGTCTGCGGGGCTGGAGCAATGGTTTGCGGATCGAGCTTCGTGAAGGTTCGACCACCGGCAAATTGGTGGCCAGCGTCGGTAACGAAAACGCTGCAACCAAGCGAGTCATCACCAGCACCGCGAGCAGTCACGAAGCGTTTGGCAGCGACGTGAAATCTATAGGGGGTGCTTCGGGGGCAAACAGCCTCTACAGCGCGATTTTGCGCGCCATTCCCCAGGAGCACCGCACTGCCATGGGCATCACTGGCATTGGGGACAGCGACGCCTGGCGCTTGCGTGACGATTTGCTGGGTAAAGCCGTTGAAGATCGGGCCGTCACCGAGCGGCTATTTTCAGGCTCGGCTATTGATGAGTCGGTGCAGTCTGTTGGCTGCCTGCAAGCCGATGAACCGGTACCCGCCTCGATCCATCCTCGATCGCTGCTTCGCAAGGTCAGAAAACTCTATCCGCTGTTTACCGATGCACAGGCCCGGACGTTTCTCGACGGGTTTGGCAGCGACCATCTGACGCGGGCGAAGGAGATCAGAAATCGACAACAGGCGTTGAAAAAGCTACGAGGTGTGCTCAATACCTGGCGCTCGGATGAGACCGGTCCAAGGTCGCCGACCGAGAGTCTGAGTGAGCGGCGCCAGAGTCGACTCCAAGTGTCAGACATGATTGAAAAAAGTTGGCGTCGTCTGTTTTTTGTACGCAATGAAAAGGGTAATTCGGTGCTGGGTTTGAATCTGAGCAAGATGCGCGTCGGCAAGCTCCCGATATTGCCTCCTGAGCTGACGTTCGATCACGTGAAGTACCTTTCGCTCAAGAACATGGAGCTGGATAACGATGTGGCGTATTTCCTCAAGGCGTTCAAAAACCTTGAATCACTGGAACTGGACACCAACAAGCTGACCCTGCTGCCGGAAATTCTTTCGCTGATGCCGAGGCTCAAACACCTCAGCCTGGCGAACAACGATCTGCAAATGACCGAGCAGACGTTGAAGAAGTTGAACGGCATGCGAACGCTAGAATCCATCAATCTGAGCGCAAACCGTCGGCTCGGCGCAACGCTGGATGTCGGCAGATTGTTTGATTTGCGTTATCTGTCATTGCGTGACACTCGGGCCACTGAACTACCGAAAAACCTGGCGCGGTTACCCAATCTGGACAGGGTTGATTTACGCGACAACGAGATCAAAGAACTGCCCGACTGGTTGTTCCGCAGCACTCGACGGTTCAGCGAAACACTCAACTTGCGGCATAACCCACTGTCGGAAGACAGTCAGACCCAGCTCCAACAATTTCGCGAACGGGTAGGCGTCGGCATGGGTTACCTCGAAGACGACATAGCTCGCTTGAACGAGCAACAGGCGCGAGCGCTTTGGTTGCCGGACGAATGGGCGTCGACCGCACGAACTGCAACTTGGACAGCGTTCAAGGACGACCCAGCGAGCGATGGTCTGTTTCGATTACTGGCCGAGCTGGGGGAAACTGCCGATGCCGAATATGTGCGTGAGGACATGTCCCGACGCGTCTGGAGCGTACTGGATGCCGCGTACGCCAAAACCGCGCTGCGCGAGCAGATTTTCGAACTGGCCGCCAACCCGATTAACTGCACGGATTCGGCGGCACTGAATTTCAGCCATCTTGAAGTGGCGATGGAAGTGGACAAGGTGATCAATCCGGTCGGGAGCGTGCGTTCTACGGCGACAGGCTTGTTGACGCTGGGACGCGGTCTGTTTCGGCTGGATGAACTGGAGAAAATTGCTCAAAGCCACATACAAAAGGATCCCAAGGCTGATCCACTGGAAGTGAGCCTCGCCTATCGAACCGGGTTGGTCGAGACACTGGACCTGCCGGGGCAGCCCACACACATGCGCTATGCCTTTTTGAGCGGTGTGAAGCAGACGGATCTCGACACAGCGGAACGCAAGATCAAAAGCGCAGAGATGTCACCGCAATTGAAGCGATTTTTGATTCGCCAGCCGTTCTGGACGGATTACCTGAGCCACCAATACCCTCGACAATTTGCCTCGGTCAGCGCGACATATCCGGCAAAGTTGCAAGGGATATTCGAAAAAGCCGAAAGCCTGACGACGGCTGAGTATCTCGCTCAGGTATCGGTGATCAAGGTCGAGAAAGAAGCCGCGGAGAATGCCGTTTTCGAGCGTCTGACTCACGAAGTGATGAAAATCGTGGAACTGGGTGTTTGCTCTCTTGCGGACAGTTGAATGGGGTCATTTACCCCGGATCAAACGCCGCAAGGCAAAACGGTTTGGATGACAGGCTTCGGCCACCGCTCTGGGCAATGGCAGTGGTTCGTCATCCAGCCACGCCGCCAGCAACTCGCCCGACAATGGCGCTGTAATCAGCCCTCGTGAACCGTGGCCGCTGTTGACGTACAAGCCGTCCAGCCATGGGCAAGGAATGTCCGGGGTTTGCCGGGCATCCTTGCTCAGGGCGATGTAGGCGTCCGCGAATGCCAGGCTGTCAGCCAACGGGCCGACAATTGGCAGGTAATCCGGGCTGGTACAGCGAAACGCAGCGCGACCTTCAAGCGTTTCAGGTTGCAGGGTGTCTGCGCCGAGACGGGAAACCAGATCCAGCGAGATTTCTTCAAGCATGTGCAGGTTGCCGGCATGCTCGGCTGCCGTTGGCGTCAGGTCATCGTTGTTGAAATCGAAACTGGCGCCCAGCGTGTGTTCACCCATGCGCGCCGGCGCGACATAACCTTCGGCGCAGACCACGGTGTTCAGGCTCTGACTTTCAGGTGTCTGTTGCAGGCGGGTGATTTGTCCGCGAATACGTTTGAGCGGCAGTTCGCTGCTATATGGGAAACGCTTGATCTCGGCGGCGCCGGCGAGCACCACCACGGGAGCTGCAGCTATTAATGATTCGCCATCCCAGGCTTGCCATTGCCCGTCGACGCGGCGCAGCTCCAGCACATCGCGATGGGTATGAACCTGGATATTTGGATGCATCGCTTGCCAGTGACACAGGGCGGGCGGATGCACCCAGCCGCCTTCGGGGTAAAACAGACCGCCTGATTGCAGCGCGATACCGGCCTGAACTTCGGCGTTTTCTCGATCCAGCACGTGCAGCAGATCTTCGGGAAACGCCGTCGCCAATTGCGCCTGACGCTCCGCTTCCTTGGCGTTAAAGGCCAATTGCAGAACGCCGCAATCGTCCCAGTCGACACCGCGCTGCAAATGCTCCAGCAAGCGTCGGGTGTGGCCAAAACCACTGACGATCAACTGAGACAATGCGGTGCCATGGGCCGAAAGTTTGAGGTACAACACGCCTTGTGGATTGCCCGAGGCTTCCTGGGCCAGTGCGTCATGGCGCTCCAGCAAACTGACTTGCCAACCCCGCGTGGCGAGACTGGCGGCCGTGGCGCAACCGGCCAGGCCGGCTCCGATGACCAAGGCCCGACGTTCGCCGGTCAATTCTGTCGGTCGAGCAAACCAGGGTTTTGCAGCAATGGGAGCCTCGGCGTCTTCGGGCCAACCAAGGAACACACCCCGCAGAATTTCCCACTTGTGGCCAATGCCCGGTGTGCGCTTCATCCTGAAACCTGCCGCGTTCAGCAGACGGCGAACCCAACCGGTGCTGGTGAACGTGCTGATGGTCGAGCCTGGCGCTGCCAGCCGTGCCAGTTCGGCAAACAATTCGGCGGTCCACATGTCGGGGTTTTTTGCCGGGGCGAAACCGTCGAGAAACCAGGCGTCAACCTGCGCGTCCAGTTGCGGCAACAGCTCCAATGCATCACCGATCAGCAACGTCAGCGTCACGCGGCCGTTGTCGAGGACCAGTCGCTGGAAGCCTTGATGGATCGCCACGTACTGTGCGAGCAATTGATCGGCGAACCGTTTGAGCTCTGGCCATAACGCCAGGGCACGTTGCAGATCAGGCAAGCTCAGCGGGTATTTTTCGACGCTGACAAAGTGCAGTCGCGCACCCGCCACCGCGTGTTGTTCAAACAATTGCCAGGCACACAGAAAATTCAACCCGGTGCCGAAACCGGTCTCGCCAATGACCAGTCGACCGCCGTCCGGCAACGCGGCGAAACGTTCACGCAGGTCGTTTTGCTCAAGGAACACGTAACGGGTTTCTTCAAGGCCCGACTTGTCCGAAAAATACACGTCGTCGAACACCCGCGAATACGGGCGACCCTGGTCGTCCCAGTCTAGTTGGGCGTGAGGCAATACAGGTTTCATGGCAGGCTCGGCAACGGCAAGGCCGCCATTCTAGCCGATCGCCGAGGCGCTGCTTGATCCAAGGCAACGCGCGCGTTCGCAGACCCGCAAAATTCTGTAGCAGCTGCCGAGCAGCGTGAGGCTGCGTTCGGCGGCGAAGCCGTCGCCAACCCTGAGATCGAGTTTGTCAGGCAAATCGCAGACGCAGCCTCGCGTTGCTCGACAGCTGCTACAAGAAGCTATTGCGACAGTGCAAAACGGGATTTCTCCCACGCAAAACCACTCAATCCGCTAGTCTTGGATAATCCTGGAAGGAGCCGTCCAATGTTCGAATCCGCTGAAATCGGTCACGCCATCGACAAAGAAACCTATGACGCCGAGGTGCCGGCGCTGCGCGAAGCCCTGCTTGAAGCGCAGTTCGAACTTCAGCAGCAAAAACGTTTCCCGGTGATCATCCTGATCAACGGCATCGAAGGCGCCGGCAAGGGCGAGACGGTCAAGTTGCTCAACGAATGGATGGACCCGCGCCTGATAGAGGTCCGTACCTTCGACCAGCAGACGGATGAGGAACTGGCGCGACCACCGGCCTGGCGTTATTGGCGGATGCTGCCGGCCTCAGGTCGCATGGGGATTTTCTTCGGTAACTGGTACAGCCAGATGCTGCAAGGCCGGGTGCATGGCTTGTTCAAGGACGCCGTGCTGGATCAGTCGATCAACCAGTCCGAGCGTTTTGAAAAGATGCTGTGCGACGAAGGCGCGCTGATTTTCAAATTCTGGTTCCACCTTTCCAAAAAACAGATGAAGGGGCGACTCAAGGCCCTGGCCGACGATCCGCTGCACAGCTGGCGCATCAGTCCGCTGGACTGGCAACAATCCGAGACCTACGACAAATTCGTGAAGTACGGCGAGCGTGTGTTGCGCCGCACCAGTCGCGACTACGCGCCGTGGCATGTGATTGAAGGGTTGGACGCCAATTACCGCAGCCTGGCGGTGGGCAAGATCCTGCTGGAAGGTCTGCAAACTGCGCTGAAACGCCCCGATGTCCATCCCGACAAGGTCAATGCCGCACCGCTGCCGATCCATATCGATCAGTTCAACCTGCTCGACAGTCTCGACTTGAACCTGCGCCTGGACAAGGACGATTACGAAGAACAACTGATTACCGAACAGGCGCGATTCTCGGGCCTGATGCGCGACAAACGCATGCGTCAGCATGCTTTGATAGCGGTGTTCGAAGGCAACGATGCGGCGGGCAAGGGCGGGGCGATCCGGCGGGTTGCGGCGGCGCTCGATCCGCGTCAATACAGCATCGTGCCGATTGCCGCGCCGACCGAAGAGGAGCGTGCGCAGCCGTATCTGTGGCGGTTCTGGCGTCACCTTCCGGCCAAGGGCAAGTTCACGGTTTTTGATCGCTCTTGGTACGGCCGGGTGCTGGTGGAGCGCATCGAAGGCTTCTGCCTGCCGACGGACTGGCTGCGGGCCTACAGCGAGATCAACGACTTCGAAGAACAGATTTCCGAGTCGGGCGTCATCGTGGTCAAGTTCTGGCTGGCCATCGACAAGCAGACACAGCTGGAGCGTTTTCAGGCCCGGGAAGAAATTCCCTTCAAACGTTTCAAGATCACCGAAGACGACTGGCGTAATCGTGACAAATGGGACGCTTACCGCGCTGCGGTCGGTGACATGGTCGATCGCACCAGTACCGAAATCTCGCCCTGGACGCTGGTGGAGGCCAATGACAAGCGCTGGGCACGGGTCAAAGTTCTGCGCACGATTAATCGGGCGCTGGAAGCCGCGTTCGAAAAGTCCGACAAGAAAGCCAGGAAGCACAAGAACTGAGTCGATGGTTACGCATACGCGGGGTGAATGATTGTCGCAGTCAGTTATGAGGTGGACTTATGCTCGGTCCACTCTCAACCGATAACAACAATGAGGTATGCCATGCGTGAAGTGGTGATCGTCGACAGCGTGCGGACCGGCCTGGCCAAATCCTTTCGCGGCAAATTCAATCAGACCCGGCCAGATGACATGGCGGCCCATTGTGTCGACTCGTTGTTGGCACGAAATGGCATCGACCCGGCCAGTGTCGAAGACTGCATCGTCGGTGCAGGCTCCAACGAAGGCGCGCAGGGCTACAACATCGGTCGCAACGTCGCCGTGTTGTCGCGCTTGGGCATCGGCGCCGCCGGGATGACCCTCAACCGCTTTTGCTCCTCGGGACTGCAGGCGATCGCCATCGCCGCCAACCAGATTGCTTCGGGTTGCAGCGACATCATCGTTGCCGGTGGCGTCGAGTCCATCAGCCTGACCATGAAAAGCGTTAATACCGATAACCTGATCAACCCGTTGCTGAAGGAGCAGGTACCGGGCATCTACTTCCCGATGGGTCAGACCGCCGAAATCGTCGCGCGTCGTTACAACGTCAGTCGCCAAGAGCAAGACCTGTACGCCCTGCAAAGTCAGCAGCGCACCGCTAAGGCTCAGGCCGCCGGTCTGTTCGATGATGAAATCGTGCCGATGGCGGTGAAGTACCGGGTTGAAGACAAGGCCACCGGGCAGATTCAAATCGTTGATGGCATCGTCGATCGCGACGACTGCAATCGCCCGGACACCACGCTGGAAAGCCTGGCGGGCTTGAAACCGGTATTTTCCGAAGACGGTTCGGTCACGGCGGGCAACTCTTCGCAATTGTCCGACGGGGCGTCGATGACGCTGGTGATGAGCCTGGAAAAAGCGCTGGAACTGGGCTTGAAGCCCAAGGCGTTCTTCCGTGGTTTCACGGTCGCCGGGTGCGAGCCGGATGAGATGGGCATCGGTCCGGTGTTCTCGGTGCCGAAGTTGCTCAAGGCCAAGGGGTTGCAGATCGCCGACATTGATCTGTGGGAACTCAACGAAGCTTTCGCCTCGCAGTGCCTGTACAGCCGCAATCGGCTGGAGATCGATAACGAAAAGTACAACGTCAATGGCGGGTCGATTTCCATTGGTCACCCGTTCGGTATGACAGGTTCGCGTCAGGTCGGGCATCTTGTGCGGGAATTGCAGCGGCGTAAACTGCGCTACGGCATCGTCACCATGTGCGTGGGTGGCGGGATGGGCGCGACCGGGTTGTTTGAAGCGGTGCGTTAGATCCATACATTTGTGTCGCCTGATCAACCGCTATCGCCGGCAAGCCGGTCTCACTCCCACATTTGATCGCATTCCAATGTGGGGGCGAGCCTGCTCGCGATGGCGGCGCCTCGGTCCAATGGCTGACACTTAAAATCCGCATGCGCTCGATAGTCGCTCGAATCTCCTGTTACCTCGCGTGCGACCTGCACAGTTTCATTCGCGCCTGCTCGCCAACTGTCCCTGTGTGCCAGACGCCTCTGCGCCTAGAATGACGTTTTCCGCCATCTGGCTGTTGGGGTTCGCATGCACATTTCTTCCGGTCGCTGGGTCTATGGTCTGTTTCTGGCCCTGTTGACTGCGCTGTTGTGGGGAATCCTGCCGATCAAGCTCAAGCAAGTGTTGCTGGTGATGGACCCGGTGACCGTCACCTGGTTTCGCTTGATCGTGTCCGGTGGGTGCCTGTTTGTTTATCTGGCGGCGACCAGGCGTTTGCCGACGCGTAAAGTCCTCGGCCCGCGGGGTGGCTGGCTGGTGTTGATGGCGGTGCTCGGTCTGGTCGGCAACTACGTGCTGTACTTGATGGGCCTGAACCTGCTCAGCGCCGGCACCGCGCAATTGGTGGTGCAGATGGGCCCGATCATGTTGCTGATCGCCAGTCTGTTTGTGTTCAAGGAACGTTTCAGCGTGGGGCAGGGAATTGGCCTGATGGTGCTGCTGATCGGTTTCGCCCTGTTTTTCAATCAGCGTCTGGCCGAACTGCTCACTTCGTTAACCGAATACACCACCGGCGTGCTGTTGGTGTTGTTGGCGTCCACGGTCTGGACTTTCTACGCCTTGGGTCAGAAGCAATTGCTGACGGTGTGGAATTCGCTGCAGGTGATGATGGTGATCTACCTGTTCTGCGCGTTGCTGCTGACACCGTGGGCGCATCCACTTGAGGCGTTGCAATTGAGCCCGCTGCAAGGCTGGCTGCTGCTGGCGTGTTGCATGAATACGCTGGTCGCCTATGGCGCGTTTGCCGAAGCGCTGGCCCATTGGGAAGCCTCGCGGGTGAGTGCGACGCTGGCGATCACGCCGTTGGTGACCTTTGTCGCGGTGGCCGTGGCTGCGTGGTTGTGGCCTGACTTCGTGCAGGCCGAAACGATCAACGGTTTGGGCTATGGCGGGGCGGTGCTGGTGGTGTTGGGGTCGGCGTTGGTGGCGTTGGGGCCTTCGCTCATTGCGGGGCTCAAGGCACGAAAAGCCAAAATAGCGCTCGGCTGAACATCTTCATCGCTGCCAATCGCCGGCTTGCCGGCGATGGCAATCTAACTGACGCTACAAATCTCAGCCCTTGGCCCCAGCCTCCAGCATATTCTCCGGCCGCACCCAGGCATCAAATTCTTCATCCGTCAGATACCCCAGCTGCAACGCCGCCTCCCGCAACGTCAGCCCTTCGGCATAAGCTTTCTTGGCAATCTCCGCCGATTTGTCATAGCCGATGTGCGGATTCAGCGCGGTCACCAGCATCAGTCCACGCTCCAGATGTTCAGCCATTTTCTCGGCGTCCGGTTCCAGGCCGGCAATGCAATGCTGCTGGAAGTTGCTGCAACCGTCCCCCAGCAATTGGATCGATTGCAGCAGGTTGTGAATGATCACCGGTTTGAACACGTTCAATTGTAGATGGCCCTGACTCGCCGCGAAGCCGATGGTAACGTCATTGCCCAGCACCTGGCAGGCCAGCATCGACAGCGCCTCGCACTGCGTCGGATTGACCTTGCCCGGCATGATTGAGCTGCCCGGTTCGTTCGCCGGCAGTTTTACTTCGGCGAAGCCGGCCCGGGGGCCAGAGCCCAGTACGCGCAGGTCGTTGGCGATTTTCATCAGGGTCACCGCCAGGGTCTTCAGCGCGCCTGACAGGGTCGTCAGCGGTTCATGACCGGCCAGCGCGGCAAATTTGTTCGGCGCGGTGATGAAGGGCAGGCCGGAGAGGGCGGCCAGTTCGGCAGCAATCGCTTCGCCAAAACCGTGCGGCGAATTCAGGCCCGTGCCGACGGCGGTGCCGCCCTGGGCCAGTTCATACACGGCTGGCAGCGCGCTGCGGATTGCCCGTTCGGCGTGATCCAGTTGTGCGATGAAGGCTGAGACTTCCTGGCCGAAGGTAATCGGCGTGGCGTCCATCATGTGCGTTCGACCGGTCTTGACCAGTTTCATGTGGCGCGCCGCCAGCTCGGATAACCCGCCCGACAATTCACTGATGGCCGGCAGCAAATCGTGCTGCACCGCTTGGGCCGCCGCGATGTGCATGGCGGTGGGGAAGCAGTCGTTGGAGCTTTGCGAGCGGTTGACGTGATCGTTGGGGTGCACCGGCGTCTTGCCTCCGCGCGCGTTGCCAGCCAGTTCGTTGGCGCGACCGGCGATCACTTCGTTGACGTTCATGTTGCTTTGGGTGCCGCTGCCGGTCTGCCAGACCACTAGCGGGAACTGGTCGTCGTGCTCGCCATCGAGCACTTCGTCGGCGGCCTGTTCGATCAGCCGGGCGACATCGGCCGGCACGTCACCGTTACGGTCATTGACCCGCGCCGCGGCTTTCTTGATCAGCGCCAGGGCATGCAGCACCGCCAGCGGCATTTTTTCGTTGCCGATGGC
>Ga0163161_10002322_pt1 | contig 13632 bp, 13 predicted proteins | sample S45metaG_FD_129847 | JGI IMG/M metagenome (GOLD analysis project Ga0163161, IMG submission 129847) | Switchgrass rhizosphere microbial communities from Kellogg Biological Station, Michigan, USA - S4-5 metaG | ecosystem: Host-associated > Plants > Roots > Rhizosphere > Soil | place: USA... | reverse complement strand
CCTAACGAGGCGGATTTAGCTCGCTTAATGGGAGTGTCACCGATTACCGTTCGTGAAGCGTTAAATACTTTACGGGTAAAAGGTCTGATTGATACACGACGCGGACGAAACGGCGGAAGTTTTGTTTGTGAGTTACCTTCCGATTTACTCTTAAACAAACATCCTTTGCGTCAAGCTTCAAATGAATATCTTGCTGATCTAGGTGAATTTCATAGTGCGATTTTAAGCCATGGTGCCTATTTGGCAGCACAAAGAACCACTGAATATGAACTAGGTAAAATCAAAGAATTGATTGAGCAATTTGAACAAGCCGTTGAAGCAGACACTCGTGCCCAGCTTGATTTACGTTGCTTACTGACGCTCACCTCTTTTGCCCAATCAGCTCGACTGGCAAATCAAGAGTTAACCATACAAGCCGAATGGGCTCCGCTCATCGCAGTGCTTTATCAAGATGACCATTTTCATCAATTGGTTGTCGCGCAATACCACCAACTTTTATCATCTTTTGTTCAAGGCAATGAAGATGATGCTGTTATTCAAGCACGAAAAATTATTTCGATGCTAACGGATCAAATGCTTCGATATAAGTTATCTATCGAATAAAAACAATAAAGTAGAGCACTTATCAAATATCGAGTGAGAAATATGGAATTTTAGGAGTTATAGGAATGACCCAACATTTAGATATAGAAGAGCTTCAAAATTTGTTAAAGACGGTGGTTGAGGAAACGACAGCCATTACAGAAAAACTGGCGGCTAAAGCGAGCAAAATTCTCTCAAAACATGAACCTGAAAAAACGAAAGACATTAAACTTTCAGGTTCAGAACGTGCAGCTTTGCAAAAAGAAATTAAAAATGCACTAAATGAAAGCCATTACAGCCAAGGTATAGGCTTTGCAAGTTATAGTCCAGCAACGCAAGAAGAACAAGATTATTGGACGCTCGAATGGTGGTATAAAAAAGAAGATCAGTTACAACAAGCAAAATTAGAAAACTATCAAAATGCTCAGCGATTTTTAGATTTTCGCTCTTTTGAGTGGTTCCATAAACCTGCTCAAAATAAAAGTCCGTGCATTCATGGACCTTATGTCGATTATATTTGTAATGGTGCATACACCATCACCCTTGCCCATCCGGTCATGATTCGTGATCAATTTATCGGTGTGATTGCCACCGACATTTTAGTTTCAGCACTCGAAAAACTACTCATGCCGAAGCTTAAAAACATTAAACAAAAAGCAATCGTGATTAACGATTCTTCTCGAGTCATTACTTCAAATGACGTCACCATCAGGACCGGCACATTATTTAGAGAACAAAGCCCCGAGCAGGTTCTCTCACGACCGTGTCAATCTTTTCAATTGGTCGTTATCTAGAAGAGTGAAGTCAAAGATATAAATATTTGACCTTGCTTTAAGGCATCACCAAAGCGAAACAGCACCTGAAGCCTCTGGCTTTTGTTCAAACTTTCTTCAAACAGGCTTGTTTATTCAGGTCTAGGGGAAGTTTTGGCTCAAAAATAGCATCGCTTTTCCGGATGAAAAGCAAAACAACGAAATTTGAGGTTGAAATGACATGGAAAATAAAACGTCTTCCTTAAAAAAACTGTCTCTTTGGCAAGTCACGATTATTGGTATTGCCTACATGACGCCAATGACAGTGTTTGATACGTTCGGCATTGTCTCTGGAATTACCAATGGTCACGTACCACTTGCATATTTACTCGCACTTGGCGCCATGTTACTCACCGCTTGGAGCTATGCAAGATTTAGTAAGACTTCAGAAAAATCAGGCTCGGCATATAGTTATACAGCTGAAAGTTTAGGCCCTAAAAGTGGCTTTTTTGTCGGCTGGTGTTCTCTACTCGACTATCTGTTATTACCCCTCATTAATGTTTTACTTGCCGCCATCTATCTCACTGCCCTTATTCCAAGCCTACCTTATTGGTTTTGGGTGATTGTTTCGACTGGCGTAATCACTTTAGTGAACTGTTTCCGCATTCGCTTACTTGCCAATTTAAGCCTGTTGTTTGTGTTTGCACCCATCATACTCATGGTTATTTTTGTCTATTTAGTGATTCAGGGTATTGGCTCGACTCAAGGTTATGAGCATGTGCTTACCTTGGCTCCCCTCTGGCATGAGCACCAATCCATCTTACCGCTAGTAGCTGGCGCTTCTGTGTTGTGCTTTTCATTTTTAGGTTTCGACGCAGTCACAACGCTTTCAAATGAAACCAAACAACCCACCAAAAATATTCCCCGTGCAGTCATGTTAACCACACTTGCTGGTGGATTCATTTTCTTTACTGCCGCTTGGTTTATTCAGCTTTATTTTCCAAATAATCTTCGCTTCCAGCATCCTACTGAAGCGCTTCCTGAAATTGTACTTTACGTCGGTGGCGCTTTTTTCCAATCCGTATTCTTATGCGGGCAAATTATGAACACTGTTGCCTCAGGTCTTGCCTCTCATGCCAGCGCTTCACGTTTACTTTATATAATGGGCACCGACAATATTTTTCCTAAAAAATATTTTGGGACAATTCATATCTCCTTAGGTACACCATTTTTCTCGGTTTTATTTGTTGGTCTTATTTCAATGTCCGCGGTTTTTCTAGATTTAGCACAGGTCGTAAGCCTCATCAGCTTTGGTGCTCTGGTCGCTTTTACAGCCGTAAACTTCTCAGTTTTTATGAAATTTTATATTAAAGATAAACAGCGCTCAGGGTTTAAAAATAAGTTTCTAAACCTATTTTTGCCGCTTATATCAGTCATCAGCATTATTTGCCTCTGGCTTAACCTTGACTCCTCTTCACTGACTTTCGGATGTTTCTGGTTATCTTTAGGCATTCTTTTATTTATCTATAAAACGATTAAAAAACAAAGTATTGCAATTAGTAATGCTTATTAATTTTACAGGAACTTCATCATGAATATTATTTCTAAACCCCAGTTTTTAAAAGACGTGGAATATAAACCAAGTAAATCTTTACAAGTGGGTAAAGAATGGAGCTGGTTAAATCCAAAACATGCAAAATTTGATGAAACAACAGTTGAAGGCGCATCGGTAGATAATCCAGCGAACTACTATGAAAGTTCACTTTCGGATTGGCATACATTTGACAGTTTAAAAGCAGATTTAGAATGCGATGTGGTTGTTATTGGTGGCGGTTTACTAGGTTCATCGACAGCCTTACATTTAGCTGAACAAGGCGTAGATGCCGTTTTATTAGAAAAAAATCGTATTGGTAGTGCAGCCTCTGGCAGAAATGGCGGACAACTTACCCCCGGTTTGGCACGCTGGGAAGCTCAAGAAATGGCCGATCGACTAGGTTATGAAGATGCAAAAAAACTGTGGCATTTTACCTCTACAGAAGCCATGCAACTTATTGATGACATCTCGGAAAAATACCAGCTTAACTTTGACCGAAAATACGGTCACATTACTGCCGCCGTTCATGAAGGACATTTAGTGGGTTTAACCCAAGGCGCCGATGCACGAAAATATTTAGGTGAAGACCATACCCGCATTGTGGGGAAACACGAACTTATGGACTTTATTAAGTCTGATTATTATACAGGCGGTTTAATTGATGAGTTGGGTGGACAAATTCATCCACTCTCTTTAAACCGTGGCTTAATTTATGGCTTTTGCCAAAATGGCGGTACTGTTTATGAACAAACAGAAGTCATCTCAATAGAAGAAAAAGCAGATGGTATTTATGTTCATACAGCCCATGCAGTCGTGAAAGCTAAAAAGTCTGTGGTTTTAGCGGTACACCATGCTTCGTTTAAACTTTTATCAGAGCAAAACAATACCACTATTCCATTTTATACCTATGTTGCGACGACCGCTCCGCTAGAGCTTGATACAAAAGAGCTTCTGCCATTTGGGCACCCGGTCTATGACACTCAGTTCCAGATTGATTACTACCGCCCTGTGTTTAATAACCGCTTACTGTTTGGTGGTCAAGGCACTGGAACGTGTTGGGGTCCAGAGAAAACTTTAAATTATCTAGAACATCGAATTCATACGGTGTTCCCTCAAATTAAAAATCTAGAGATGGATTTTGTTTGGAGTGGAACGACTGATTTAACGGTAAATGGTGCAGTTGATAGCCGTAAGTTTGGCAATAAATTCCCGATTTATGCTGTTCATGGCTGGAGCGGTCATGGTGTGGCGCAGACTGTTCGTATTGGTAAAGCCATCGCAAGTGATTTTGTTGGGCAATCTAATGACTTTGAAATGTTATCTAAAATTGACCATCAAAATATTATGTTTGGCCGCACACTTGCACCCGTTGTTATTCCGCTCGCAAAAAGTATGTATGGCATCGGTGCAATGCTGAACCCCGGCAAAATGGTGTCTTTCTAATTTATAGAACCACTAATTTTCAGAAAAAGGATTCGTATAGCTTTGTACGGATCCTTTTTTATTTAACTGAGTAAAATCCTTTTCAAACTAGGTTATCCCTAACCAATCTATTACAATAGCGCCAGATTTATAATTCAGCGCATATATTTTGAGCAACTCATCTTCCCAATTAAAACGTGGACTTAAAAATCGTCACATCCAGTTAATCGCTATGGGTGGTGCTGTCGGGACAGGTTTATTTTTAGGCTCTGCACAAGTCATCCAGTCTGCTGGTCCTTCTATTATTTTAGGTTATGCCATCGTTGGTTTTGTCGCATTTCTAATTATGCGCCAAATGGGTGAAATGATCGTAGAAGAACCGGTTGTCGGCTCTTTTAGTTACTTTGCACAAAAATATTGGGGAAGATTCCCCGGTTTTTTATCGGGCTGGAACTACTGGGTGGTCTATATTCTGGTTGCAATGACAGAACTAACAGCGGTCGCTAAATATGTACATTACTGGTGGCCCCATATTCCTGCTTGGATATCAGCCTTATTTTTCTTTGTTCTAGTCACATGTTTAAACTTGGGCAATGTTAAATTTTATGGTGAATCTGAATTTTGGTTAGCCATTATTAAAGTCGCTGCTGTCATTGCCATGATTGTGTTTGGCTTATATTTATTGCTCACCGCAGGTAGTGACTCTATCGCTAGCTTCTCAAACTTATGGCAGCATGGTGGATTTTTCCCGCATGGGTTCTCGGGCCTATTTTATATGCTTGCCTTCTTAATGTTTGCTTTTGGCGGTATTGAACTGATTGGGATGACCGCCGCTGAAGCGGAAAATCCAGAAAAAAGCATTCCACAAGCAATCAATCAAGTGATTTTCCGCATCTTGATTTTTTATGTGGCTTCGCTTGCTATCATCATGTCACTTATTCCGTGGAATCAGCTTGACCTTGGTGGTTTAGATAAAAGTCCATTTGTCATGATTTTTAGCCAGCTTGGCATTGGTTGGGCTGCACATTTACTCAACTTTATTATTTTGACTGCTGCGCTTTCGGTTTATAACAGCGGTATGTATGCCAACAGCCGTATGTTATATGGACTTGCAGTACAGGGCCATGCTCCAAAAGTTTTTGCACAAGTGAGCAAACAAGGTGTTCCTAAAGCTGCTGTTATCTTCTCTTCTATTCTGATTTTTGGTTGTGTATTACTTAACTATTTCGTACCAGAAGAAGCTTTAAGCTACCTCATGTACATGGCCGTAGCTGCACTGGTTTTAAACTGGGCAATTATTAGCTTTACCCATTTGAAGTTTAAACGTGCGATGAAACTTGAAGGTAAAGCTGTCAAATTTCCTGCGCTATTTTCGCCTTTGAGTAACTATATTGTTTTAATTTTCATTGGCATGATTTTATATATTATGTGGACTCAAGGATTTGAAAAATCGGTGATTTTACTTCCGATCTGGATCACTTTCATGTTTGGACTATATAAATTTCTGAGTTGGAAAAAAGCACTCTAATATTCAAAGAAGGCTTATTCAAACAGGATAAGCCTTTTATCATTTAACAGCTCGTCACCCTAAGCAACTTCAGAAAATCTACTCAAAAAACCATTCACATTCTATTCATCATTGTTGAATGGTTCTCTGCTAGACACATTGATATGTAACCCTTAGTCATTCTAAACATTGGTATTTAATGGGATAATTATTAAAGTACAAGTGTTTACATGATCTATAAATATTTGCGCTCATGTTCAGCTAAAATCAAAGCAGACCAGTTTATTGTTGCAATCACTCAATAGGCAAAAGACACTCCATCGTAAGACAGGTTCTTTACCCACTTTACTGATTTAGCGCCGTCAACTGTGTCACTCAATGATGAAAGACAGGAAATTTTATGGAAAAAACTCTGCAATGTCCTAAGTGTGGTTCTACAGAAGTTGAAGCACGTGACCATGACAAATTACTTAGAACAACTGGCGGTGTTTTACTGACAGCTGCTGGCACAACAGCAGGCACTGTAGGCGGTGCTGCTACTGGCGCTTCTGTTGGAGCAGCCATTGGTACGATTGCTGGTCCTTTAGGTGTGATTGTTGGCGGAACTGTAGGAACTTTTGTCGGTGCAATTAGTGCAGGAATCACTGGCGGTGTGGTTGGTAATATTTTTGGTAAAAAAGCGGGTGTGATGATCGATAAGAACATTTTTCAGGACTATCGCTGCCTAAAATGCAAATACCGTTTTAAACAAAAGAAGTAGATCAAATTAAGTAGGAGAACTAGTTGCTCTAGCTCTCCTGCTTAACCAAAAAATTTATAAACCATCTGGAATAATAATTTTTTATATAGCGCTCCATATCACTAATATATGAAGCAGCCTATTTTCAATAAATTAACACTTTATCTAAGAATTTAATTTACTTAGCTACAACACCATCTTGTTGATACTTCGGTGAACGTGGACCATATAGCAACCCCATACCCGGATTATAAGTCGTCGGGGTAAAAAGTTGAGTATTTACCATACTTGCTAATGGATAAGCCCGATCAGTAAAGCTGCCAGCAATCTGTTCAACTAAAGCACCGACAACCATTCCGATTAAACCCGCGTTGCCATCATTACTTGCTTGAACAAGTTTTTTCTCGCCTGTCCAAATCACATCTCCAGTTTTTAAATCAACAAGCTTTGCATCAGCACTTACTGTCGCGACACTTTGAATGACTTGATATTTAGAGCCATATTCTTTAATGCGAATATATAAAGCAGCATCTGCGCCAAAAATCTCTTGTAATTTCTGAGGTGAGATAGACTGAGCATCGCTGCCATTAGTAACACCATTCTCTTTAAACATATTGTCTACAACAGAGATTGGAAAAACGTAATAGCCAGCTTCTGCAACAGGCGCCACCACAGTAGGCCAATAACTATAAGTCGCTTTTACATCAGGTGAATCATTGACTGGCGGCAATACCAAAATCGATTTTGGCATATGCGCTTTATAAGCCGTAATATCTTTATTGGGCGGTGGAGTAACAGCACATCCCGTAAATGCAAGGCTAGAAATAACCAAACCAGCAATTAAAAATTTCTTAATCATGATTTTGTATTCCCACCATTAGCATTCATTTTTTGCAATAAACGATCCATTAAAACTGTAGACTCTGGATATACTTGACGTTCAAGCTGGAAATACTCGATTGCTTTTTGAGAATTATTTTCTTGTAAATATAATAATCCCAAATGAGCATATAAACCTGGTGGAACGGCTAAGCCCTTACCTTTAGTTTTTTCAATTTCAGCTTCTAATTTTGTGATTTGCGAACTAGGTGTAGCTTTTTCAGGTGCGTTATACATCAAATAGGTTTGATGAGTATAAGTTCCCCAATTATATAAAGGTTGAGGACCTGCGGCACAACCAACCAATCCCATAGCAAGAAAACTGCTTAAAAGAATTTTTTTCATCTAACACATATCCAAAATTATTGAACTGACCAACGGTTATTTTGAATATCTGCTACTAGATTATTAACTGCTTCACGAACAGCTAAATCGAGTACTTTGCCATTTAAAGTAGAATCATAAGAAGCTGTAGAGCCAAAACCTAATACTTCACGAGCACCTAATGCATATTCACCTGCACCCTGTACGGAATGCACAACTTCTGATGTTTTTACATCAACAACATTTAAATTAACTTTTGCATAAGCAACTTGCTCTTTACCGCGACCTAAAATACCAAATAACTGCTGATCGCCTACTTCTTTACGACCAAACTCAGATACATCACCAGTAATGACATAACGAGCGCCTTTAATAGATTGGCTTGTATTGCTATAACCAACTTCTTGTTTAATCTCAGATAAGTTGTCGCGATTTAAAACTGTAAAATAACCAGTTTGCTGTAAATGTGTCTCAAGAATAGTTTTTGCTTGCCCACCTAGACGATCTACATTGTCAGAGAAAACACCTCTCATATAACTAGAGCGATTATCAAACTTACCAATAGAAACTGGAGCTTTTACTCCCGTATATTTAATTTGAGATGTAGCTACAGCCACTTGTGGGCTTTGGATCGTTCTTGAAGTTTCAGTAGTTGAACAGGCAATTAAACTGAAAGAACTTAACGTAGTAATGATTAATATTTTTTTCATGTTTACTCTATAATGGTTACAAAATATAAAGAATACATATTATATACAAAAAGACTGTCAAACAATCCAGCAATTTAACCATTGAGTAAAAAATGCTATTTTTATTTTAAAAATATTTAATTAATAAAAAACTCCTATTTTTATAGGAGCTTTTTGAATTTGGTTAAAGTGCTATATGTGTGCAAATAATCTTATAAAATATTATAAATATAATGATAAATCGAACAGCGATTATTGCTGGCCTTAGCTAAGCTTTTTAGTATCTTTTCTTAGCTCTGTTCTCACCACACCTACCCTAAAGTAATAAAAAAATAATCCAACAACCTTTCTCTTTCATCTGGTTTGTTCGGATCTAAAAGCTGAACCATTGCCCCATCTATCACAAATAAAAACATGTGTGCATCAGGTTTTGAAGCATTTGCATTGGTTGTTAAAAGCAAATTATAGATTTCATTAATAAACCAGTTTCTATAGTCCACGACCACCTGATACGCCTTTGGATGCGTTTTCGCAATTTCAAAAATAGCTTTAAAAGGCAAATGATAAAGCCCGTCTAAATCTGCATGTAAAAAGTAAATTTTGCGAAGCTTTTCAAGCAGGGTTAAGTCTTTTTGAACATAGATAATTGAAATGACCTCTTGTTTAAGTCCATCTTTTTGAAAGGATAGACTCATTTCAATAAGGCGTTCTTTTGAGTGAAAGTAGTTATAAAAAGTTGCTTTAGGCGTTTTCGAAGATTCAATAATGCGGTCTACGCCGACTTTATGAAACCCGTATGTATTAAAAAGATATCGGGATGTATGAAGCACACTTAATGCACGAAATGGGAGATCTGAATGTGGCATAGTTTTACCGTTATAAAATAAGTTCTTGTTGTATATAAATGAGATAAAATGCCTTCACTCTTTTTAAGCAAATAAAAGACATAGCAAAGCCGTAAAGACTGTGCTTGGCACATCTCAAGTTTTTTGTTGATATACGTTTTTAGTCGTGACGATTTAAAGTCCGAAAAGCCTAGCGGCAATCAAACTGCTCTAAAAGTTTAAGTTGTGTCGTTATAGCTTTTGGCAAAGGCTGCCAAGAAATGATGGATGTGCAAAGCCAACTCCTTTTTATTGGGAGTTCTGCCAAAACATTAAAATTATGGTGGCAGAACGAAAGGGGGTTCGCAGACTGGAAACAAAGGAACCAGCACACCCGAAGGTGTCCCCCTTCCGCCCTACCGTAGAGAAAAAGGGGGCGAACGAGTTCCCGACACACAAAACAAGAGTTTTGCATATCGACTTTGTTTTCCCGGTCTGCGACAACCGACTGGCAATGTAGGCCAGCAGGCAAAGGATAGTGCCCAACCCTATTACAGTCAAGCACACAAAATGACATTTGTTTTAAAATAGATCATTAAAAAGTAAGGATAAATAATGAGTGAGTTATTGTTAAATGGGGGTTTATAACGGTATTGAAATTTACATAGATATATTAGTTTCGGTGGGTAAGAATAGAATATAAAAAATGGAAAACAATGAAATGAAAATATCTTTATTAGATGTACAACAAGTATTCAATGATCTGTTAAACCATAAAATCAGCCGAGACGATGCTGAAGAATGGGCAAGAAAAAGAATGAATGCACTGGATAACCAAGATTTACTTTTTGATCCTCCCATTGAAGAAGAGCTTCTTTGGAAAGCGGTAATATATTTAAGTGGTGTTGGATTAAAAATATCTCCTAATAAATATATGAAAGATGAAATTGGCATTAAAGAAATGTTTAGTACTTATTGGAATCAATAAGTTTTTTAAAGAAAATTTATACCCCAAATTATAAGATAATTAAATTAAAACAACATTCTAAATAAAAAAAGCTAAGCCCGATAACCGTGACTTAGCTTTGAAAAATAATTTAACAGGCTCTATCTAGAAAATTTATGATTTTTAGGAAGTGGAGCATCACATGGTTGATCCGTTTTTACATTGACCATTTTCACAGGCCCATCATTGTAGATTGTTACCTTACAGCCTTTTACGACATATTCCTGTTGAATACCACCATACATTTCATCCTCAGAAACAACAGATGCAACATCACAAGCCTCGTCAGCACGGCATGCAGCCTCTTCTTCACCAACCTCTACAGCTTCTGCTCCAGCTGCCTCCATTGCGTCTACAGCACTCTCTTGCACTTCAGCATCTACAGCCTGTATCTTTGCTGCATATGTATTTGAAAGATTCATCATAAGAAAAACTACAAGAAAGAACTTACTACAGTGATTTATTAAATTCATGAATTATCCATATCTATTAATTTAAATTCAGTACATACCAAGATCGATTTTACTTTGCAAGTTAAGTAAAGGGGTTAGTTTTATAATGCGGTTGATACTAATACTGCCTTAAGAGCAAATTATTAGTATCGGAATATTCTACAATATGTATTTTAAAAGTATGACAATAACAACACATGTTTCATGAGATAATTTCAGCATTCACTGAATTTCATTATGTGCAAAATCATATCTATATTTTGTATTAGTGTTTTTATTATCTAGTATTAAATGCAGAAATTTTTTCAAATATTTCAGCTACAAAATCCATGAAAGCAATAGCCCTTTTAGGAAGAAATCGACCAGCTAAATAAACTATTTGAATGGGAACAGGGGGCGGTGCGTAGTCATTTAATATTAACTGTAAATTGCCACTTTTTAGACCATCTTCAAATAGCCATTCTGGCCCATAAGCAATTCCTAATCCAGCATTAACACACTCCCGAATAGCCTCAGGAGAATTTACTCGAAGCCTACCTGAAACTGATACATCCTTATCGTGGAATTGCCATGTTGTACCTGTCGACAATAATGTATAAACCAAACAATCATGTTTACTCAAATCATTAGGTATTATAGGAATATCATGTTTAGCCAAATATTGATTACTCGCGACACATACTCGCTTAAATGATCCTAGATGCCGAGCACGCATGGAACTATCTTGTAAATGCCCAATCCTTATCGCCAACTCAACTCCTTCATCAACCAAATTTACGTAACGATCATTAAACTGTAAATCTAACGTTAGTTCTGGATAGAGCTCTAAAAAGTTAGATAAATGTGGCACTAAAAATGTATGTGCTAACGCAGTAGGACATGCAACACGTAAAACTCCTGAAGGAACAATATTGCCCTTAAATGAAGATTCTGATTCTTCCACTGCGTCAAGAATACGTCTGGCTTCAAGATAATAGCTTTCTCCTTCAGGAGTAAGAGAAAGTTTACGAGTAGTTCGTTGAAGCAACCTAGTATTTAAATACTCTTCTAGTGCTGCGACATAACGACTAACGTTTGGTTGACCTAAATCTAAATCACGCCCTGCAGCTGAAAAACTTCCTGTCTCAACAGCACGGACAAAACAAGTCATGAGCAGTAATCTATCCATAAATCATCCTTTATTCATGCAATTTAAGCATGAAATATATTCTATATTTATATCTTATCAAGTTTTTTACATGAATATATAGTTTGTATTCGATCGGTCAACATATAAACCTATCTTAAAAAATCTAAAGGAAACCTATATGTCTAGATTAAGTGGAAAACGCACTCTCATTACAGGCGGTACAAGTGGTATTGGTCTTGAAACAGCAAAACACTTTTTATCTGAAGGTGCACAAGTAATCGTTACTGGTATAAACCCAGAATCAATCGAAAATGCAAAGTCCGAGCTTGGAAGCGAAGTTTTAGTCTTAAAAGCAGATTCATCTAATATCACCGCACAGAGGGAATTAGCACAAACCATTCAAAATCATTATGGAAAGTTAGATGTCGCCTTTCTGAATGCAGGCATATCGGTATGGCTTCCAATTCAAGAATGGACAGAAGAAATGTTTAATCGTTCTTTTGATATCAATGTCAAAGGTCCATACTTTTTAATGCAAGCATTGTTACCAGTCTTTGCCAATCCAGCTTCAGTAATTCTTAATACATCAGTGAGCGCGCATCTCGGTGCACCCAACTCATCAGTTTACGGTGCAACCAAAGCAGCTTTATTGAATATGTCAAAAACACTTTCAAGTGAACTAATTAATCGTGGTATTCGAATTAATGCTGTCAGCCCCGGTCCAGTGGATACTCCATTATACGATAAGCTTGGTATTCCTGATGCTTATCGTGAACAATTGAATAAAGATATCATTGCAACAATTCCATTTGGTCGTTTCGGTACACCACAAGAAGTTGCGAGTGCAGTATTATATTTAGCGTCAGACGAATCTAGATGGACAATTGGTTCTGAAATTATTGTCGATGGTGGTCGCTCTCTTTAATCAAATTCTTGATTAAAAATTTTATTATTTGTTGAAATAACAAACTATTTCTTCCCCCAAGTCCCTACATCTTAGTAGTGGCTTGGCTGAATCTTATTAGGTACTTTAACTTTAATTAGTCATCATTTATGTCACTTTGCACAACATGCTGCTATCGCTTTGCTTGAAAAAAATATCACATTTCAGCGAATTAACATTAACCTTCAAGATAAACCAGACTGGTTTCTAAGTATATCTCCAACGGGAAAAGTTCTATTACTAAAAGTATTAGATAGCAATCAACAAGAAAATATTCTTTTTGAAAGTGTCGCAATCTGTGAATATATTAAGGGAACATACATTTTAAAAGACACAGAATATCTTCATTAAGAATAGCCAGGAAACTACTGCAAGCTCAAATAGGCGAAAAGCAGCATCACCTACCAAACAACCAATGACAGATCAAGATAATCTCAATCAAAAGGATGATCATGACTATAAACAATAAGAACAAGATCAATAGGTGTACAGTACATTTACACAAGGATTTGCTCTGTAAGAGCTCAACTCAAACTCAATTTATCTATTATCCAAAGCCATCTGAATTATTCTTATTTTGACTATTCCAATCCAAATTTTTATATGAGTTTCTAAGTACTAAAAAATATACACATAAAAAAGCCCCTGCTTTTACAGGGGCTTTTCGAATTTGGCGGAAGCGGTGAGATTCGAACTCACGGAGGACTCACACCCTCGTCGGTTTTCAAGACCGGTGCATTAAACCGCTCTGCCACGCTTCCATGTGCGTAAGAATACAAAGCTTATTCAT
>Ga0163161_10002320_pt1 | contig 13637 bp, 11 predicted proteins | sample S45metaG_FD_129847 | JGI IMG/M metagenome (GOLD analysis project Ga0163161, IMG submission 129847) | Switchgrass rhizosphere microbial communities from Kellogg Biological Station, Michigan, USA - S4-5 metaG | ecosystem: Host-associated > Plants > Roots > Rhizosphere > Soil | place: USA... | reverse complement strand
GCCAAGGACATCGAAACCTTCACCCGCAACGGCGAAGAATGGGTGCGTTTCCGCCTCGCCACCAAGGGTGCCAGCAACAAGGTCTACGAACACAAAGTCGCGCGGATCAGCAAGATCAAGACCCGCTCCGAAGAAGACGAGGAAGACGCTGAGGTGATCGCACCTACCAAGCGCCCGGTGGTCGATCTGGAGCTGTGCCTGGGCAACGTCAAGCGCACTGTGGAGGTGAACCTGACTGACCGCAGCAGCTTCAATTACCCTTTGTTGATCGGCGCCAAAGCCTTGCGTGAGTTCGGTGCGGCGGTGAACCCGGCGCGACGTTTCACGGCGGACAAACCCGACTGCTGATTGACGTCGAATCAGCCTTGGGGCACCGTTCGCCCACTTAACTGCCGGGCCAGGACGCCATGCCTCATATCTTGATTGTCGAAGACGAAGCGGCGATTGCCGACACCCTGATTTTCGCGTTGCAGGGTGAAGGCTTCACCACGACCTGGCTGAGCCTTGGCGCGGCAGCGCTGGACCATCAGCGCGCCACGCCGGCCGACTTGATCATTCTCGACATTGGTTTGCCGGACATCAGTGGCTTCGAGACCTGCAAACAGTTGCGCCGTTTCAGCGAAGTGCCGGTGATTTTCCTCAGTGCACGCGATGCTGAAATCGATCGTGTCGTGGGCCTGGAAATCGGCGCCGACGATTACGTGGTCAAGCCGTTCAGCCCACGGGAAGTGGCCGCCCGGGTCCGGGCCATTCTCAAACGCATGGCGCCAAGAGCCGTGGCCGAGGTCTCATCGGCGCTGTTTCGTATCGACAGTGAACGGGTGCAAATCAATTATCGCGGCCAAGCGCTAAACCTGACCCGTCACGAGTTCCGCCTGTTGCAATGCCTGTTGGAACAACCCGAGCGGGTATTCAGCCGCGAACAATTGCTGGATGCGCTGGGCATCGCCGCCGATGCCGGTTACGAGCGCAGCATCGACAGCCAAATCAAGAGCGTGCGCGCCAAATTGCGTCTGGTGCGGGCGGACGCCGAGCCGATCCAGACCCATCGCGGTCTCGGTTACAGCTACAGCCCGGGGCACAGCTGATGCCGCTGGGGATGCGGATTTTCCTGGTCTACGTGCTGTTCATCGGCCTGACCGGTTACTTCGTACTCAACACCGTGATGGAAGAAATCCGCCCGGGCGTTCGCCAGTCCACCGAAGAAACCCTGGTAGATACGGCCAACCTGATGGCCGAGATCCTGCGCGACGACTTCAAGGCCGGCACCCTCAATCAGAACCGCTGGCCGCAATTGCTCAAGGCCTACGGCGAGCGACAACCCAAGGCGAGCATCTGGGGTTTGCCGAAGAATCAGGTTAATCACCGGATCTACGTCACCGATGCCAAAGGCTTTGTGGTGCTGGACTCCAGTGGTGTGGCAGTGGGGCAGGACTACTCGCGCTGGAACGATGTCTACCTGACCCTGCGTGGCGAATACGGCGCACGCTCCACCCGCAGCGATCCGAACGATACCAACTCCTCGGTAATGCACGTCGGCGCGCCGATTCGCGACAACGGCCAGATCATCGGCGTGGTCACCGTGGCCAAGCCCAACAGCTCGTTGCAGCCTTACGTCGATCGCACCGAGCGCCGATTGCTGGCCTATGGCGCCGGGCTGATTGGCCTCGGTCTGTTGTTCGGCGCGCTGTTGTCATGGTGGCTGAGTGCGGCGCTGCGACGGTTGACTGCTTATGCACAAGCGGTGAGTGCAGGCCAACGGGTCGAAGTTCCGCACTATCGCGGCGGTGAACTGGAGCAGCTGGCGACAGCGGTCGAGCAGATGCGCACGCAGCTCGAAGGCAAAGCCTACGTCGAGCGTTATGTGCACACGCTGACCCATGAGTTGAAGAGCCCGTTGGCGGCGATTCGCGGAGCGGCGGAATTGCTGCAAGGCGAGATGTCGTTGGAGCAGCAGCAGCGGTTTGTCAGCAATATCGACAGCGAAAGTGTGCGGATGCAGCAATTGATTGAGCGGCTGTTGAATCTGGCTCAAGTCGAACAACGTCAAGGTCTGGAGGAGCGGGTGGCGGTGCCGTTGACCGGGTTGGTGGATGAATTGTTGAAGGCTCAGGCGGCGCGGATTGAAGGCAAGCAGTTGTGCGTGGAAAAACGGATACCAGTAGATCTGGCGATAACCGGTGAGCCGTTTTTGTTGCGTCAGGCGCTGGGGAATTTGTTGGAGAATGCGCTGGACTTCACTCCGGTTCAGGGGGTTCTGCGATTCAGTGCCGAGCAGGTTGAAGAGCAGGTTGAGTTCAAACTGTTCAACCAGGCCGAGGCGATTCCCGACTATGCACTGCCGCGCTTGAGCGAGCGTTTTTACTCGCTGCCGCGCCCCGACAGTGGCCGCAAAAGCACTGGGTTGGGGCTTAATTTTGTGGAAGAAGTGGTCAAGCTGCATGGCGGTTCGTTAAGTATTGGCAATGTCGAAGGCGGTGTTGAAGTGAGGTTGTGCCTGGCTTAGGACCGCGTCGCGGCATTCGCGAGCAGGCTCGCTCCCACAGAGGGCTGCCCAGTCTCCACATAATCTCCATATTCCCCCCATAAATTCCCCACACATCCATCCCAGACTCTCCCCATCCAAACAGGGAGAGTCCCATGAACAGCAGCCTGCCCCTAAAACTCGGGGCCATTGCCCTTCTGATTCTTTTGTTGCTGATTCCGCTGTTGATGATCAACGGCATCATTCAGGACCGTCAGCAACTTCGCGACGGTGTACTGGAAGACATCGCCCGCAGTTCCAGCTTTAGTCAGCAACTGAGCGGGCCGCTCATGGTGGTGCCGTATCGCAAAGTGGTGCGCACCTGGAAGCTCAACCAGAAAACCAACGAGCGCTACCAGGACATCGGTGAAGAACGCGGTCGCTTGTACTTCCTGCCAGAGCGTTTCGAGCTCGATGGTCAGATCCAAACCGAGCTGCGCTCGCGCGGCATTTACGAGGCGCGCCTGTTCCACGCGGAAAACCACATCAGCGGGCATTTCTGGGTGCCGGCGCAACTGGGCATCAAGGAAGACTTCGCTGACTACCAATTCGACCAGCCGTTTTTGGCGGTGGGCATCAGCGACATTCGCGGCATCGAAAACGCATTAACGCTGGACCTGAACGGCCAGATTCTGGACTTCGTCCCGGGCAGTCAGGTGGGCTGGCTGGGTGAAGGTGTGCACGTGACGCTGCCAGCGCTGGACGCAAAAAAAACCACGGAACTGGCCTTCGGTTTTGACTTACGTTTGCAGGGCACCGGTCAGTTGCAGATTCTGCCGGTGGGCAAAACCAGCAAGGTGTCGTTGATCGCCAACTGGCCTCATCCAAGCTTCATTGGCAATTACCTGCCGGCCCAGCGTGAAGTCAACGATCAAGGTTTCACCGCCAATTGGCAGACCTCGTTCTTCTCCACCAACCTTCAAGAAGCGCTGAGCAGTTGCGTGTCCGGCGATGATTGCGAGGCGTACAACGGGCGCAGCTTCGGCGTGAGCTTCATCGACCCGGTTGACCAGTACCTCAAGAGTGATCGCGCGATCAAATATGCCTTGCTGTTCATCGTCCTGACGTTCGCAGGCTTCTTCCTGTTCGAAGTGCTGAAAAGCCTGGCGGTGCACCCGGTGCAGTACGCGTTGGTCGGCGTGGCCTTGGCGTTTTTCTATCTGTTGCTGCTGTCGCTGTCCGAACACATCGGTTTTGCCCTGGCGTATCTGTTGTCGTCCGCTGGCTGCGTGTTGTTGATCGGGTTCTATGTCTGCCATGTGCTGCACAGCGTGCGCCATGGCCTGAGTTTTTCGGCGGGGTTGGCGGCCTTGTACGGCTTGCTCTACGGCTTGTTGAGTGCCGAGGATTACGCGCTGTTGATGGGCTCGTTGTTGCTGTTCGGCTTGCTTGGGGTGTTTATGGTGATGACCCGCAAGCTGGACTGGTACGGGATCGGGCAGAAGAGCGCCAAGCCGATGGTGTTTGAGCTGGGGGCGGTGGAATGAGCCGGTCGTTGGGGTTGCGGGAGGATCAGCGTCAGGGAGAGATTTTGGCGACGCTGATATTCGCGTTATTTCCGTTGGATTCAGGGTGGTGCCTTCGCGAGCAGGCTCGCTCCCACAGGGGATCTCCAGTGAACACAAAGTCTGTTCACACTACAGATCAAACTGTGGGAGCGAGCCTGCTCGCGATGAGGCCCTGACAGTCAGCGAAGATCTAAACCTTAGGCATCGTCGCCAACATCGAAGGCCGCTGGCTCACCTCGAAATACCACGCCGCCAACTGCGGATTCGCCTCGCGCCATTGCAGATCCGGATGGCGCAAGTCGATATAACCCAACGCACAGGCCACGCTGATCGCCGCGACATCGAAATGGCTGGTCAGCTCGGCAATCGCATCTTTTTCCAGCAGCGCCAACCCGCGACGAATCTTGTCGCGCTGAGCGTCGAGCCATTCGTCCCAATGCTTCTGCGGGTCACGCAGGACCATTTCATAACGAACCATCACCGAGGCGTCCATGATCCCGTCGGCCAGCGAGGCCAGGGTCAGGCGCCGCCAGCGCGCCGAACCTTCGCGCGGGATCAGCGGGTTGCCAACGTGCTGGTGGTCGAGGTAATCGAGGATCACCCGGCTGTCATGGATGACGTTGCCGTCGGCCAGGCGCAGGGCAGGGATTTTGCCCAGCGGATTGTCTTCGTTGAGTGACTGATCGGGGCTGACCGGCGTGAGCACACAGTCTTGCAGCGCCACGCGGCCGGTTTGGCCGGTCTCGTGCAGCAGCACCATGACTTTACGAACGAAGGGCGATAGAGCGTTGTGGTACAGGGTCATGCTGGGGGTGGACATGGCAGCGTCTCGGTCGGTGGCAGTGTCGGCAGCATAGCGCGTTGATGCGGGAGCTCAAGCTGACAAGTTAACCCCAACCCTGTGGGAGCGAGCCGGCTCGCTCCTACAAAATCAGCGACGTTGCAGCAAGCCGCGCAGGGCGAAGAATGCGGGAACGCCCAGGCCAAGCCAGCTCAAGGCGTCCCACACGCCATCGCCCAGCAGCGCGGCGAATAACCCGGCGGCGCTGAGCAAGGCGATAACCGTGGGCGTGCCGAAGACCTTCCAGAAGTTCGATTGCCTTGGCTTCATGCTTGAGCCTCGGCGGGTTCGAGCACAGGTTTTGCCGCTTTGCGCCGTACCACCCACAGGTAGACCCCGCTGCCGAGCACGATGATGGTCAACACATCGAGGGCGCCCCACAGGATCTTCATCGGCATGCCGCCGTAATCGCCAAAGTGCAGTGGCTGCGACATACCCATGACGTCCATGTACCAAGGTCGTTCCGCCACGGCGGTGACTTGCAGGGTGCTGGCGTCGATAAGTACCGGCGTCAGCAGGTGCGACGTCAGGTGGGTGCTGCCTTTCATGAATACAGCGTAATGGTGCTCGCTGGAAAACCGCGTACCGGGGAAGGCGATGAAGTCGGGCGTCATGTCCGGCGCAACCTCCTTGGCAATGTCGAACAGACGGGTCGCCGGTGCGAGTTGCGTCAGGGGTGGCACGTCGCGGTACGGCGCGACCATCGCGTTCAGGCTTTCATAGCGCCACGCGGCAATCAGCAGGTCGGCGCAGGCGCTGATAACGCCTGTCACGCCAACGACCAGTGCCCAGGTCAGTGTGACCACCCCGATCAGATTGTGCAGGTCAAGCCAACGCAGGCGGGTGGATTTGTCCTGGCGCACGGTGGCGAACTTCAAGCGGCGCATGAACGGCAAATACAGCACCGCCCCGGAAATGATGGCGACCACAAACAACAGTCCTATGAACGCCAGGAACAACTTGCCCGGCAGGCCGGCAAACATGTCCACATGCAGGCGCAGCATGATCATCATGAGGCCACCGTTGGCCGATGGCATTTCCAGAGCTTCGCCGGTGCGGGCGTCGAGCATGAAGGTGTGTGACGAATTCGGCTCGGCACCGGCGGTCGCGGCCATGATTGCAAAGGCGCCGTTGGGCTCATCTTCATCAAAACCGAAATACTGCATGACCTCGCCAGGACGGTGCTTTTCAGCCGCCAGCACCAACTGCTGCAAATCGAGCATTGGTGTGTCCGCCGGCATTTGCTTCAACTCGGGGGCATCGCCCAGCAGGTGGTCGATCTCGTGGTGGAAGATCAACGGCAGACCGGTCAATGCCAGCATCAGCAAAAAGACCGTGCAAATCAGGCTGGTCCAGGTGTGGACAAAGGACCAGCGACGAATTGTTTTGCTTTTCATTTCCAGGCCTTCAGAAATACCAAAGCCGCCCGGAAGAGGACGGCCTGGTGTTGGGGTATGTCAGCTCAGACGATTACCACTTGTAGGATGCACTGGCGATGACGCTGCGCTGGTCACCGTAGTAGCAGTAGAAACTGTCACAAGTGGAAATGTAGTCCTTGTCGAACACGTTGGTGGCGTTCAAGGCCAGCGACGCACCTTTCAGGCTGTTGTCCAGACGACCGAGGTCGTAGTGAACGGCCGCATCGAACACCGTGTAGGCATCTGCTTTGCCCAGCTCGGTGTTGGCCTGATCGCCATAGGTATTGCCGGTATAGCGAGCGCCGGCACCTACGCCGAAGCCGTCCAGTACGCCGTTGTGCCAGGTGTAATCAGCCCACAGCGATGCCTGTTGGTTAGGCATCAGTTGCAGGCGATTGCCCTTGAATTCGCCATCTTGTACTTCGGATTTGGCCAGGGTGTACGCCGCGATGAGCTTGAGGTTCTCGTTGACGTCGGAAACCGCTTCCAGCTCCAGGCCTTTGACTTTGACTTCGCCGGTCTGGCTGGTGATCGACGTACCGCCGACGTTGGTGGTGACCGAAACGTTTTTCTGGGTCAGGTCATAGATTGCTGCGGTCAGCAGGGTGTCGCTGCCGGGTGGTTGGTACTTGATACCCAGTTCCCACTGATTACCTTCGGTGGGTTTGAACGATTCGGTGGCCGAGGCTGATGCACCGGTCGTGGGCTGGAAAGACTCGGTGTACGACAGGTACGGCACAAAGCCTGAGTCAAACACATAGCTGATCGCCGCGTTGCCGCTGAAGTTCTTGTCGCGTTCGGTGTTGGTGGAATCGCCTTTGTTGAAGAACTTGGTGCCGGTATGCACCCAGTCTTCACGTCCGCCGAGGGTCACGAGCCAATGGTCGAGGACCATCTGATCCTGCGCGTACAGGCCGGTCTGGTAGGTCTTCTGGTCGTAATCGTAGAACGCGGTGGAACGGTCCGGACGCTCGATCGGCAATCCGTAGATCGGGTTGTTGACGTTGGTCGGCGGCGCGCTGCCGAAGATGGAGAGGTAGTTGGTATTGCTGCGCTGGTGGTCGAGACCCAGCAGCACGGTGTGACGCACGTCGCCCGTCGCGAAGTCCGCCTGGAAGTTGTTATCCACGGCGAATTGGCTGATGTCTTCATCGGTGCTGGTGGTGGTGCGGCCAACGTTGCCCGCATCATCAACCTGGGTAAACGGATATGCGCCGACGGTGATGGCCTGGAATGACAGGTCGGACTTGGTGTAACGCAGGTTCTGCTTGAACTGCCAGACGTCGTTCAGACGATGTTCGAACGCATAGCCCAGCGCGTAGTAGGTGCGGTCGTAGTATTCCCAGTCCGGATCGCCAAGGTTCTTGTGATGTGAAATATCACCGAACGGTGACTTGATCTTGGTGCCCTGAATCGGCAGAAACTGGCTGGTGATGCCGGTATCGTCGCGGGTGAATTGCGTCAGCAAGGTGAACTGGGTGTCCGGGTCGATGATCCAGGTCAGGCTGGGTGCGATGTTGTAGCGCTTGTTGTCGACATGGTCGATCTGCGTGCCGGCGTCGCGCGCTACACCGCTGAGGCTGTAAAGAAACTGGCCTTCGTCATCAATCTTGCCGGTGTTGGCGAAGTTGATCTGACGATAATTGTCGCTGCCGTATTGCACATCGATCTCGTTGTTCTCTATAGCCGTTGGACGGCGGCTGACCATGTCCAGCAGGCCGCCCGGCGGGGTTTGGCCATAAACCGAGGAAGCCGGGCCGCGCAGTACGGACAGGCGATCGAGGTTCCAGGTTTCCTGTTTCGGGTTGGCGTACACGCCTTTGGGCAGAGGCAGGCCGTCGAGGAACTGGGTTGGTTCAAAACCGCGAACGCGCAGCCAATCGGCGCGGGTGTCGCTGCCGTAACTGCTGGCGGTGACACCGGGCATGTAGCGCACGGCGTCATCGAGGTTTTGCACATTGCGATCGTCCATCTGGTCGCGGGTAACGACCGAAATCGAACGCGGTACGTCGACGAGCGCTGTATCGGTCTTGGTGCCGGCAGCAGTGCGAGTGGCCAGGTAGCCTTCTACCGGGCTCCAGGCGGTTTCGCCATTGTCCACTCCGATGACGGCGGTTTCCGGCAGGGCCAGTACGCCCTCGGGAATGGCGACCAGGCTGTAGGTGTCGGCGCTGCTTTGTTCCAATTGCAGACCCGTGCCGCGCAAGGCTTCACGCAGGGCGCCGGCAGCGTCGAACTGGCCCTTTACCGGTGCCGAGGACTTGCCTGCGGCCAGCGATGGATTCAACGACAGCGCCAGACCGGCCTGGCTCGCGATCTGGTTCAGGGTGCTGGCCAACGGTGCGGCCGGCAGGTTGTAGGCGCGAACGCTGGAGGCTTGTTCAGCGGCGATCAGTTGGCTACTGGCCAAAGGCGTGCAAAAGGCAATGGCGACAGCCAGCAAGCTGGGGCGCAACAAGGTGTAGAGCGAACGGGGCATGCAGCGGCTCCTGAATGGAAATATTTCTCAATTGCTTAGGTGCCGTACGAGATTCAAAAAGTGATAGAGCTGGATGAAAATAATTTAGATTCAGCAATTGGAAGCTGATCGTTCCCACGCTCCGCGTGGGAATGCCTCAATGGACGCTCTGCGTCCGCTTCGATATGTGACGCGGAGCGTCACGGGCTGCATTCCCACGCCGGAGCGTGGGAACGATCACTTCCAGGCGTCAGTCTTCGCCACCGTCACCCACCACGGTGTGTACTGTTCAATCTGCACCGGCAGGGTTGGCAACAAGGCGCTCAGGGCCTTGTCGGTGTCGTGCAGTGGAAAACTGCCGGTAATGCGCAGGTCGGCAATCTCCGGTGCTACGCCCAAATACCCGTGCCGATAACGGGAGAGCTCCTGCACCAGGTCTTCCAGGCGAGCGTTGTCGACCACCAGCATGCCGCGGGTCCAGGCATCGGCGCCTAGGTCGACGGCGACAACCGGCCCCAGGCCATTGCTGCGCATCAGCACTTGCTGACCTTCGTGCAGAATCTGTTCCTCGGAACTCGCTTGCGGATGCGCCGCCACCGCGGACTTCAACACACTCAGACGCGTGCCTTGTTCCTCGCGCTTGACCAGAAAGAGCGTCCCTAGCGCTTGCATGCTGCCTTCGCGGGTTTCGACGATAAACGGCCGGGTATCACCATGACCGGTCTCGACGAGGATTTCGCCTTCTTGAAGGATGATCCGCCGCTGCTTCTCATCAAAACGGATGTCCACAGCGCTGTGGGTATTGAGGTTGATCAGCGTACCGTCTGCCAGGCGCAGGGTACGCTGCTCACCGGTCGCGGTGCGCTGGTCTGCCAGCCAGTAGTCCAGAGGTAGATAACGCTCACCGGCAAACAGGGCCAGCCCGATCACCGCGACAACGCTGGCCACGCCGCTGCCCAGTTTGCGCACGCGGCGGCGAATGCTTTCACGCGATTGCAACAACGCCGTACGGGCCGGGCCGTTGGCAACGCTGAAGCGCTGGTCGAGCATGCCCAATTGGCGCCAGGCTCGGGCATGTTCCTCGTGGGCTGCGTGCCATTGACTGAACGCTTCGCGCTCCACCGGATTGCCGGAGTCCAGGGACAATTGCCACTCAATCGCCGCATCCAGCACCTTGGCCGATACCGGCTTGGAGCTGACCGGGTTCATACCGGTTCACCGTACAACGCGATGTAGCACTGACGAATTCCCTGGGCCAGGTATTGCCGAACACGCGGCACCGAGACGCCCAGTCGCTGGGCGATTTCGGCATGACCGAGGCCGTCGAGGCGGTTATAGAGAAACGCGGCCCGGGCCTTGCTCGACAGCTGACCGAGCAGGCGGTCGATGGCTTTGAGGTCTTCGAGGATCATCTGCTGCTCCTCGACCGACGGTTGTTCGCCTTCTGGGATCAGCATCAGTTCGGCGAGGTAGGCCTGTTCCAGCGCGGCGCGGCGGAAATAGTCGAACAGCAGGCCTTTGGCAATCGCCACCAGAAACGCCCGTGGCTCACGAGGCTCTTTCAGTTCATCCCGCCCCAGCAATCGCACAAAAGTGTCCTGACTCAGGTCTTCGGCACGTTGCGGGCAAGCCACGTTGCGTCGCAGCCAGGCCAATAGCCAACCGCGATGGTCGCGATATAACGCACCAACGAGCTCACTGTGGGGGCTTTGGATTGACGACACGCAGCATCACCGATTGGGAAGTGTTAACTAACGAGAATTGTTCGCGATTGTCGCAGAGGCGGGGACGGTAAGCAATTGGCGCTGGTCGGGTGGATTGTGCTGTATGGATTCAGCTTGATCGCGTCATCGTTCATCGCGGGCAAGCCACGCTCCCACAGGGGTACTCGGTCACCCTTGCCCGCGATGGCGTCAGAGCAGTCACTGGATATTTAGAAGGAGGGGGCGTGCTTCCGGCGTTTCCACTGACTCAGCCGCTGTTGCAGGTTCAGCGGGCTATGAATCTGCTGCTGCCGCGCTCGGCTGAACAGGATCAATGCCAATTCGGCCGTCGCCAAGGCGTCGGCACTGGCGTTATGTCGCTCGAACACTTCCAGTTTGAACCAGTCGATCCACTTGTCCAGCCCGGCGTCTCGAATGTGAGCTTGTGGGCACAGCAGCGGGGCGATGTCTGCCACATCCAGAAACGGATGGGTCAACTTGTAGCCCAAGTGGTCTTTCAGTGCTCGGCCGAGCATGTGCTGATCGAAGGGGGCATGGAACGCCAGCACCGGGCTGTCGCCGACGAACTCCATGAATTCGAGCAAGGCTTGCGCCGGGTCGCTTCCGGCTGCAATAGCGCTTGGGCCCAACCCATGAATCAGCACGCTGGGAGCGAGCTTCAAGTCGGCGCATCGCAGCGTGCGTTCGAACTGCTGGCTGAAGTCGATGGCGCCGTCTTCAATCACCACGGCGCCGATGGACAACACCCGGTCCTTGTTCAGGTTCAACCCGGTGGTTTCCAGGTCGAGCACCACCCAACGCTGTTCGCGCAGGCTGCATTCACCCAGGTCGGTCACCGCTGGCAAGCGCTGCAAACGTTGTTGCCATTCGTCTGTCAGGATCGGGGTGACCGGGCGCAGCCATGAAAACAGGCTCATAGCTGATACCGCAGGGTCAGGCTGCTTTGCAGGCGTTGCGCCTGGCGCAGGGATTCACGCAGGATCCGTCGGTCCAGATGATTGAGGCTGTCCGGATCGACCCGGTTGGAATAGGGCAAGTTCTCCCGGGTCTGTAACTGATGCTGCTGCATACGGGTTTGCTGAATGAAGTGGTACGCCTCTTCATACGCCGCACCGTCCAGCGGCTGAATGATCTCCTTGGCTACCAGTTGGCGAAATCGATCCAGGGTATTGTTGGTCTCGATGCCGTGAGCCAATGCCAGCAACCGTGCGCCATCGACGAAAGGCGTCAGCCCCTGCACCTTCAAGTCCAGCGTGGCTTTTTCACCGTTCTTGCGCGCCAATACGAACTCACGGAAACGCCCCACAGGGGGACGGTTGCGCAAGGCGTTCTCGGCCAACATCCGCTGGAACAGTCGGTTATCGCCAACCTGATCGAGAATCCCGCGGCGCAATTGCTCGCACCCTTGCTCGTCACCCCAAACCACGCGCAAGTCGAAATAGATGCTCGAACCGAGAAGGTTCTCCGGCGTCGCCTCGCGGATAAACGCTGCAAACCGCCGCGCCCATTCGGCACGCGACAAGCACAGCTCCGGGTTGCCCGCCATGATGTTGCCCTTGCACAGCGTGAAGCCGCACAGCGCCAGGCTTTGGTTGATCTGCTGGGCAATCGGCAACAATTTTCCACGTAACTCTGCCGCATGCGCAGCGTCCCGAGCTTCGAACAAAATGCCGTTGTCCTGATCGGTGTGCAGCGTCTGCTCGCGACGGCCTTCACTGCCGAAGCACAACCAACTGAACGGCACGCCGGGGTCACCTTTTTCGGCGAGGGTCAACTCGATCACCCGGCACACGGTGTGGTCGTTGAGGAGGGTGATGATGTGAGTGATCTGTGTCGACGACGCGCCGTGCGCCAGCATGCGTTCGACCAGTTGGCCGATCTCGCCGCGCATCAACACCAGGTTTTCCACGCGCGGGGCATTGCGAATCGTCCGTGCCAGGTGCACCAGATCAACCCGTTGCAAGGAAAACAGGTCACGCTCCGAGACCACGCCGCACAGGCGCTGATCTTTCACCAGGCACACGTGGGCGATGTGCCGCTCGGTCATGGCGATGGCCGCGTCGAAAGCGCTGTGGTCCGGTGTCAGGAAAAACGGCGCCCGGGTCATGTGCTGCTCGATAGTTTCGTTGAAGTCGTTGATGCCCTCGGCCACGACATGGCGCAGGTCGCGCAGGGTGAAAATCCCCAGCGGGGCTTTGTGCTCATCGACCACGACGATGCTGCCGACCTGCTGTTCGTGCATCAGCGTCACTGCTTCACGCAGCGGCGTCGCCGGGCTGCAAGTCACCGGGTGGCGCATGGCCAATTCGCCCAGGCGTGTGTTCAGCGAATACTGAGTGCCCAGGGTCTCCACGGCTTTTTGCTGGACTTGCTGGTTGACCTGATCCAGCAAGCTACTGACGCCACGCAGGGCAAAGTCGCGAAAGGTGCTGGAAAGCGCGAACAGTTTGATGAACGCCAGCTTGTTCAGCTGCAGGCAAAAGGTGTCTTCGGCGGCGAGGTGTTCGGTGCGGGTCGCACGCTCACCCAGCAGCGCGGCGAGGGGGAAGCACTCGCCGGTGGTGATTTCGAAGGTGGTTTCGGTGCCGCCCTTGGCGGTATGCGGGCGCTCACCGACGACGCGGCCCTGTTTGACGATGTAGAAATGCTCAACCGGGCCATCGGCGGGCTTGATGATGCTCTCGCCGGGGGCATAAAAACGTAGCTGACATTGCTCAACCAGGTATGCCAGGTGAGCGTGTTCCATCTGATTGAAGGGCGGAAAACGCTGAAGAAATTGCAGAGTGCCCTGGATGTTCTGCAACACCGCGGTTTTCCCTGCCTGTGTGAAGGCGTCCGCTTTACTCATAACCATTACCGCAGTCGTTGGAGTTATTGTTGTCGGATGACCCAACCATGGTCGGCCCCTGCGCGCAGGGTGCCCATTGGACGTAAGTCTAGGTTGGCAGTACGGGTGTCGGTATTTGGGAACGGTCTGACGCAACTGTGGGAAAAACCTCCTACATTGGCTATAGGAAACTTTTCCGACCAAGCGCACATTGAAGGTCTGCTTAGCGATGTCTGACGGATGTGCTAGGGAAAAGAAATGAAAACGTAGAGTAAGCCATGTCCGACCACGATATTTTGAGTGACGCCGAGCGCAAGGCGCTGAGTGACGTCATGCT
>Ga0163161_10002318_pt1 | contig 13642 bp, 11 predicted proteins | sample S45metaG_FD_129847 | JGI IMG/M metagenome (GOLD analysis project Ga0163161, IMG submission 129847) | Switchgrass rhizosphere microbial communities from Kellogg Biological Station, Michigan, USA - S4-5 metaG | ecosystem: Host-associated > Plants > Roots > Rhizosphere > Soil | place: USA... | reverse complement strand
CGCTTTTGACTGCAAGATCGGCGGAAACACCGAGATCTGTACCATAAGACCAGACGGCTCGGACATGCGGAACTTGACGAATGATCCCGCACGCGATTCCCACGCCACGTGGTCACCGGAGGGCAACGACATCATTTTCGCGAGCAACCGCGAAAGATCATCCGACCAGTCGCATCTTTTTAGAATGAATTCGGACGGCACGGACCAGCGGCGCGTGACCCAAAAGGGCGGTTACGAAGGGCAGGCTGCGTGGTCGCCCGACGGCTCTAAGGTCGTCTTTTCCGCCGACCGCCAAGACGGCAGATCTGATATGTTGGATATCTTTTTGCTCGATCTGCAGGATCCGAATACCGAAAAGATATTGGCCGTCCTGCGATTTCACGACACCTTGCCCGCGTTCTCGCCCGACGGCAGACGCATTGCGTTCGTTTCTTTGCGCGACGGCAATACCGAGATATATTTGATCGATCCTGACGGTTCGGGGCTGGTGCGGCTCACGAGAAATGCTGCGGCCGACACGTCGCCGGCATTTTCACCGGATGGGCGATCGATATTTTTCAGCAGCGATCGCTCCGGGCGATCCGCGATCTACGAAGCGGTGTTACCTTATTAAATTGTTGCCCGATAATAATTCGTAAGCCCTGAGATATCTCTCGGTCGTGGCGGCGACAATATTGTCCGGCAGCGGCGGGGCGGGGGGCTGTTTGTTCCAATCGATCGACTCGAGATATTCGCGGACAAATTGCTTGTCGAATGAGGGCTGGGCATGGCCGGGCTCGTAGGTTTCGACCGACCAGAAGCGTGAGGAGTCGGGTGTGAGAACCTCGTCGATCAGAATAATATTGCCGTCGCTATCGCGGCCGAATTCGAATTTTGTGTCGGCGATGATTATGCCTTTGGAAAGGGCATATTCCGATGAGGCCTTGTAAAGCTTCAACGAAGTTGATTTGAGAAAAGAGGCCACTTCGGCGCCGACGATACTCTTGAATTCGAGTCCAGTGATGTTCTCATCATGTCCCGCCTCTGCCTTGGTGGACGGCGTGAAGATTGGCTCGCGGAGGCGGTCGCATTGCTTCAAGCTTTTGGGCAGGCTGTGGCCGCAGATCTGTCCCGTGGCTTGAAAGTCTTTCCAACCCGAGCCCTCGAGATAGCCGCGGACAACGCATTCGACCGGAAACACCTCCGTCCGGCGGACAAGCATTGAGCGGCCCTGAAGTCCTTCGACCTGTCTTATCGGATCGGGCATAAGGTTTGTGTCGGCCATGATGAGATGATTTTTTACGACACGCGAGAGCATGTGGAACCAGAATCGTGAGAGCTGCGTCAGAACGCGGCCTTTTTGCGGGATAAGCGTGGGCAGGACGCAATCGAACGCCGAAAGACGGTCCGTGGCGACGAGCAGCAGCGTGTTTTCGTCGACCTCGTAGACATCGCGGACCTTGCCTCGATGGAGCAATTTCAGGCCGGGGACTTCGGATTCGGAAACAAGCGATGCGCTTATCATGAGTAGTTCCTTTAAGGCTTTATTCTCTTTAAGGCTTTATTCTACGGCTCGGAACCGCCGCAAACAATTTCGCGATGAAACTGGAAGGGCCATAGAGTTGAACATATACTAACAGAGTTGAAATTTGTGGTGACAATCTTGCCCAAATCATGCATAATAAAGACGGCTTCCTGCTCGCTCGGGGCCGCCTCCACCGATCCGCTTAGTTCCGATAATCCCGCTTTCGAGGCAGATCGTCGCTCATGCCTGAAGTAATGACACGCAAGTTTATGAAGACCGACAGGATCTTCGGTTTGTTCTTAACTTTGATAGTGCTCGCGCTCGAGACGGCGGCGCAATCGAACACCGTCCAGAAAAAGGTCTTTGTAGACGAAGGCAGCGGCAAGATCGGCCTGTACTTCATGATCTTTATCATCCTCGCGGGGCTCGGAGCCGCATATTTCTTTTGGCAGCGAAGCCGCAAGGGTCTCGTCGCCGAACAGCCGAAGGAAGAGGATCCCTATCGCAATTATCTTCGCCATGAGAGCTTTGAACTTGAGCAGTTCGACGCAACCGCGGAACTCGAATGGCTGCGAAAGGCCAAGAAAAAGCGGCCCACGACCAAAAAGCGGCCAAAGCGAGCCGAAGCAACGGCCCCAAGCGCGGCGAAAGCCGATGAGCTAACTTTTGACACCAAGGTGTTTCAGGAAAAGATGAAGATGCTGCAATACGTGCAGCTTCCCGTCAATTCGTTCAACGAGCTTACCCCCTCCAAAAAATGCACGCCGCTGCCATATTCGAACGAAAGGGACCTGCTCACCGCGATCGAGCAGGCGAATGAAGAGTTCGAAGAGGATGAGGCGATTCGCGAGCTTGCCGTCCGGATCCTCGCGGCGTTCCGGACGCAAAATTCCGTCGAGGCCCTCTCGCAGATCGCACTTTATGACCTGTCGGCAAATTTGCGTTCCAAGGCCGTGTCGATCCTGACAGATTTTGACCATGAGTCGGTTTTTGAAGCAATGTTGCTTGCCTGTGCCGATCCGACCCGCGAGGTGCGCGCCGCGGCTGCACGCGGGCTTTTCCGTTTGAACTTTGACCGTTCGGACGCGTGGAAACGGATCATCGAGACGGGCGACGACTACCGCATGAGCCATGCGGTCCGGGCTGCGATCGAAGCCGGGATCACCCAAAAATCATTTGACCGTCTCGTGCACGAGGACCTGAAGGTCGCCTATGAGGCATTCACGCTTGTGGCGCTGATGATAAAGGCGGGCGAAACGAAAGAGATATTCGAAGCGATCCGCGATCATAGGGATGACCGAGTAAAATTTGCTCTGCTCCATGTCATCAGATCTATAAGCGACCCACGGATGCTAAGCAGCTTGTTAGAACTCTTTGGGGCCGACGGGCTTTCGGATGATGTCGTTAAGCGCCTCAACGAGACGGTCAACAGCTTTGACCCGGTACACGCTTAGACCCTCCTCGATCCAGCTTGCGCACGCAGGCAAAACTAATTACAATTCCCCCGTTCACCCAAAATTGCAGGCCATAGGTCGAGAGCGTTCGTTTTCGATGATGGCTGTGATCTCAATTTGGATCGAAAGGAGAGGAATGATGAAGAAACTCTGGCTAAGCGCCGCGATCGCCGCGCTTATCACGACGATATTTATTACGGATGGCCTGGCCCAAACGCGCATCCGCTTTGCTCGCGGACGGACCTCAGCGACGTTGTCAGGTTCGGTGGGCGGCGGCGGCGTTCGCCGATACATACTAGCGGCGCGCGCTGGACAGCAATTGTCTGGCAATGTCAGTTCCCGCAATGGCTGTGTGAAATTTACCGAGGGGTCCACCTCGCTCAGCTTCATAACGGAGTCGGGCGACAACTGGATCTCGGTGACCAATTATTGCAGCCGTCCGACATCCTTCACGATGACGGTATCGATCAACTACGGCAGTGACTGAGGTCGGGAGCACCGACAGTATTACTCTCGTCATTTAGGATGACCGTCTCGATGACTTCCGGGGCGACCGGGAGAAGTTATGTCATGAGAAAACAAATTAGATTTTCGCTCGTGTTCGTGCTCGTGCTCGTTAGCCTGTTGGTTCTGCTGAATTTCGGAGTGTCTGTCTCGGCACAGGAAAAAGAGTGTCCTATCGAGGTGATGCCGGGCGAATGGAAATCGACCGGCATCATGGTACGAAAGGACCAGCAGATATCGGTTGAAGCTACCGGTCTGTTTTATTACAAGGATCATCGCAATGAGATGACCGCAAAAGGCGACATGTATGGCACATGGCGCTTGGTCGCAAAGATCGGCGACAAAACGGAATCTGTCGGTGAAAAATGGAGATTTTATGCCGAAGCCGATGGTGTTCTCCAATTTGGAGCGCCGGTCAGAGAGAACCTGCCGATAACACAGGGAATAGAATCGCTGGATCTTGCGATGTCCAAATTCTGCGTCAAGGTGACGGTGTCGGGCGGTATTCAGGCGTCGACCGTGAGGATCAAGACGACCAAATCATGCACGCCCGAGGAGAATGAGAGGGCGACGGCGATGGGCAACGTATCGTTCGACATCGGCGGCAAGGCATTAATGACGGATGCCAATGGCGACGCAACCATCGCGCTGGCTCCCGGCGAGTACGCGGTAAACGTCAGGACAAGGAATGACGCGGTGCTCGGGTTTGTCCACCAGTCGGGCACGCTCTTTCGAGGGCCGGAAGTCACGTACAAGATCGACGTGAGCAAAAGTCAAGAGGCGGTCGAGATCCGCATGATCTACTGCGACGAAAAGGGGCAGCGATATAAGCGCGCAACAATAACGGAGATCGGCGGGCGCATGCGCGTGAGGGTTCCGCGAATCGACGGAGGCGGCGCAGTTTCTCAACCGGCGACTGTCGGGCTTGTGCTGCGGGACGGTGACATTCTCGACGTCGACGGCACCGGTAAACTAACCTGGATGGATGGCGGGATTATTACCTTTCTCGATCCGAAACGATCTACGACGATCGTCATCGGACCAGTCCGTCCGGGCGGCACGCCAGAGGGGATTTCATTATTGAGAGGTTTGATAAACTTCTGGTTCGACCCTGCTACCAGCAAGAAACGCGGGTTTCGATTTGAGGCGGGAAGCGACAGTGTCTTTGTCGGGGTCAAGGGGACCGTCTTCAGCATGGCACACGACGAGCTTTCAAAGATGAGCACCGTGAGCGTCCAGGAAGGCGATGTCGAGATCACGCCAAGAAATCCATCACTTGCCGCGACAAACTTACGAGCTGGTCAACAGGTCGAGGTGTCGCAAACCGCGGTGCGTTTGATCGGTCCCAAAACCGCTGGGCCCATAGCTCAGAAAACGGCGGGTCCCCCGGGGCAGAAAACGGGCGAGCCTTCGTGGACGGGCACATGGCTCTTTCGCGGCATAGCCGGTCAGCGGTGTTCGATCGTTGATATGGGAAACGGTCTGCTGAAGGTAGTTACGGAAAAAGGTGTCGTGGGCGAAGCCTATTTGGACACTCCAACCACGATAGCGGTCGAATATCCCACGGCCGATGATGTGGTGGGACGAAGATCTGTCGACGGGAACCGCATAGACTGGAGCAACGGTGAGTTTTGGACGCGGCCCCGCTGAAAATCCGAGGCAAAACGAACGAACTAAACGAGGATAATTAGAGGCCTTGACTTGTTGTTGAACTCACCTGGTAGGCGCTATGAACGACACGACGGGTCCCTCGGCGAGCTTCTCGACCTGAGAGAGAGAATGAGTTTTTCTCCACGGATGTAGTCACGCGAATCACCGACGTGATCAGTAGCTACGACCACGTCAGCGCCTGATCCCAGACGAAACGATGCCACCCGCCCATCCCGGCTTGATTCGCCGGGCAAAAATACATACAATTCCGCCATTCGCCGGCGTTGGCTTCGGCTTTTCAGTTTCGAGAGATCAGGTTTCAGTATCGCGGTTCGGCCTTTTGTCGAACCGCCTATGACCATTGGAGGCATAATGCGAACTTCAAGAGTATTCTTTGCTGCAGTCATCCTGTGCGCTTTGGTCGCGTTGGGTGCTATTGTTTCTCGCGCGTACCTGGGTGGGAGCACGGCGATCGACGCGCTCGTCGGGCCTGTCGGGTTCAGTGTTCCGGACGACAGCAATATTACGATGTCTGCCACAGAGGGCGTCGTTTACGTTAGTGCCAGGCAGATCTGCACGGAGAGAATGGGTTGCACTTGCAAACATCGACGGTCGGACACCGACACGATGAAGATACATCGTCCCGAGGACGATCCGACCGACTCGCAAGATAGCTGGACCGCGCACCTCGACATCAAGTGCACGAAATGCAACAGGCGCTGGTATTGTCCGAAAACCAACAGTTTCAGGAACTGACTACTAACAACAGCAATGAATGGAGGAATGATGAAAAGGTTCCTCTTAGCCGCCGCTATCGGCGCACTGGTCGGGATTACGGCCGGGTGCGGTCGGACGCCGCCGTCCGACCAGGCCTTAAGGAAATCGGGCCCAACTGGTACATCCGGTACTTGATCGTTGACTGAGTCCCGACGGCTATCCCAGCGGATTTTCTTCTTCCACCCTTTGGTTTATGATTGAAGAGTGCAATTTCGTCTCATTTCTGAAAACACGCCAAAGGGCGACCAGCCCGAGGCGATCGAACAGCTTGTTCGCGGGCTGAACGAAGGCGAGCGCGATCAGGTGCTGCTGGGCATCACGGGCAGCGGCAAGACGTTTACTATTGCGAATGTCATTGACCAGGTCCAACGACCGACGCTCGTTCTTGCTCACAACAAGACGCTTGCCGCACAGCTTTATCAGGAATTCAAGACGTTCTTTCCCGAGAACGCGGTCGAGTATTTTGTTTCTTACTACGATTATTATCAGCCCGAGGCATACGTTCCCGCCGCCGACCTTTACATAGAAAAGGAAGCGACCATCAACGACGAGATCGACCGGCTGCGAATGTCGGCGACACGTGCGCTCTTTGAGCGGCGTGATGTGATCGTCGTCGCTTCCGTCTCGTGCATCTACGGCCTTGGCGACCCGGACGCGTATTACAACATGCTCGTCTTTGTCGAGCCGGGGCAGAAGATGAAGCGCGAGGAATTTTTGCAACGGTTGGTCGAACTACAATATGAACGTGTGAATATAGATTTTGACCGCGGCGTTTTTCGTGTTCGCGGCGATGTCGTTGAGCTTTATCCGAGCTATCAGGACGAGGCGTATCGCATCGAATTCTGGGGCGATGAGATCGACGCGGTTTATACGATCGACCCGCTGCTCGGCGAGGTGAAAAAGAAACACGAATCGCGGGTTCCTATCTATCCCAAAACCCATTACGTGATGTCTCGCGCGACCGTCAAACGAGCCATCAAGACCATTCGCGAAGAGCTCGATCAGCACGAGCAATTTCTTGTAAGCGAAGGCAAGGTCGTCGAGGCGCAGCGGCTGCATCAGCGGACGATGTATGACCTCGAGATGATAAAGGAAATGGGCTTTTGCCGCGGCATTGAGAACTATTCGCGGCACCTTACCGGTAAAAAGCCCGGCGAGCCGCCGCCGACGCTGCTCGACTATTTGCCGTCGGACGCGATGATGGTCATCGACGAATCGCATCAGACCGTTCCGCAATTGGGAGCGATGTATAAGGGCGACCAGTCGCGAAAGGGCACGCTTGTCGAATACGGATTCAGGCTGCCGAGTGCCAAAGATAACCGGCCGCTGAATTTCGATGAATTCGAGCTTCGTCGCGGCCAAACGATCTATGTATCGGCCACGCCCGGGCCGTATGAGCTCACGTTGACCGGCGGTGAGGTCACCGAACAAATAATACGGCCAACAGGCCTGCTCGATCCGGTTGTCGAGGTGCGTCCCGTAAAAGGCCAGATCGACGATCTTCTCGAGGAATGCCGCCAGCGTGCCGAGCGTAACGAACGCGTGCTTGTCACCACGCTGACGAAACGAATGGCTGAGAACCTGAGCGAATATTTTGCCGAGGTCGGCGTCCGTGTCACTTACTTGCACAGCGATATCGTGACGCTCGAACGCATCAAGATACTTCGTGATCTGCGGCGGGGTGAGTTTGACGTTTTGGTCGGGATCAATCTGCTGCGCGAAGGACTCGACCTGCCGGAGGTTTCGCTCGTGGCCATTCTTGATGCGGACAAAGAAGGTTTTCTGCGTTCCGAGCGTTCGTTGATCCAGACAATGGGACGCGCCGCGCGCAACTCTGATGGAAAGGCGATCCTTTATGCCGACAAGATCACCCGGTCGATGGAAAATGCGATCGGCGAGACCCAGCGTCGTCGCCTGATACAGGAAGAATACAACACAGAGAGACGCATAACGCCGACAACCATCATCAAATCGATCGACGCTACGCTGGTGACCGCATATGAGGCGGATTACTTTAAGATCCCACTCGACCTGGGGGCGATCGAAGACTATTCGCCGAAACAGCTCAAGGAAACGGTTGCTCAGCTCGAGATGGACATGCGACAGGCGGCAAAGGAAATGAAATTCGAGCAAGCTGCAGAAATACGCGACCGGCTTAAGTACCTGCGTGAACGCGAGCTGGAATACCGCTAGCGGGCAGAAACCAAGGTGAACGAGCGTGCCGCCGGGCGGTATTAGGCACACCATCGCCGATTCGGTAAAATCAGGTTTTACCTTTTTGCCGGTCATGCAGGTCAAGACACAGCTCGACGAACTTCAAAACTACCTTACCGACGCCAGTTTCCTCCCCGGTGCGTGGGCCGATAAGCTCTTTCTGCCGGAATCGGCCGACGAGGTCGCAGAGATCCTGAAAGAAGCCAACGAAAAGGGCGTTCAGGTGACGATCTCGGGCGCCCGCACTGGTACAGTTGGCGGCGCGATACCGTTCGGCGGTTATGTGGTTTCGATGGAGCGGCTCAACAAGATCAAGTCGATCGACAAAGCCGCGATGACCGCGACCGTCGAGGCCGGCGTCGTGTTAGGCGACCTTCAAAAAGCCGTCGAGGCCGATGGGCTGTTCTACGCGCCAAATCCAACCGAGTTGAGCTGCCAGATAGGCGGCAATGTTGCGACGAATGCGTCAGGATCGCGATCATTCAAGTATGGGGCGACGCGGAAATATGTGCGCGCTTTAAATGTCGTACTCGCGACCGGCGAGCAGCTTCATTTGCGTCGAGGCGAACACATAGCCGATAAAAATGGGAACCTCAGCTTCAGGACCGATGCCGGACGGTCGATAGATCTCAAAGTTCCGACATACACACTGCCGAATGTAACAAAAAACGCGAGCGGATACTTTTCGGGGCCGTCCGTCGATTTGATCGACCTTTTTATCGGCAGCGAAGGAACGCTTGGTGTTGTGACCGAGGTTGAGTTGGACTTGCTGCCGAGACCGGAAGGATTTTTTAGCGGGATCGTGTTCTTTGGCGATGAGAACGATCTGATGAGCTTTGTTGATGAAGCAAGGAATGTTGACGCGTCACTGATCGAGTATTTTGACCGGAACTCGCTGGGCTTCGTCGCAGAGAAGTACCCCGAGACACCGGCGAACATGGCGGGAGCCGTGTTTTTCGAACAGGAAATATCCGCTGAAACCGAAGACACTATCTTTGTCGCCTGGAACGTGCTCCTCGAAAAACACAGCGGCGACCTTGAACGCTCGTGGTTCGCGACGAACGAACAGGACCGCGAGAAGATGCGCAAATTCCGTCACGCGCTGCCGCTCGCGGCAAATGAGCGGTTCGCGCGGAACGGATTTAAGAAGGTCTCGACGGACATGGCGGTGCCGGTCGATCGATTTAGGAATCTTTTGAGATTTTACGACCAGGTCCTCGGCAAGAGCGGTTTGGAATATGTCGTCTTCGGCCATATTGGCGACTGTCATCTGCACGCCAATCTCTTTCCAAAGAACGAGGCTGAAGCAGAAAGAGCACGGCACATTTACGGCCGGTGCATCGCACAAGCGATAATGCTCGGTGGAACCGTTTCGGCAGAGCACGGCATCGGCAAACTGAAGCGAAAATATCTTGCGGCGATGATGGGCGAGAGATACCTGAACGAGATGGCAGCGATAAAGCGCGCCCTTGACCCAAACGGCATTCTGGGACGCGGGAATATGTTCGACGAGAGTTATTTATGATCAAGGCGTTATTAATGGATTTCAACGGCGTCATCATAAATGACGAGCCGATACAGATGCAAGCGTATAAGGAAGTACTTGGGGCCGAGGGCGTCGAGGTGACGGAAGAGAGCTATCTCGATTCGCTGGGCATGGATGAGGAGGCGTTTGTTCGGAATGCGTTCGCGATCCGCGGCAAGAAGTGCGACGAAAAGCGAATGCATGAGTTGATCGCTGCCAAACAGGCGGTCTGGCGAAAGATGATCGACAAGAAGCTCCCGCTATTCGAGGGAATAACAGGTTTTGTCGAGAAGATGGCCCACGAATTCACACTGGGCATCGTCAGCATGGCCCCGGGCCAGGAGATCGATCTTGTCCTTGATAAAAGCGGGCTGAGTAAATTCTTTACTATTATCGTCAGTGCCGAGGACGTTCAGAATTGCAAACCTGACCCCGAGTGTTTTCGTCTTGGCTTCAACCGGCTTGACGCCGCGCGCATGATGCTCGGGCATTTGCCGATGACGCATGGCGAGTGCCTCGTGATCGAAGATTCGCCGCCCGGTGTACAGGCCGCGATTGCAGCCGACCTGCCGGCTCTGGGCGTGGCGAACACCGTCGATGCCGATGCATTGCGTGCCGCCGGTGCCGGTGCGGTTGCTAAAGATCTCCGGGATTGGATGCCTGAGTCCATAGAACTTGTCTTCTCATAACCATGGCTGACCATTTTATTTCTACAGAACAGGCAGAAAACGATCTGCTCGCGTGCGCGGCTTTCTTAGGCGAACGGATCAAGAGCGGCACGGGCCATGCTGAGGCGATGCGATCGGTCGTTCCGCGTTATCTTGCGCGCGGCAATGTCGACCTCGCGGCCGAGCTTGCTAATGCGGTCGACGATCCTTTCTCCCGCGACAAATTGCTGATCATCATCGCTGCGAAGTGCGCCGAATTGGATGACGATGAATATGCACTCCAGCTCGCCGACGCGATCGAGGACCATGGAATGCAGGCCGAGGCGCTCGAGCGGATCGCGGTAATAAGGGCCCGCAAGGGTGACGTTGAAAAAGCGACAGAGATCGCGGATTCAATGCTGCATCCCGAATACGTCTTTGGCGGCATCGCTGTTTACCAGGTATCAAATGGCGATCAGGCAGCGGCGGATGCGATGCTCGATCGTATCGAATACCCCAACGCGCGCGTGTCCGCTCTGCAGCAGATCGCCCGATCGCAGATCACGGCAAACGAGAATGAAAACGCGCTCACAACGCTGGAGTCGGCCGTCACGGCCGCTGGCGAGATCGAGCACGAGGAAGAAAAGATAAGGGCGCTTTGCGAGCTTGGCACCTTGTTCATCGAGGCTGGCAGCAATGACAAGGCGATAGAGACATTCGGACTGGCGCAGGCCGATGCTGAAGTGCTCGATAACATCCACCGCGACTTCTCGCTCGTTAACTGCGCTCTCGGTTTCCTATATGCCGGCGACGAAGATCGGGCGGACGCGGCGCTCGATCTGGTTACCGACAAAACGCAAATGGCGTCGGCGTTGGTCGGTTTTTCGCGCGCATATTGGGAAGACGAACGAAAAGGGGAAGGCATCGAGACACTCGATGAGTCTTATGCGATTCTCAAATCGCAGCGTGACATCGAGACACGCGACAGCCGAGCCCGCAACAGCCTGATGGCGTCGATCGCGGCCCAGTTTGCGGCGTTTGGCAAGGCCGACCGCGGCACCGAGATAGCTCTCGAGAACGCCGATCACGACGACAAGATCGCGGCCCTCGCCCAGATCGCACAGGTGCTGACGCTTGAGAGACAGGACGATGTCGCGCGGCAGACAGTCAACCTGATCGAAGAAGACGCCGAACGGTTGTTCGCATTCATCAGCCTCTCGGACGCGAAAAAGAAGCTCGGCGAAGAGGCAGCATCGGTCGCGTTCCTGGACGAGGCCGCTGATCTTGCAGAAACGGTGCCGCAACTCGCGGCGCGTTCAAGCGTCCTAAACAGTATCGCCACGCACTATGTCGAACACGGGCAGCCTGAGAAGGCTGCCGACTTGGCCTTTCAAAGTCTCGAGATCATTGCCGAGATCCGCGACGAAAGCAGCCAAGCCGCGGCGCTGGCAAATCTATCGGAGATCTTCGCGGTAGCAAATATCGAAATGTCCGCCGAGGGCCGCAAGACCCTCGACAACATGATCCGCGAAGCCGAGCGGCCGACCTAAAAGATCTCATTCCTCGCGAGATCGTCAAAATCGTCTCTTTTTCTTATTACTTCGGCCTCGCCGTTGTCGCGAACCATCACGACCGCGGGAAGGAACCTGCCGTTGTATTGCGAAGCCTGCGATAACGAGTAAGCACCGCAGTTGAGCAGCGCAAGGACCTCGCCCGGCGGAACGTTTTCCGGCAGGAAGCGATAGTCCGGCAGCCGGCCCTTGCCTTCGATATCAAAGTATACATCGCCACCGTCGCACAGCGGGCCGGCGACCTTGTAAGGCGTATCGTGCGGTTCGCCAGAGCTCGACGCCGAAATCAGGTGGTAGTACCACTTGTATGTCTCCATCGACAAGAGAATATTGAAGCCGGCGTCGGTCAAGAGCCATGTGTCAACGTTTTTAGTCCCAACCTCAGTTGCGCGGTCGCTTGCCGAGAGAACCACCCCGGCAGTCCCGACAGAAGCCGTCGGGACTGCCACCCCTCCTTCGTAAGGCGGGGAGCCTGAGAGGACCGGGCGCTGTTTGGCGTTGCGGACGGTGGTCAAACAGATGCCGGCGTCGGCGATGATGCTGCGGCCGGGCTCTACCAGAATGGTGAGACCGTCCAGGAGATCTTCATCGTCGCTTTGCTCGGCTACGAGGTTTGCAGCTCGCCAGGCGGTTGTTATCGCCGCAGCCGGATCGTAATTTGCGCCGAGGACGTGTCGCTCCTCTTCAGTCATGGTCGTCTCCGGCCCGGCTGCAAGATAGTCGACAGGGAAGCCGCCGCCGAGATTGATATGCTTCACGCTCACGCCAGTGTCACGTCGAATGCGGGCCATCGTTGCCACAAGGATCGAAAGGGCCTCGTGGTAAACTTCGGGCTCAGGGTTTTGCGATCCGACATGTAGGTGGATACCGCAGAGGTCGAGATGGGGTGAATCTTTGTATTTAGCAAATGCCGAAAGTGCCTCGGCTGGCATCATCCCGAATTTTGACGTCAAGAGCGCGGTCTGCAGGCCCGAATGCGTCCCGCTCTCGATCTCGGGGACGAGACGTAGGCTGACATTCGCACGTTTGCCCAGCCGCCGGGCCGTTTCCTCGATCAGTGACAGTTCATAAATCGAGTCGACCTGTATTGCATAGATGCCGGCGTTGATCGCCTCTTCGATCTCCCAAGCCTCTTTGCTCGTGCCGTTAAAGATGATCTGCTCGCCGGTGAACCCGGCCTTCAGCGCCTTCCAAAGCTCGCCACCCGAGTTGACCTCGATGTCGCATCCGGCATTTTTGACCACACCGAGAACGCCCATGACCGAATTTGCTTTCGCGGCGTAACAGATCTTGAGAGGGCAGCCCATCGCGTTCTCAGCTCGTGAAATACGCGCGATTTTCTGGCGGATACGTGTCTCGCTGAACACAAAAAGCGGCGAGCCGTATTGTTCGGCAAGTCCGACAGCCGAAACGCCGTCGATATGAAGATGACCTTTTACGTCTTGAAGAAAACCTTCGATTTCCCAGGATTTAGACATCTTGTCTTATTGTACATTTCGATACGACGAGGACTAATTCGCGATTGGTTCGTTCGTGGCTTGACTTATAACAGTTTTTGACCGATTTTAGATAATCAATCACCCAGCCTAATTTCAATGGAGATCAAACAACTCAAGGCTTTTCTTGCGATCGCCGAGGCACGCACGTTCACAGCGGGTGCAAAGCGCGTCAACGTGACGCAGGCCGCGATCTCGATGCAAATACGCCAGCTCGAGGATGAGCTGGGCCTGCCGCTATTTACGCGAACACCGCGGCGCGTGCTGCTTACCGAGGCTGGCGAGCATTTGCTCGAGCGG
>Ga0163161_10002317_pt1 | contig 13643 bp, 9 predicted proteins | sample S45metaG_FD_129847 | JGI IMG/M metagenome (GOLD analysis project Ga0163161, IMG submission 129847) | Switchgrass rhizosphere microbial communities from Kellogg Biological Station, Michigan, USA - S4-5 metaG | ecosystem: Host-associated > Plants > Roots > Rhizosphere > Soil | place: USA: Michigan... | reverse complement strand
CGGCCCATCGCACACCGGCGTTGGCCACTGAATTCGCCGGGAATGCAGACGCGCGCGGCATCGAAGTCATCATTGCCGCCGCCGGTGGCGCCGCCCATTTGGCAGGAGTCATCGCAGCGCATACGACGTTGCCCGTCCTCGGGGTACCGATGACCAGTGCCCTTAACGGACTCGATTCATTGCTCTCCACGGTGCAGATGCCGGGCGGGATTCCGGTGGGAACGTTGGCCATCGGGAAAGCGGGCGCGACCAATGCAGCGCTATTGGCGATTGCCATTCTCGCCAACAGCCGTCCTGAATTGAAAAAGAAACTGCGCGAGTTCCGCGACGAACAAGAGAAGAAGATTCGCGAAACGACGCTGGATTAATTACTCAAGGGACCGCGGGCATCCTTGCCCGCATGAGCGCAGAGCGCGAACTTTCTTTCGGTCGTTTCGAAGTTGGAAATTTGAGCGTGCTGCGCACGCTTTGCCGGCAGGATGACCGCGCTCCGATTAGGGCTTAAACGCTTTCCGCTTCTCTTCTTCTTCGCGCTTTGATTTCTCGACGATATCGTTCTGCTTTTTCGACATAGCCTTCCAGGCCGCCAAATCCTGCAAAATCAATTCGGGCCCGGAATTTATATCGCGCGTGTTGCCGGTATTTGCCGACAGCACAAATCCCTCGCAGCGCAACTCCTTTTCCTGACTTCCATCAGATTCGGCGGGTGTTTTCCAATCCTGGGGCAGCTTTAAGGTAGTCGCGACAGTCTCAACGAACTGTTCGATCGAGTCCCACTTAACTGAGTCGTCGTAAGTGACCTGCAGATAAGACAAACGCCCGTCAATAAACCGCATCTCCAATTTGCGCACGCCTTTTAAGGCGGGAAACATGCCGGCATCGACCACGAACGCGCTGCCGGCATCCGGGCCGACGGTAATGTCCTGCTGCACGCTCCGCTCCCTTGACGAAGGCTTTATCAGCAACGATGAATCAATGGTTGAAACGCGTAACCGCGCGAGGCCAAACTTATCCGGCTTGGCAATCGTGACGCCCGGCAGGCGGGCCAACACCGCGGCTTGCGTCATGCCCATGCGAAATCCACGGAGCTCGGGCGACTGGTTGATGCCGAGAGAGCACGAAGGTTTCACCTCAGCGGCTTTCTGGCCAAATGCGGGCACGCACAGAATCAATGATAGGAGGCCAAATAGAATTATCTGCTTCATGATTATTTCGTACGGAATTTCCGACTTACATCGTCACGAGTTGAGCATCGCGCGCGAGCAACGCGGCTCCGATAGCGACGCCTTCGGCGCCCAATTCAGCCGCGACGATCTGGGTGGCATCAAAGCATTGCTGGAACGAACGCTTCCGAGCTTCGTTGATGATGGGCTGCAGCAGCAAATCGCCGGCTTCCATCACGTCGCCCCCGAGAATGATCCGTTCGATGCTCAAGAGATTAATCATGCTCGCGACGGCAATGCCAATTGAACGGCCGGTGCGTTCGAGCATCATTACCGAAAAATCATCGCCGTTGTTGGCTTCAAGCGCCAGATCCGCGGCCGTGAAACTATCCTGCATCGCCAGGCGCGACAACGAAGAAGTGTTGTCACGATTCAGACGCTCGCGCGCGCGACGCACGATGTTGGGACCGGACGCCATGGTTTCCAGGCATCCGGTATTGCCGCATACACATTCCGCGCCTTCAGTATCGATCGTGATGTGTCCAATTTCGCCCGCGCATCCCAAAGCCCCGGTCCAGAGCTTGCCGTCGAGAATGATCGCGCCGCCGATGGCGTCGCCGATTCCGATATAAAAAATGTCGCGGGCGTTGCGCCCGGCGCCGGCTTTGTATTCGCCGTACGCGGCGGCGTTGGCGTCGTTCTCCAGCTCGAAAGGTAATCCGGTTGCTTCGATCAAATCAGAATGAATGTGTTCGCGCGCGGTGAACGGCAGGCCGGTCGAGACCAGCACACGATCAGTTTCGCGGTTGACGAGGCCCGGAATGGCCAACCCGACGGATTCGATTTTGCCGGCTTTTTGCAGGGTTCCCGTGAGGTCGGTGACCGCCTTGATCAACTCGTCCGGCTCGTAAGCCGCCTCGCGGCGATCCAGCGTGCGCCCGTCTGCCGATACGAGAACGCCACGCAGCGTTCTTAACGCGACTTCGATTCCGGCAAAGTTTGGCTGAGAATTTTCAGGCATGCGCGTAACCCTTGGCTCGGGGTTCTTGGATCCGGGCAGGAATTTCGTGGTCATATTAGGCGAGGGGCAAGGGGCTGTCAAACTCACCCTTCTGCGTGTAGAATGCCCGGCACGAACATGACGGAATCAACGGAACAACCTGACGCGCTCGCTTTGCAGCTACGCCGAATCTTATTGCCTACTGACTTCAGCGGTTGCGGCAATTACGCCTTGCCGTACGCGGCGGCGATTGCGCGGGCCGCAAATGCCACGGTAGTTTGCGTCAACGTAATCGAGCCGATTGTGCCGGCGGTTGGCTACACGGGAATGGCCGAAGCTATGCCGATTGCCGAAATGAGCGAGCAAATGGAAGACTCGGCCGAACGGGAACTCCCCGACGTCATGAATTGCGAAGCTTTGCGCGGGCTAAAGGTGGAAGAAGTCATCGGACACGGCGATGCCGCGGCCGAAATAGTGCGTATCGCCGAAGAGCACGATATTGATCTGATAGTGATTTCGTCTCACGGACGCACCGGACTTGGCCGCATCCTATTCGGCTCAACGGCAGAAGCAGTTGTGCGCCACGCGCGCTGCCCCGTCCTGGTAGTCAAGCCACCGCCGGAAGAAGAGGAGGAGGACGAACAGTGAGCAGTGAGCAGTAAGCAGTAGCAGTGAGCAGTTTTTGAACTTGCCCGGCTGCCGCTCACTTTGATTACTTTACGGACGCATCCAACAAGTCTCTTTCTGCTTACTGCTCACCGCTCACTGCTCACTGATCTAATGACCAGCCTCCAATTCCTCTCTCATCTGATCGAAATGTATGGGTTGTACGGCGTCTTCGTGTTGGTGATGCTCGAAGGCGACTTGACGCTGTTGTTAGCGGGCGTTTTGGCCCATACGGGGTTCTTTGACGACGGGCTGCTCAGAGGATACGGATTTGCGAAACTGGTCGTGTGGGGCACCGCTGCGGGTTTCGCCAGCGACAACCTCGCGTATGGCGCCGGTCGCGTCTTCAGCGGCACCGTGCGCAAGTTTCGGTTTTATCGCCACGCGCAACCACGGCTCGAGCGCATGACGAACCGCTTCGGCCTGCTTTCGATTTTCCTTTCCAAATATGTCTACGGCTTGCGTTGGGCAGCGTGCACTTTTTATGGCGTCGCAGGCATGCGCTACCTTAGGTTCGTGCCGTTGTCGCTGGCGAGTTGCTTCGTGTGGGTCCTTTTCCTGAGCGGCGTCGGCTATTTCTTCAGCAGCGCCGTGATGGGGTTAATTGGCGACTTTCGTCATGTCGGCAAAATCCTCTTGGGTATCTTGATCGGCGGCGTCTTAATCGTCTACCTCGTCAAGCGCCGCTGGGTCTCGAAGCGAGTTGAAGAGATTAAGCCTGAGCGGCTGCACGAAATAGAACATAAAGCGATTGAGAGTGTGAAAGAGTTCAAGGACGAGATTAAAGAAAAGATACATTTGAAGTGAGAGGCTAGAGGTTAGAGATTAGAGGCCAGAGGAAATCGATAGTGCTTGAATCCGGAACGAGTAACTGCAGAAACCCGACCGTTAGGGAGGGTGCCAAATTGAAAGTCAGCAGAAATGTTTGCAAAAAAGGTAAGCCTTAGGCGGGTGCTCACGCAATTTCTTGCACCCTCCCTGACGGTCGGGTTTCTGTTTTGCAATACGAGTCAGCTCTTCGCTAGACATTAAGCCATCACCTTTGCCTTTCCAGCCTCTAACCTCTAGTCTCTAACCTCTTAATTTATGATTATTGAATCCTCCGCCCCGACCCGCGCTGACCTGGCCGGCGGCACTATCGACATCTGGCCGCTTTATCTTTTTCATACCGGCGCCTCGACCGTTAACTTTGCGCTGTCACTGCGCGCGCGCGTGCGCATCGAGACACGCGACGACGATCGGATCATCCTCGAATCTCGCGATCGCGGTGTGCGGATAGAAACCAAAGTCGATGAGATCGACAGTCTCGCCAGCGATACGCAACTCGAACTGGTTTCGAAGATGGTGCACTTCTTTCGACCCGAGACCGGGTTTAATTTGATTGCCAACAGCGAAGCGCCGGCCGGAGCGGGTATCTCAGGATCTTCGGCGCTGGCGATTGCGCTAATCGGCGCGCTCAACCGGCTGGTTGGCGATCGCTACGATGAAAATCGTTTCATCGGCATCGCCGCCAACGTCGAAACGACCGTTATCAAGGTGCCGGCGGGAATTCAGGACTACTATCCGGCGCAGTACGGCTCGGCGTCATGTATTCATTTACGACCTGACGGAGTTGAGCGAGAGCAGCTCGAAGTCGACACCGATGAAATCGATCGCCGCTTCGTCATCTGTTATACGGGCGAGCCGCGGCTGTCCGGAATCAACAACTGGGAAGTTTTCAAGCGTCACATTGACGGCGACCGCGACCTATTCGAAATCTTCGAGCGCATTCGCGACGCTGCCGAACAAATGCGCGATGCGCTGCTGGCGAACGACTGGCAGGCGGTCGGCGAAATCATGCGCGCGGCTTATCCGAACCGCAAGAGACTCGCGCCGAACATCACCACCCCACAAATGGATGCGCTGGTTGAGAAGGCTCTGGCGAATGGGGCCGAAGGCGCCAAGGTCTGCGGCGCGGGCGGCGGCGGCTGCATCGCGTTTCTCTGCGCTGAGGATCGGAAGGCGGACGTCGAACGGGCGTTGTCAGCTGAAGAGGGCCCGGAAGTTTTGAAATGGAAAGTCTCGCGCGAAGGCCTGATTGTGTCAGAAGCCCGACCGTAAGGCAGGGTACAACTCGTGACGTCCTACGCTAAACCTCGATCCAGGCCGTCGGTTCTTTCGGAAATGACAGCGTCACCTCAGTCGTTAGAGGAAACAGCGGCGCGCGCTCGCGCAAAGCAGTTTCCGCCGTAATCTTGGCCAAATATGGATTGTTAGCGCGTTGTGAAAGGTGGGCGAGGACGACGTGTTGGGCCTGTCCATCAAACCCATCGACTAGCCATTCCGCGACATCTTCGTTTGACAGGTGCCCCAGACGCGACAGAATCCGCTGCTTCAATTCCCAGGGATAATTCTCGACCGTTTTCAACATGTCGCGGCTGTGATTTGATTCGATCACAATCGCCGCGCAACCACGCAAACGCTCCGTAATCAATGTCGTGACATGGCCAAAGTCGAGCAGAGTCGCGACCTTAACGCCGTTGTGTGTCGCGGTGAAACCAAAGTTGTCAACAGCATCGTGAGGCACCGTGAATGGATGGAAATCGATCTTGCCGATCTGAAAGCCCTTGCCCGAATCAATTTCAACCGTGCGATCGCGCAAAGCGTCGGCGCGCTTTCGCGGCTCGTCGTTAGTAATCCCAACTCGTCGCGATTCCAGGACGTAAGCGTCACGGGTCTTCGCAGAAATGAACACGGGACAATCGAGGTCTCTCAACAATACTCGTAAGCCGCCGCAGTGGTCGCCGTGTTCGTGGGTGATGAGGATTCCATCAAGCGCGTTTGCGTCTTCGCCCAGTGTAGCCATGCGCCGCACAATCTCGCGCGCACTCATTCCTGCATCGACCAGCACGCGCGTGCCATTGGCCACCAACAACACTGCATTGCCGGTTGAACCGCTACCGAGTACTGAAATCTTCATTGATTAAATCCGGAAGGCAAAAACTATTTGACATTAGTCATTGGACATTTGCCATTTTTCATTTTCAGACACAACGTGACGCCGACAAAGTCACATTAAATGACAAATAATAAATGTCAAATGAAAAATGGAAAATGGTCAGATTTCCAGACGCGAACGATCGACTGCGAACCCATTCAGATTTCCCAGTGCGCCGACCGAAAGAGCCTCGGTAGTGAAGCAGGACTGGGCAACGCGTTGTGCGTCTTCACGAGTGACCGCGTTGATGGACTGGATGATTTCGTCGGGAGAGATACGCCGGCCATGAACGATTTCCTGTCTGGCCAGGGCGCCGACGCGCGTGCTCGACGATTCCAGACTGAGCAGCACGGAAGAAGTCGCTTGCTGCTTAGCCAGCTCTAATTCGTCTTCAGTGACCGTCTCGTGAACCGCACGCCGCATTTCATTCAGGGCCAGATCGAAGACTTCGTCCATCTGCGCCGGTGAAGTGCCGGCATAGATAGTAAACATCCCTACGTCACGAAACGTGGTGCCGCCGGCGCCAATCGAATAGGCCAGGCCGCGCTCCTCGCGAATCGACTGCCACAACCGGCTTGAAGTGCCGCCGCCAATAATCGTTCCGAGCATCGAGGCCGCATAGCGGTCCTCCGCCTTTGCCGACGGCCAGGGTGACGCGATGATCAGATGCGCCTGTTCCAGTTCACCTTTGCGTTCAATCAGAATCGGCGCCGCCACCGCCGGTGTTGAATCGCAGTGATCTTCGGCAGTTTCAAAATTTCCACTGAACGTCCGCTCAACCAGATCGAGCAGTTCATCGTGCTTCACGTTGCCGGCCGCCGCGATAACGAGATTCCGCGGAACAAAGCTCCGCGAATGAAAGTTGGCCGTGATTGAGCGATCAAAGGATGAAACAGTCGTTTCAGTGCCTTCAATTGGCCGGCCGAGCGAATGATCCGGAAAATAAGCAGCATGAAACAGCTCGGTCAACAACTCGTCCGGCGTGTCTTCGATCATCTTCATTTCTTCGATGATGACCTTCTGTTCTTTCATCAGATCGTCCTGATCGAAACGCGGGTTGAGTACCATGTCCGACAGCAAATCAAAGGCGCGCGACATCCCGGTATCGACGACTTTGGCGGCAAAGCCGGTCATTTCGTGCGACGTGTAGGCGTCGAAATTCCCACCCAGACGGTCAGATTCCATCGCGATGTCATGGGCCGAACGACGTTGCGTGCCCTTGAATAAAGCGTGTTCGATGAAGTGGCAGATGCCGTTTTGGGCGCTGGTTTCGTGCCTCGAACCGCGCCGCAGCCAAATACCGAGGCTGACGGAGCGCAGCTCGGGCATGTGCTCAGTCAGAATAGTCAGGCCGTTCGGAAGCCGGGTGGTTTGCACGCTGTCTATCATATTAAATCGAGAAACCTGCGAATCGCGGGTAGGAAGCCATCGTAACATGCGCCCAGAGGCCCGTAAAATTGATGTCTAAAACGGCACGTTTACTTGACTTTTTTACGGACAGTGACTGAAAATCACTGCATTCAATGGGTGACGGTCTCCCTTCGCCCAGGGCGGACAGGGAAATGATGGACGGTTTCTTCCGCCGCGGGCATCTGAAAGAAGCAAATTAGGAATCGAAGGCATAACAGACAATCGAGTTTGTTTAACTCCATCCGCGCGAACCATCGGCGAGGTTCGACAGGAGGTCAGGCCGTAATGAGAAAAGTTTCCAGACTGTGCGCTTTTGCGATTCTGGTGGCCGCTGTGTCAGCGGTGAACGCGGTGCCGCCCAAAGGCACGCGTGGATTAGCCACGGTTACCGGCACAGTGCGCGACAACAAAGGCGCGCCTTTGGCGGGAGCCGTGGTGCAGTTAATTCGCGAAGGCGCGAAACAGATCGTAAAGCAAACCTATACCGCCGCCGACGGTAGCTTCACTGCCAGGATTCCCGCAGGCAAGTATTCACTTAAGGCCATTGCCTTAGGCTTTAGTGAAGTTCTTTTTGAATCAGTTCAGGTCAACCCGTCAGCCGAAATTGCCTATCGCTTTAATCTTGAACCTGCTAATTCCCCGCGAACCCTCGTCAATCAGCGCAGCGACAAAGACAACGTGAAGTGGACTTTGCGATCTACGCAGAATCGCAAGTCAATCTTTCAGGCGAATTCTGGTGAAGATGGAACGGTCGCGGCAGTAGAGGCGTCAGCCGACGAAAACCAGGCGCAGCAGAATCAGGCGACAACCGACGAGCGCGGACGAGTGCGCCTGCAGGGCGCTGTCGAACAGTACTTCGCCAGTTCGGCCAATCCACTTACGCCGAATTATGAAGGCGTGAACTTTGCATTTGCGCTGCCGGCTTCAGAGACCATCGACTTAATCTTTTCCGGACAGACCGGAATCGGAGCGGCAGCGCCGCAACGGTTCGAGACGACTGCGCGAGTGCGCCTGAACGATCGTCACAAGGTGAATCTCAGCGGCGGTGGCGCCCGCGTGTTTTCTTTCGGTGAGGGATCGGAACGTCAGCCGCTGGGCCAGATGTCAGTCCGCGCGATTGATGAATGGCTGGTGCGTGACGGCGTCGTGGTCGTAGTGGGGTTGGACTATTCCCGGTTCACGAACGCCGGGGGTGATTCCGCGTTGAGCCCGCGATTTGGGGTCCAGTTCGATGCCAATGCGCGCACGCGTGTACGTGCATCCTACGCGCCTGGAGGCGACGAGACTTCGATTCAGAGCAGCGCGTCGTTTGAAGAGGCCGAGGTCTTTTTCAAACAGCCACAGTCGCAGCCAATCGCGTTCGTAAGCGGACGCGCCGTCATGGGACAGAGCCGCCGGCTCGAGTTCGGCGTGCAACGGGTCCTCGACAATCGTTCCAGCGTAGATGCGGCGGCATTCCTGGACATGACCAGCGGCCGCGGAGTTGGTTTGATGGCGATGCCTTTGTCGGCGTTCTCAGGTGACGCTGCCCTGCCGATTATGAACGTCGCCAATCAAAACGGATCCGCGCGCGGCATGCGCGTGGTTTATTCGCGCAGACTGAATCATGTCTGGAGCGCATCAGCAGGTTACTCCTTCGGCCGTGGACAGAAACTGTCGATGGCCGGCATCAGCGACCCCGCCGATCTGTTCAGCAACGGTTTCTTCCAAACTGCCGCAGTGCAATTGGCTGCGGATTGGCGCCGGGGCACACACGTTCAGACTGTATTCCGTTTTTCGCCTCAGGCGACCGTGTTTGCCATCGATCCTTTTGCCGGGCGGCTCGCGGTTTACGATCCCTCGTTAAGCGTGCAAGTAACACAGGACCTCCCGACATTTGGTTTGCCGGTGCGCGCGCAGGCCGTCATCGACGCTCGTAACCTTTTTGATTTTCAAACCAGGACCATGAACAGCGAAACGCTGTTGGAAGTTGGCACTACCGGTCGCTCGGTTCGCGGCGGAATCCTGGTGCGATTCTAAAGCTGGAAGGCGGCACGCTCTCTAAGCCTCTGTGTCGCTGTCTTCAAACGCTTTTCCAAAATCTCGGACGAGTACGAAAAGATGGACACCTCGGGCCCTCCGACTCACTCAGTCGTCACCAAAAATGGCCCCAAAGTTGGGAAGCTGGGCCAATTATCGATCGGCCCAGCATTCGTCGAGTTGGAACATAGGTTGCCTAAGATTGGCTGAATCTGTGTGCGCTCCGATTCGGAATCCTTTTCCCCGGAAGACGTAGTCAATGAAAGGTTCGGTACTCACAACCAGAACATGGCTGCTGCTGGCGACGGCGGCGCTCCTGTTTGTGGCCGGATCCATCAATTTTTGGCAGCGCGCGAATGCAGCGCGGTTGCGTCAGGGGCCCCCTACAGATGGCGTCACCTGGGTTGATACCTCACAAGGAATAATCGCGAAAGCGATCGCGCCGGGCTCGGCCGCCGAGAGAGCGCATATGAATTCCGGCGATCATCTGATCGCGATCAGCATGACCGACGAGAAGTGCGAGGATCCGCGGCGTGCCGTGAAATGCGAAGAGATCTCCGGCACAGAGAGCATCCCGATATACCTGGAGCAGGCCCGCGTCGGTGGGCAGATTCATTACCTCATCGAGAGGCCCTCATATCCACCGGAGGCGAGGTACTATTACGCGGACCTCGACAATTTGCCTCCCGTCGTCAATCTGACTCCACTCAGTTTTTATATCAATCTACTCGGACTCGTGTGGCTCTTCATGGGCCTGTTTGTCATTTTCCGGCAAGGCGGACGCGCGCCGTTCGTTTTGCACTTTGCCGGACTTTCGGTAGCCGCATTCGTTTTCCACTTCTACACTCCGCTGGGAACTTACAAAGATCTCGACCTGGCGATCGCGTTCCTGAGGAGCGCCGGACTGATCATGTTCGCGCCGTTGTTCGTGCACTTCTGTGCGATTTATCCGGTTCGTTACCAACTGTTCGAAGATCGCCGTTGGCGGACACTCGGGCTTTATGTTCCCGCATTCATTTTGTTAGGGTTCGCCGTCGCGGTTTTCGGGCACGACTCCTCACCGAATTTTGTAACCAGATTTTATAAAGCCTCCCTGGCTCAGTTTGATCTCGCGCTGGTCCTGAGCGCGGGGCTCCTGGTAGCGCGTTTCGTCCTCAGCAAGAACACGGTTGCCCGCCAGCAATTGAAATGGGTCGTGTGGGGGGCGGTCATTCCGGTTATCCCGTTCACTGTGCTTTACGCTTTCGGCTACATCCTCACCGATACGCCCGGAACATTCACCGATATCGCCACCTATGCTGCTGTCCTCCCATTGATCCTGGTGCCGCTTTCGTTCGGCTACTCGGTTGTGCGCTATCGATTGATGGACGTCGAGTTGGTGGTGCGGCGCGTTGCCGTCTATGCCCTCACGACTCTGGCGATCAGCGTGGCCATCGGCGCCGTGGTGTATCTCATCGGCTTCTATGCCTTTAACGGGAACATTCCTTCCAGTGAATCGATCACTCTGCCGCTGATCTTTTCGGTATTGGCGATGGCGGTCATCGTAATGATCGCGGCGCCGATCAAGAACTTCCTGCAAGAGCGCGTAGATCGCATCTTTTATGGACGGCGCTACGACTTGCGGCACAGCCTGCAGGATTTCGGCCGTACCATTTCAGCCACCACGGCGCTGGAACCTTTGCTTGATTCGCTGACCAGGCGTTTGCAGGACGTCATGAACGTCGAGCGACTGGCGATATTTATTGAAGACCAGTACGCGACTGGTGGATACCAGGTAGCTCGCACTGCGGGCTTCTCGTCAGCGATCAGCGTGCCGGCAGATTTTCGGGAGATGATTCGCACGCGCTCGGCTGAAACCGGCGTGGTGCGCGCAGACGATCTCGATTTGGCGCCTGAAGGTGACGGCTACGTGCGGCGGGTGCTGCATTATTACGTGCCCTGCGTGGTGCGCGGCCGGATGGTGGCGGTGATTGGTCTCGGGCGTTCTGCCGACGGCGCGCTGTTGTCCTCCGAAGACGTTGAGATTCTGCGGACCGTATCCGGCTATATCGCGGTGGCAATCGAAAACAGCGTCTTGTATCAGGAGCAGCAGGAGCGCGCGGCGGAGTTGGAGCTGCTGAAGGAATTCAATGAATCAATTGTCGAATCGATCAATGTAGGCCTCATGGCCGTTGACCTGGATGGGCGGATTACTCGTCTTAACTCCGCGTTTGAAGAAATCGTCGCGTCGGATCGAGCGGAACTCATCGGCAAGAAAGTCGAGGAGTTGTTCGCCGCAGATTTCGCCGACACGCTGCGCCAGGTCCTCGGCGAGTATGGTTGGCGGCTTCTTCAGACTCGGAACATCTACAAAATGCATACGACTACCAGCGCCGGCCGCGGGCTCGTGCTGAACATTGCGATTACGCCTTTGTGGGCAGATTCGCAAGAGCAAACTGGCGCGCTGGTCGTGTTTGAAGATGTAACTGAGCGTCTGCGGCTGGAGGACCAACTGCAGCAGCGCGAGAAACTCTCGTCCATCGGCCTGCTCGCGGCCGGCGTCGCCCACGAGGTGAACACGCCGCTAACAGGCGTTTCGTCTTACACGCAGATGCTTTTGAACATGCTGCCGCAAAACGATCCAAAACATGCGTTACTGGAAAAAGTCAGACGTCAGGCGGACCGGGCTACCGACATCGTCAACAACCTGTTGAATTTTTCACGTACGGGCAACGCGGCGGAATTTACCGTGCTCGATATTCATCGCGTACTGGATGACACGCTGCAGTTGCTTGAGCCGCAACTGCGACGCGGCCAAATCGAAATTGTTCGCGAATATGACAATCATCTGCCGCCAGTGCTCGGCAATTCGGTCAAGCTGCAACAGGTGTTTACTAACCTCATCCTTAACGCGCGTGATTCCATCGACAACGGCAACGGCCGCATCGTGCTGGCCACGCACAACGGCGAAGAGGATTCCCTGACGGTGGAAGTTGCCGATAATGGGGTGGGCATCGATCCTGACGACGTAGCCAAGATTTACGATCCGTTCTTTACGACCAAGGGAGTCGGTCGCGGCACCGGTCTCGGTCTCGCCGTTACTTATGGAATTGTGCAGGAACACTCGGGCCACATCAGCGTCAACAGCACTCCCGGCCTGGGCACCACGTTCCGCATTACTCTCCCCACCCGTGATCCTCGCCCGCGCCTCTAATCTGTTGGCCTTCCGGCGTTAGCGTTTTAATGTTTGTTTCGGTAATAATCTTTAGTTTCGATTTCATCTGAGTTTTGACTGTTAATGCGGGCAGCGATGTCCGCACTCGTTATGGCCAGAAAAGGATCAGTACTCGTCGTTGATGACGAAGAAATAATGCGCGATGTGCTCGAGACCTTGCTCTCGGCTGAGGGTTATCGTGTCGATCTCGCGAAGACCGGGGAAGAAGGACTCGACGCTTACACGAAGCGCGCGTATGACGTGGTCCTGCTGGATGTGTCGATGCCCGGAATCGGCGGCCTGCGCGCCCTCGAGGAATTTCTCAAGCTCGATCCGGAAGCGGTGGTCGTCATGATCACGGCGTACGCGACTTTTGACACGGCGATCGCCGCCTGGGAAAAGGGCGCCTTGCTATGCATTCGCAAGCCGTTTCAAAACGAGCATATCAGCGCCACGGTGGCGGCCGGCATCAAGCGCCGCCGCAAAGAAGAAGAACGTCGTTCGTTGCGCCAGGCCATGAGTCGCGAGGTCGATCGAGGCGCAATCGTCGGACGCTCAGACGTGATGCAGGAAGTCTTCCGTCTGGTCGAACAAGTTGCTCCGGCTCGCTCAACCATTCTGATTACCGGCGAAAGCGGCACCGGCAAGGAATTGATCGCCAAGGCTATTCACGAAGCCAGTCCGCGCGCCAACAAACCTTTCGTCACCGTCAACAGCTCGAATATTCCGACCGAATTGCTCGAATCTGAACTCTTCGGGCACACGCGTGGCGCGTTTACCGGAGCCGTCGCCGCCAAGAAGGGCTTGTTCGAAGTTGCGGACGGGGGATCGATCTTTCTCGACGAGATTGGCGACATCCCGCCCGAGACTCAGGTGCGTCTGCTGCGCGTGATCCAGGAACGAGAGTTTACGCCGCTGGGCGATACCAGCCCGCGGCGCGTAGACGTACGCATCATCGCCGCCACGAATATCGATTTGCGAGAGGCTGTGCGGCAGGGAATGTTTCGCGAGGATCTTTACTACCGTCTTTCGGTGGTGCCAATCGAATTGCCGCCTTTGCGTGACCGGCGGCAGGATGTTCTACCGCTGGCGCAGCACTTCATTCGCAAGTACAACGCCGAGAATGGACGCCAGGTTTCTGAGCACGTGGCGCCGGAGGTTTTGTCGCTGCTGGAGAATTATTCGTGGCCCGGCAACGTGCGCGAACTTGAAAAT
>Ga0163161_10002313_pt1 | contig 13647 bp, 10 predicted proteins | sample S45metaG_FD_129847 | JGI IMG/M metagenome (GOLD analysis project Ga0163161, IMG submission 129847) | Switchgrass rhizosphere microbial communities from Kellogg Biological Station, Michigan, USA - S4-5 metaG | ecosystem: Host-associated > Plants > Roots > Rhizosphere > Soil | place: USA... | reverse complement strand
GTGGGGTTGTTCGGCGTGCAGACGAAGACGATACGCGTCGCCGGCGTGACCGCGGCCAGGAGCGCATCGATATCGAGCACGCCCTGGCGACTCAGCGGCGATTCGATCACGGCCGCGCCCTGGATGCGCGCGCATACCGCGTACATACCGAAGGTCGGCGGGGAAATGAGCACGGCACTTTCGCCCGCGCGACAGAAGGCGCGCACGAGAAGGTCGATCGATTCGTCGCTGCCACGGGTCACGAGGACGCGATCGCCGGTGGTTCCGTAGAGTTCGGCGAGGGTTTCCACCAGCCCGCGCGGCTGCGGATCGGGATAGCGGTTCAGTCCCTCACCGCCGGGGATATTCGGCGGTCGAGACGACTCGTTCGCGTTGAGCAGTACCGTGCCCCCCTGCGCTTCCATACGGGCGCTGGAGTACGGCACGAGCGCGCGGATATCGGGCCGTGCCAGGTCGAGGATACTCATGCGGCGGCATCCATGGCGGCGAGCCGGATGGTGACGGCCCGGCGGTGTGCCTCGAGTTGCTCGGCTTCGGCGAGAATCGCCGCGCAAGGACCGATGTTACGCAGGCCCTGTGCCGTGAGCTCCTGCACCGTCACCTGCTTCTGGAAACTGGCCACCGAAACGCCGCTGTAGCTGCGCGCGTAACCGTAGGTCGGTAGCACGTGGTTGCTACCACTGCAGTAATCGCCCACCGACTCCGGTGTCCATTCGCCGAGGAACACCGAGCCGGCAGATTCGACGGCATCGAGCAGCGCACGCGGATCGTTGGTCTGGATGATGAGATGTTCAGGGGCGTAGCGATTGCTGACCTCGACCGCCTCGTCGAGGTCGGCGACCAGGATCAACCGGCTTTCGCGCAGCGCACTCGCGGCCACCTCGGCGCGCGGTAGCTCGCGACGTTGGCGCTCCACTTCGATTTCGACGGCATCGAGCTGCGTTGCCGACGGGCTGACCAGAAGCACCTGCGAATCGGGGCCATGCTCGGCCTGCGAGAGCAGGTCGGCGGCGATGAAGCGCGGATCGGCGTCGGCATCGGCGATGACGAGCACCTCGGACGGGCCGGCGGGCATGTCGATCGCGGCGCCCGCCGGATCGCCGGCGACCTGCAACTTGGCTTCGGTGACCCAGGCATTGCCCGGCCCGAACAGCTTGTCGCAGCGAGGTACGGACGCGGTGCCGTACGCCATCGCGGCTATCGCCTGCGCGCCACCGAGTTTGAACACGCGAGTCACGCCGGTCGCCCGGGCAGCGAATAGCACCGCATCGTCGCAGCGTCCGTTAGCTTGCACGGGCGTGCAGAGCACGACGTCGCGACAGCCGGCGATCGCTGCGGGCACGCCGAGCATGATCGCGGTCGAGGGCAACGGCGCTCCGCCGGCCGGCACGTAAAGCCCGACGCGACGAATCGGGCGCAGGACGCGCTCGACGGTAACGCCGGGCGCGGTTTCCACGCTCACCGGCGTCGGTGCGGCAGCCCGATGGAAACGCTCGATGCGTGCCGCCGCCTCGAGCACGGCCGCCTTCAGTTCGATCGGCAGCCGCGCTTCCGCCGCGGCGAATTCCGCCTCGGTCACGGCGAGCGCGCCAAGCGTTGCGCCGTCGTAGCGTGCCGTGAGTTCGATGAGCGCGGCATCGCCGCGCGCGCGCACATCCGCGATGATCGCCTCGACGCCGCCGCGCAAGGCAGCCGCGCGTGACTGCAGCGGACGGGCGAGCGCCGCCTCGCGACCTGCCGCGTCGAGACCCTTCCAGTCGATCCGTTTCATGCCAGCATCTTCTCCACCGGCAGCACCAGCATGTCGCGGGCGCCAGCGCGTTTCATGTCTTCGAGTTGGCGCCAGCTCACCGAGCCGGCGCACAGGGCCTGCAACACCACCTGGTCGGGTGCGCCATCCACGGGTGTCAGCGTGGGGACGGGCAAACCGGGCAAGAGTCGCGTAATCGCAGCCAGTGCGTCGCGCGGTGCCTGCATCAGGATCAGGCGCGAATCGCGCACCTGGATGACGCCGTCGAGACGGCGCAGGAGCAGCTCGGCGATCTCGCCACGCTCATCCAGCGGAAGTTCGCGACGACCAGCCAGCACTGCCTCGCTTTCCACCACCACGACGGCCTCGCGCAACTGGTTGGCCACCAGCGTCGCCCCGCTGGAGACCAGGTCGCAGATGGCATCGGCCGTGCCGAGGCGTGGCGCGATTTCCACCGAACCGGCGAGCATCACCACCTTCGCGTCGACCCCGTGGCTGCGCAGCCATTCGCCGAGCAAGCCCGGATACGACGTTGCAATACGCTGCCCCTGAAGCTGGGCCGGGCCATCGTAGGCATCTTCCTGGGGCACGGCGATGGACAGTCGGCAGTGGCCGAAGCCCAGCGGCCGCAGCTCGTCCATGCCGGCACCCGTGTCCGGATTGGTCAGCTGGAACTCACGCAGCACGTTACGACCGACGATGCCGAGATCGCAGACCCCTTCGGCGATCAGACCCGGGATGTCGTCGTCGCGAACCAGCAGGAGGTCCACCGGCTCGCCCTCGCCGAAGCAGAACAGCTTGTCGCGGCTCTGCCGGAACTTCAGGCCGCACCGGGCCAGGAGCTCCTGGGCGGGCTCGGTCAGCCGCCCCGACTTCTGCATGGCGATACGGAGCCGATCGCGCGGCTTCATGCGACACCTGCGAGGTTGCGACGCGCCGCGGCGGCCATGTAGCCGCCGCTGCCCTGGTTGAGATAGCGGGCCACCCGGCCGATCGTGGTGATGCTGACCGACGTCTTTTCGTGGATTTCGCGGTAGGACCTCCCTTCCAGCAGAAAAGGCACCACCCGCCAGCGGTCCACCATGACCTCGATCTCGGCCGGGGTGCAGAGGTCGTGCAGGAAGGCCCGCATCTCATCCACGCTCGAGAGCCCAAGCAGGGCCTCGCAGAGGCTGGTTTCGGCCGAGTTGGCCGGCATTTCGGGGTCGATCGAGCGACGCTTCATAGTGTACTAACGCGTTAATACGATAACTCATCCTAACGCGACAACTTCGGCGTGGCAAGCACCGACACGCAATTGCGCTTTTCTTCCATATACCCCGCCCGGGTCGCTCGACAAGATGACGGCATTTCCACCGTCGCGAGCCCTTTCCATGTCGAGCACCGTGATCATTGCCGACGATCATCCGGTCGTCGTCGCGGGCGTCGAGACCATCCTGAAGTCACACCGCTACCAGGTGGTCGCGCGTGCCCACGATACCGATGCCCTCTTCGATGCCCTCGCCGACCATCCCTGCGATGTCGTCGTCACCGACTTTTCCATGCCCGAGGGCAGCCAGCCCGATGGCATGCCGATGATCCGCCGCATCCGCGCCCTACGGCCGGACACCGGTATCGTCGTGCTGACCATGCTGTCCAATCCAGCCATCCTGCGCACCCTGCTGGACATGGGCGTGGCCGCCATCTTCGACAAACGGACCAGCCTTCGCGATATCCCGGTGGCCGTGCACGCGGCCGAGGTCGGGCGCTCCTACCTGAGTCCGGCCATTCGCCGACTGTTCCACGAAGCGGACTGCGCCGACAACGCGGACGAGCCCGCGACACGCCTGTCGCCGCGCGAGGTCGAGGTATTACGTGCCTATGCTCAGGGCTACGGGCTGGTGGACATCGCCGCCTCGATGGGCCGCAGCCTGAAAACCATCAGCCGGCAGAAGCGCTCGGCCATGGCCAAGCTGGGCCTCATCAACGATGCCCAGCTCTACCAGTATCTGGCCGGCATTCGCGCCGGCACGCTCGACGACTGGTCGCCGGCGATCGAGGCGGCGGCCAGCCTGCGCTTCTTCGCGCTCTAGCGCCTGCTCAGGCCACCAAGCGACCGGAGGCGACCAGTTCGCATACGAGGCGAACGTCGCCGTCCATCGCGCGGTCGCGCTGCATGAAGGCGATGTGCTCGCGCAGCGTCGCCAGAGCGGCACGGACGGCAACGCCGCCATGGAAATCCTCGGCGCGCGCCAGCGCGTCCATGAGCGCCCGCACTTCCGTTTCGAAGCGAGCGTAATGCGGCGAATCGCTGCGCGGCGCACCGTTGATCTTGGCGGCCAGGGCTTCCCAGTCACCACGGTGAGCCAGGGTCCGCGCGGCATTGAGCATGTCCTGGCGGTACTCCAGCGCCTGTGCGGCGGTGTACAGCTCCATCGCCAAAACGTGACCGAGATCCTCGGTCATCTCGAGCACGTGGCGCGCCTCGTTCGCACCCATCGACACGTGGTCCTCGGCGTTGGCACTGGTCGGCACGGAATAAACCGATGCCGGGTGCGCGCGCGTCGCGAGGTCGTTGACCAGCGCCGCCGCCGTGTACTGCACGATCATGAAGCCCGAATCGGTCGCGTCCTCATTGCCGATGAGGAATGCCGGAAGGCCGTCGTTATTGGCCGGGTCGACCAGCTTCGCGGTGCGGCGCTCGGAGATCGAGGCGAGCACGGGAATCGCCGCTTTCACGTAGCTCATCGCCAGGGCGAGCGGCATGCCGTGGAAGTGGCCGGCCGAGATCACCTGGTCTTCGATCACCTGAGCGTTCTCGGCGTCCGGGAAGACCAGCGGGTTGTCGGTCACCGCATTGAGTTCGATATCGAACACGCGGCATGCCTGCTCCCACGCATCGCGAACCGCGCCGTGCACCTGCGGCGCGCAACGCAGGCAATAGGCGTCCTGCGGCTGGTGCTTCTTGCCGCCCTTGAACGGGAGGAAACGCGAATAAAACGCTTCCTTGCCGTGGCGCTGCGTCGCCGGCACCCAGTCCCAGCTGATGTCGAAGCGGTACGCCTGGTCCGACGGCTCGGACCAGGAATCGGCCAGCCACGGCTTGAACCGCGGGACCATGTGGTAAGCGATATCCGCCAGCGTCGATCCTTCGAGGAGGTGACTGATCTGCTTCGCCGTCTCGACCTGACCCGGATGCGGACGCAAGGCATGCACCTGCTCGGCATAAGCGCCCTTACGGCCCGCGAAGGCATCGAGCGTCATCGCGGCGGCGAGATCCGCCGTGCGGATCAGCATGTCCATCGTGTCCAGGGCGAGCACGCCCGTGGCGAGCATCTGCGTCGTGCCGTTGTTAAGCGCCAGGCCTTCCTTGAAAGACAGGCGCACAGGCTCGAGTCCGGCCTTGGCCAGCGCCTCGGCGCCCGGCATCCGCACGCCTTCGTAGAACGCTTCACCGCCACCGAGCAGGACGATCGCGAGATGCGACAGCGGTGCGAGGTCGCCACTGGCGCCGACCGAGCCCTTCTCCGGAATGACCGGGACGACGTTGCGGTTGAGCAACTCGGCGAGCGCGCGCAGCGTTTCGACGCGGATGCCCGAATGCCCCTTCATCAGCGTGTTCACGCGGATGGCGAGCATGGCGCGCACGACGTCCTCGCCGAACGGCTTACCCACGCACACCGCGTGCGTGATGATCAGGTTGTGCTGCAGCTCTTCCAGCAAGGTGCCTTCGCGCGGCTCCGGGTTGCCACCCGGCAGTTCGTCGCGCACGCGGTGCGCGCCGAGCAGCTTGTCGGCATTGCTGCCGAAACCCGTGGTGACGCCATAGATCGGCTCACCGCCGCCGACCTTTTCGGCAAGGAAATCCGCGGCGCGCTTGACCTTGACGAGCTGCGCCTCGTCGAGGCGGATGGTGGCGCCCTGGCGCGCGATGGCGGCGACCTGGCCGCGTGTGAGGCTACGCCCGTCGAGAAGGATGCTGCTGGTCATGGGGACTTTGGCCGTGCAAAAGGGAGGTGGGGGATGGAAGCGGCTCAGCGACCGATGTCGGCCTGGGCCAGTTCGACACGCAGGGTCTTGACCAGTTCCGTCCGGGCGACTTCGAACTGATCCTCGCGACGAAGATCCTTCACGGTGACGACGCCCTTGGCGATCTCGTCCTCGCCCAGGACGATCACGAAGCGGATGCCGGCGCGGTCGGCGTACTTGAACTGCTTGCCCAGCTTGCTGCCTTCCAGGACGACCTCGGTGGCGATGCCGGCGTTGCGCAGCTCGGTGGCGAGGGTCAGGTAGGCCGGCAACTGATTGGCGTCCATCTGCGTGACCAGCACATCGACGGTGCTCTGCGCGGTGGAGATCAGGCCGGCGTCGCGTAGCTGCCAGTAAAGGCGCGTCAGGCCGATCGAGATACCCACGCCCGGCAGGTGCGACTTGGTGTACTGCCCGGCGAGGTTTTCGTAGCGACCGCCCGAACAGATCGAACCGATACCCAGGTGGTCGTTCAGCGTGGTCTCGTAGACCGTACCCGTGTAGTAGTCGAGGCCGCGGGCGATGGAAAGATTCAGGGCGAAGTGCGATTCCGGGACGTCGAAATCGCGGATCATCGCCAGCACTTCCTTCAGCTCGGCACGGCCCTGCTCGAAGGTCTCCGAGCCGGAACCCAGGGCGTCGAGTTTGGCGAAGGCATCGCTCACGGAAGTCGAACGCACCTGGACGAAGGCAAGGATCTTGTCCGCCACGTCCGCCGACAGGCCGAAGGCCTCACCGGTGAGCGTCTCGCGCACGTAATCGGCGCCGCGCTTGTCGAGCTTGTCGACTTCGCGCAAGACCAGCATCTGCTGCTCGGCATCGCTGACGCCGAGATTTTCGAAGTAGCCACGCATCAGCTTGCGGTTATTCAGCTGGATGGTGAAGGCGCCGATGTTGAGCTCGCGGAAGACACTGTAGATGACCGCCGGGATTTCCGCGTCGTAGCGCACCGACAGCGAGTCCTTGCCGATCACGTCGATATCGCACTGGTAGAACTCGCGGAAGCGACCACGCTGCGCCCGCTCACCGCGGTAGACGCGCTGCATCTGGTAACGGCGGAACGGGAAGCTGAGATCGTGCTCGTGCTCGGCGACGTAACGCGCCAGCGGCACAGTCAGGTCGAAGCGCAGTGCCAGCTCGGGCACGCCGCCCTTCTCCGCCGCCGCGCCCAGGGCGCCGGTCGACTGGACGAAATACACCTGGCGTTCCGTCTCACCGCCGCTCTTGGTCAGCAGCACGTCGCTGTGCTCGATCACCGGCGTTTCGATCGGCAGGAAGCCGAACCGCTCGTAGTTGCGACGGATGGTGTCGAGCATGCGCTGGAAGGCGATCTGGTCGAGCGGAAGGAGCTCGAGGACACCAGGCATGGTGCGGGCCGGGGTGAGTGCCATGCAATTCCTCTTGGGACAGGCTAGTCGGAGCCGCCACGCGGCAGCCGCTTAGATTAACAGATGGCCGCCTGCCAGCCCTGCGCCAAAGCCGGCTGCCGTCGATTTGTAAAAAAGATGCGACGACCTGTTGCGAATCGGTAGGGTCATGGCTAATATACGCGGCTCCCGTCGGGGTGTAGCTCAGCCTGGTAGAGCGCTACGTTCGGGACGTAGAAGTCGCAGGTTCGAATCCTGTCTCCCCGACCAATATTCGAAGAACAAGGCCCTGAAAACCGCAGCGATGCGAGCTTTCAGGGCTTTTTTCTTTTGCCCGTGTGCCGAAAGTACGGAGGCCCACCGGCACACGCGCACTGCTATCGCTCACCCCTACGATGCCTCAGTCATCTAACGGAACCGGGATCAGCATGGGTAGGAACGGCACCGGCATCCTGATGGCAATCCTGCTTTGGCAAGCACAGGTGGCGCACGCAGATGCCTCCACCGCAAATCAGGTCGATGAGATCGTGGCCAAAGACATGGCTACCCGGCACACACCCGGCGCATCAGTGGCTGTTATCAAGGATGGCAAGGTCGTGCTCGAGAAGAGCTATGGACTTGCCAGCATCGAACTGAACGTCCCAGCCACGAATGCGACCCTGTATCCCCTCGCATCCACGACGAAGGAATTTACCGCCGTTGCGATCATGACGCTGGTAGAGCAGGGCAAAGTCTCGCTGGACGATTCTGTCAGGAAGTACCTTCCGAACCTTCCCGCCTCATGGACCCCGGTGACAATCCGCCACTGCCTCTCCCACACCTCAGGCCTTCCGGACGATGTGGCGGCCGATACGGTCAATGTGCTGCCGCTTGCCGGGACTCGCACCGACCTGATGGCTCTACTTGGGACGAAGCCGGTCAAAGCGCCGGGGGCCTTCATGGTCTATAACCAAACCGGATTCATGCTGCTTGGGGACATCATCGCGCACGTCAGTGGCATGCCGTACGAAAGCTACATCAACGAACGGCTGCTGAAGCCGCTCGGCATCGCGGGCCTGCAGTGGGGCGATACCTGGACGCTCGTCCCCGGTCGTGCATCGTTGTATACCGCACTGCAACCGACGGCCGATCACTCAAAACTTCAACTCGACGAGAAGGGTGCGCCGGTTTTCTCGACCGACGGCATCCACCCTTTTGGCTCGAAGATCGCGACAGAGTGGCTGATGCCCGCAGCAGGACTGAGCGGCAACATCGAGGCCATGTCTGCCTGGGAAAACGCCCTCTGGAACGGTAAGGTCATCAAGCCCGCAAGCCTCGCACTGATGGCCAAACCGTACGTCATGACCGACGGGAAAACCGGTGATTTCGGCCTCGCGCTGATGCACGATAGCCAGCAGGGACATGTGACGATACATACCGGCGGGGGTGCCGCCGTCTGGATCACCACGGTTCCCGATCAACACCTGACGGTGATCGTACTGACAAACCTACAGGCGTCGCAGCCTTACAAGCTGGTCGCGGGAATTCTCGACGCGTACATGGTTGGCCCGCACTGAGACCGGCGGCAGCCGAAATTCCGGGGCCAGCCTTGGCGGCCTGATTGCGGCCCACAAAAAAGCCCTGTAAAAACAGGGCTTTTTGCAAACTGGCGGAGAGTGAGGGATTCGAACCCTCGATAAGGCTTTTGACCCTATACTCCCTTAGCAGGGGAGCCCCTTCGGCCACTCGGGCAACTCTCCGTGAACGTTCGTCGTTGAGGAACGTGCCTTAACGAGCGAGCAAGGATACTGGTCCTTGCTTCAGCCGTAAAGAGCTTTACTGGTCCTGGTCGTCCCCGGTGTGGCCGGCAGGATCGTTCTCGTTCTTGATGCGCTGGTAAATCTCTTCGCGGTGGACCGCGACGTTTTTCGGTGCATTGATACCAATGCGAACCTGGTTACCTTTGACACCCAGAACAGTGACGGTCACCTCGTCGCCGATCATTAGGGTTTCACCGACCCGGCGGGTCAGAATCAGCATGATTGATACTCCATAAAATCAGGTATTGGCTTCCCCACCAACGACAACTCACCCCGAGTGCTTGCCGTCAATGGTTGACGTTTCGACCATCGAAGGCCGAGCTGCCTTCCCCGGCTCTAGTTGTGTGTGTCGCTGACCAGCTGTCCTGCCTTTGTTTCGATCCAGCGGATCGGTGCCGAAAAATGCTTTCGGCATTCGGATCATACTAGCCGAGCCAAACCAGCGGGCGCAACGCACGACGGGACAAAACGGCCGGTTGGATGCCTTTACGGCACCCTCCCGTTCACGCTGGCCGGTTTCGTTCAGTGCAGCCGGGACTCGATCCAGGCCGGGATCCCCGCAAGGATCTGCGGAAGCTCCGGCGAGTCCACGCCGCCGCCCTGTGCCATGTCCGGCCGACCGCCGCCCTTGCCGTCGATTCGCGACGCCACTTCGGCCACGAGGTCGCCGGCCTTCACGCGACCCAACGCCGCACCGCCAACGCCCGCGACCAACGAAACACGGCCATCGAGCGCACCTGCGAGGATGATCGCGCAATCGCCGAGCTGTTGCTTGAGCACATCTACGCTGTCGCGCAGCGACTTGGCGTCGAGACCTTCAATACGTGCGGCCACGATTTTGATACCGGCGACATCGACTGCCGAGGTCGCAAGATCCGCCGACGCGCTGCTGGCAGCCTTCGCCTTGAAGGATTCGATCTCGCGTTCGAGTTTCTTCTGCTTGTCGAAGAGCTGGCGAAGCTTTTCGACCACATCGTCGCCGCTGGCCGCGAGCAAGCCGGACACTTCGCCCAGCACGCGCTCTTCATCGGCAACACGCGCCAGTGCACCAGCACCGGTCACCGCTTCGATACGACGCACGCCGGCGGCAACGCCGGACTCCGAAACGATCTTGAACAGGCCGATATCGCCCGTGCGCGACACATGCGTGCCACCGCAAAGCTCGGTCGAGAAATCGCCCATCTTCAGCACGCGGACTTCGGCACCGTACTTCTCGCCGAACAGCGCCATCGCGCCGAACTCGATCGCCTCGTCGTAGCCCATGTTGTGGACTTCGGCCTGGGCGTTGTGGCGAACCTCGTCGTTGACCATGCGCTCGATCAGCTTGAGCTCGTCAGCGGTCATCGGCTTGAAATGCGAGAAGTCGAAACGCAGGCGTTCCGGCGCGACGAGCGAGCCCTTCTGCGACACGTGGTCGCCGAGTACCGTGCGCAGCGCGGCGTGCAGGAGATGCGTGGCGGAGTGATTGAGCACGGTCGCCTGGCGCTGCGATGCGTCAACGGCCGCCCCGACCACATCACCCTTGCTCAGCGGCGCCGAACCCTGCCAGCTGCCGAAGTGCGCAAAGAACGCACCGCCGACCTTCTGCGTGTCCTGTACGGCGAGAGCGCCGGACGGGTTGCGGATCATGCCCGTGTCGCCAACCTGGCCACCGGACTCCGCGTAGAACGGCGTGCGATCGAGCAGGAGGAAGGCCTCTTCGCCGTCGGCGAGATGGTCGACCGCCTTGCCGTCGCGCACGATGGCGACGACCTTGGCGTCGGCCAGTTCGAGCGAGTCGTAACCGGTGAAGATCGTCGGCGACACGACGCTGGCGACGTCGGCCGGCAACTGGGCCTTGCTGCCAAAGTTGCTCGCAGCGCGGGCACGTGCGCGCTGTTCGCCCATGGACTGTTCGAAACCGTCCATATCGACGCTCATGCCGCGCTCACGCGCGATATCCGCCGTGAGGTCGACCGGGAATCCGTAAGTGTCGTAGAGCTTGAACGCATCGGCGCCCGGAATGACCTGGCCCGCCTTCGAGGCGATATCGTCGAACAAGCGCATGCCGTGCTCGAGCGTCTCGCCGAAGCGGTCTTCCTCGGTCTTCAGAGCCTGCTCGACAAAAGACTGCTTCTTCGCGATCTCCGGATAGGCTTCGCCCATCTCGGCGACGAGCGGCGCGACCATTTTCCAGAAAAAGTCACCGCGCACGCCGAGCATCCATCCGTGGCGCAGCGCGCGACGAATGATGCGACGGAGCACGTAGCCGCGACCCTCGTTCGACGGCAGCACGCCATCGACGATGAGGAACGAACAGGCACGAATGTGATCGGCGATGACGCGCAGCGACTTGTTCGAGATGTCCGCCGTGCCGGTAAGGCGAGACGCCTCGGCGATCAGGTGGGCAAACAGGTCGATCTCGTAGTTGGAATGCACGTGCTGGAGCACGGCGGCCAGACGCTCCAGACCCATGCCGGTATCGACGCAGGGTGCGGGAAGCGGCGACAGCGTGCCGTCCGGCGCACGGTCGAACTGCATGAACACGAGGTTCCAGATCTCGATGTAGCGATCGCCGTCTTCGTCGGGCGAACCCGGCGGACCACCCGCGACATCGGGACCGTGATCGAAGAAGATTTCCGTGCACGGACCGCAGGGGCCGGTGTCGGCCATCTGCCAGAAGTTATCCGAGGCGAACGGGGCGCCCTTGTTGTCACCGATGCGGACGATGCGGTCCGCCGGCACGCCGACTTCCTTGTTCCAGATGTCGAAGGCCTCGTCGTCCGTGTGATACACGGTGACCCAGAGGCGTTCGGCGGGCAGTTTGTAAACCCCGGTGAGCAGTTCCCACGCGTAGCGGATGGCATCGCGCTTGAAATAGTCGCCGAACGACCAGTTGCCCAACATCTCGAAGAAGGTGTGGTGGCGGGCCGTATAGCCCACGGCGTCAAGGTCGTTGTGCTTGCCGCCCGCGCGCAGGCAGCGCTGGACGTCAGCCGCACGAACGTAACCCGGCTTTTCGCTGCCGAGGAAGACGTTCTTGAAGGGGACCATGCCCGAGTTGGTAAACAACAGGGTGGGATCGTTCGACGGCACCAGCGATGCCGAGGGCACGATGGTGTGGTCCTTGGAACGGAAGAATTCGAGGAAGGTCGAACGGATTTCGGCGGTTTTCATGAGCTATCGTGGCTTGGGCGCTGCGAGACATGTCGCGGAGACGCTCCGTCCAGAATCAAGGCTCACTGCCTTCAATCGTCGTCGGTGTCTTCCGCATCGGCGTGGGTTAGAACACGTACTGTGGCGGCGGCGAAGCCTCGACGCAAGAGGAATTGCGCCCGCCGCACCCGTTCCGCGGGGTCGGCCGAGGGCGAACCGTAACGGCGACGCAGCTGGCTGGCGGCCAGATCCTGCCAATCCACGTCGGCGGACTCGATCAGCTCGCGGATCACGGCGTCCGTGATGCCCTGGCTACGCAGTTCGGCGCGAATACGAGCCGGCCCGTAGCCCTGCCCGATCCGGCTACGCATGAGCGACGCGGCGAAGCGGTCGTCATCCTGGTAACCCTGGTCTCCGAGCCGGGCAACGGCATCAGTGGTCTCCTCACGAGCAAAACCGCCGCGATCAAGCTTCTGCTTGAGTTCGCGGCGGGAGTGCTCGCGCCGGGCGAGCAGCCCGAGCGCCTTGTCGTACGCGGTACGGGTGGGGCGATCGGCCTTGCCGCCGCCCTCCCCCGTGCCTTTATCAGACTTCCTCAAGCTCGTCGGCCTCGGTCGAGGCTTCGGCCTTCGGACCTGCCTTGACCAGCAGGCGGGTACGCAGCTCGGCGTCGACTTCGTTGGCGATAGCCGGGTTGTCGCGCAGGAACTGGCGGACGTTTTCCTTGCCCTGGCCGATGCGGTCACCCTTGTAGCTGTACCAGGCGCCCGACTTGTCGATCAGGTTCTCGCGCACGCCCAGCTCGATGATCTCGCCTTCGCGCGAGGTACCTTCGCCGTAGAGGATCTCGAATTCGGCTTGGCGGAACGGCGGCGCCACCTTGTTCTTCACGACCTTGACGCGGGTCTCCGAACCGATGACTTCGTCGCCCTTCTTGACCGCACCGATACGGCGGATGTCGAGACGGACCGAGGCGTAGAACTTCAGCGCGTTACCACCGGTGGTGGTTTCCGGGCTGCCGAACATTACGCCGATCTTCATGCGGATCTGATTGATGAAGATGACCAGGCAGTTGGTCTTCTTGATGTTGGCGGTGAGCTTGCGCAGCGCCTGGCTCATCAGACGGGCATGCAGGCCGACGTGGGAGTCGCCCATTTCGCCTTCGATTTCCGCCTTCGGGGTCAGCGCGGCGACGGAATCGACCACAACCATGTCCACGGCGCCCGAGCGCACCAGCATGTCGGCGATCTCGAGAGCCTGCTCACCCGTATCCGGCTGGCTGACCAGGAGGTCGGCCACGTTCACGCCGAGCTTTTCGGCGTAGCTGGGGTCGAGGGCGTGCTCGGCATCGACGAACGCCGCCGTGCCGCCGGCGCGCTGGCAGGAGGCGATCGCCTGCAGGGTCAGCGTGGTCTTACCCGAGGATTCGGGACCGTAGATTTCGACGACACGACCGCGCGGCAGCCCACCGATACCGAGGGCGATGTCCAGGCCGAGCGAACCGGTCGACACCGTGTCGATCGCATCGTCGGCGCGATCGCCAAGACGCATGACGGCGCCCTTGCCGAACTGCTTTTCAATCTGGCCG
>Ga0163161_10002312_pt1 | contig 13648 bp, 8 predicted proteins | sample S45metaG_FD_129847 | JGI IMG/M metagenome (GOLD analysis project Ga0163161, IMG submission 129847) | Switchgrass rhizosphere microbial communities from Kellogg Biological Station, Michigan, USA - S4-5 metaG | ecosystem: Host-associated > Plants > Roots > Rhizosphere > Soil | place: USA: Michigan... | reverse complement strand
TGGAACGGCGGCGGCGTGGTGCACGGCGCCATCGATTTCGGCGAAGGCGATGACGTCGCGCAGCTGAGCAACCTCAATACCGCGCACTTGGGCGCGCTGCCGACATTCGACGGCGGGCTCGGCAACGACGTGCTCGGCTTCGACAACGTCAAGACCAGTGGCGTGGCCCGCTTCACCAACTGGGAACAGGTGGCGCTGCGCGATGATACCCAGCTGGCCTTCGACGGCACGCTGGTGTTGGGCGACAGCGCCAGCGGCGCCGGCCGCCTGGACATCGACGCCACCAGCGCGGTATTCGGCGGTGGCAGCAACGGCGGCGTTGCCCCGTTCGTGGCCGGGCAGCTGGCCCCGCTCACCAACGCCGGCCGCATCGACCTCAGCAATGGCGGTGGCGTCGGCGACACCTTCACCGTGGTCGGCAACTACCTCGGCAATGGCGGCGCGCTCTACCTCAACACGGTGCTGGGTGATGACAGTTCGCTGTCGGACAAACTGGTGATCTCCACCGGCAACGCCAGCGGCACAACCGGCGTGGGCATCCTCAACGCGGGCGGCGCCGGTGCGTCCACCGTCGCCGACGGCATCCTGGTGGTACAGGCCATCAACGGTGCCACCACCGCGCCCACCGCGTTCGCGCTGTACAGCCCGGTCGCTGCCGGTGCCTACGAGTACTTCCTGTTCAAGGGCGGGGTCAGTGGCGGAACCAGCGAAAACTGGTACCTCCGCTCGACCCTGGTGGCCAGTGTCAGCCCAGCACCCGCGCCGCCGCCGGGTAGCGGCACCACGCCGCCGCCCCCGCCACCGGAGGGCACCGGCACGCCGCCGGTCGACCTGCCGCCCGCACCGCCGCCACCGCCGGACGTGAATCCGCCGGATGATCCCAACCCGGCCGCGCCCGAGCCCGCGCCGCCACCGGAGCCGGCCGACCCCGCAGACGTGGCGCCGCCCAGCATCGCCACCCCGCCGCCGATGCCCACCAGCGTGGCCGCCGTGCCCGGGCCGTTGGCGTTGCCGCCCACTCCCGGTGCACGCGCCGCGCAGGGTGACATCATCCCGCTGTACCGTTTCGAGACCGGCCTGTATTCGGCGGTGCCACCGGTACTGCGCGAAACCGGTCTGGCCAGCCTCGGCACCTTCCACGAACGCCAGGGCGAACAGCGCCTGCTGGCCGGGCAGGGCGGGCTGCGTTCGGCCTGGGCGCGGCTGATCGGGCAAAGCCACGAGCAGCACTGGGACGGCGATGCGCAGCCGGGCTTCGATGGCGACATCCAGGGCGTCCAGGCAGGCCTGGACCTGTACGCCAACGCGGCAGAGCATCACCGCGACCAGGTTGGCGTGTTTGTCGGCCGCACCCGTGCGCAGGGCAATGTGAGCGGATTTGCGATCGGCTGGGAGAACGTGGCGGTGGGTCGCACCCGGTTGGATGACAAGCACGTGGGTGTGTACTGGACCCGTGCCGGCAGTGCCGGCGGTTACCTGGACGCGGTGGTCATGCAGAGCCGCTACGACGGCGACGCCTCCTCCTCGCGCGGCCTGGGCATCGACGTGCGCGGTGATGGCACCACCGCCTCGCTGGAAGTGGGCCGCCCGCTGTTGCGCGTCGGGCAGAGTGCATGGTGGCTGGAGCCGCAGTTGCAGGTGATCTGGCAGCGCACCTCGGTTGATGATGCCGGCGACGCGGTGTCGGCGCTGCGCTTCAACAGCGACAACGCCTGGACCGGCCGTATCGGCCTGCGCCTGGCCGCCGACTACGATATCGCCGGAAACGGATGGCAGCCGTACATCAAGCTCAATTACTGGCAGACCCTGGACGGCGAGGACCGCATCGATTTCGACAGCAACCGCGTCCTCAATCGGCAGGATTCACGTGCGCTGGAAGTGGGTGTGGGCGTGGTCGCACGCTTCAACGCCAACGTCAGCGCGTTTGCGGTGGCCGATTACACGCGCGATCTGGAGAGCAGTGCTCAGAAAGAGCGCAAAAGCATCGAGGGGAATATCGGGATGCGGTTTGACTGGTAGCGCATTGCGGGCAACCCAAGGACGCCTCACCTGCGTAGAAAACTACAACTACGCGTTGTCTTCCCTTCTGCGCGCCTTCGATTCTTCAATCCATAGATGAATGGCGGTGGAGAGCCTTTCGCGTGATTCCTCCAGTTTAAGCTTCTTATGCAAAGGCGCCATTGGACGAGATTCAATCTCCTCAATCTCCTGGCGCAATTGAATGATCAAGGATTCTGCGAGGCGCTCAAGATCGCCTGGCGGCGACGGCGCCTTTTTGGGAGGCGGCTGCAATGTAAAGCTGGCGGCCAGTAGTGCTACCCCGAGCCCGAAGATGCCTGCCGACGCGACCATGCTTCCTGTTTCGCCAAAGTTGAATCTGGACAGCCAGTAGCCGAAGCAGACGATGGCCAGCCCGACAGCGTGCAGCAGTGCTGGTCGCTTCATGAGCTTCGCGCGTGCTTGCCAAAGCGCCCCCGCGACGCAGGCGAAAAGGCCGAGCATTGCCAGACTTCCAATTTTCTGCACGACGGAGAGCAGGTGCTCCGATGGATTGCTTGCCATTACCACTCCCTGGTAGCAGTTTCATTGCCCGGAGATCCAGGATGGTCTCTGCGATGAAACACGATGTTGACGTATGGAAAGGGGATGGCCGGAAACCGTGGCCATCGGGGCTGGATGAGCGGTGCTCAGCGCACCGCGCCAATCGCCTGCGTACGCGCCCTCGCCAAAGCATCACCCACCGCCGGGCCCTTCAGGTGGGTCAGGTCGAGGTCGCGTGCCTGGATGGCCAGCGCGGCCTGGTGCACGCGCTTGAGCGTTTCACCCTGCGGGTAGTCGCTGTCCTCGAAGCCGCGCCGGCCGCGCTTGTCCGCCTCGCAGCACAGTGCGATCTGCGCGATGCGCTCGGGACGGCGGAAGCCATCGCAGCGGCTGAGCAGCGCCAGCACGGTCGCATCGCGCAGTTCGTCGAGGCGGTGCACGTTGAGGTGATCGCGGCACACCGCCTCGGCCAGTTGACGGTGCTCCAGTGGCACCTTCAAGCGATCGCACAGCGCGGCCAGCGGCGCAAGGCCGCGTTGTTCATGCTGCGGGTGGCGCGGCCATTCGTCCGGCGGGGTGAGGCCCTTGCCGAGGTCGTGGGTGAGCGCGGCGAAGCCGATCAGGTCATCGCCGGGCGCGAGGCGCGCGGCCATGTCGCTGACCATTTCCTGGTGCACGCCGGTGTCCACTTCGGGATGGAACTCGGCCCGTTGCGGGACGCCGTACAGCGCATCCAGCTCGGGCAGGATCGCGCGTAGCGCGCCAGCGTCGTGCAGGGTGCGCAGGAACGCGGAGGGCTGGGCACAGGTGAGCGCGCGGCGCAGTTCCTGCCAGACGCGTTCGGGTACCAGCGCGTCGAGCTCACCGCTGTCGGCGACCTGGCGCATCAGGTCCAGGGTTTCCGGGGCGACGGTGAAGCCGAGCGGGGCGAAGCGGGCCATGAAGCGTGCCGCACGCAGCACCCGCAGCGGGTCTTCGACGAAGGCCGGGCCGACATGGCGCAGCACGCGCTGTTCGATATCGCGCAGGCCGCCATACGGGTCCACCAGCGCGCCGGTGGCTTCATCGCAGGCGATGGCGTTGATGGTGAAATCGCGGCGCAGCAGGTCGTCTTCGAGCGTCACCGACGGATCGGCATCGACCACGAAGCCGCGGTAGCCACGCCCGGACTTGCGCTCGGTACGCGCCAGCGCGTACTCCTCGCCGGTATCGGGATGCAGGAATACCGGGAAATCGCGGCCGACCGCCTTATAGCCCAGTGCTTCCATCTGCGCCTGTGAGGCGCCGACCACGACCCAGTCGCGGTCACCGGGGGCGCGTTGCAGGATGCGGTCGCGTACCGCGCCGCCAACAAGATAGATCTTCATGCGGCCATGATGCCGCAGTGAGCCGACGGGATGCCAATGGCGGTAGTACCGGCCGTTGGCCGGCTGCTGGAAATTCCAGGCCATCGGGGGAGCCGGCCAATGGCCGGCACCCCCTGGCGCGCGTTTCTCAGTCGCCGCCCTTGTCCGCGTTGGCCGCGCAGGCGAAGTTCTTGCGCTTGGCCTGCAGGCGGCCGTTCATGCGGTCGGTCACCGGCAGCGCGGTGCCGTTCAAGCGCCAGTCGTAGATCACGCTGAAGGCCAGGATACGCGCGACGTACTCGCGGGTTTCCTTGTAGCTGATGGTCTCGATCCAGATGTCCGGGTCGAAGCCCGGGCGCTGGGTCTGCCAGCGTGCGGTCGGGGTCGGGCCGGCGTTGTAGGCGGCGATGGTGATGTAGGGCAGGCCTTCGTACTTGTTCATCAGCTGGCGCAGGTAGGCGGTGCCGATGGCGATGTTGGTGTCCGGGTCGTACAGGCTGGCCGGGCCGCCGTAGTTGGCCAGCCCGATCGACTTGGCCACGCTGGCGCCGGTGGCCGGCAGCACCTGCATCAGGCCCATCGCGTTGGCCGGCGAGCGTGCCTTCGGATTGAAGATGCTCTCGGCGCGGATCTCGGCGGCGACCCAGGCCGGATCGATGGCATTGCGTGCCGATTCGCGGCGGATCGCATCATCGTGGTGCAGCGGGAAGCGCAGCGAGTACAGGCGCTGCTCGTCCGGGGTCTTGCCGAGCGAGAACACCGCGCGGTCGAACCAGCCGTTGTCGCGCGCCACTTCCACCGCGATGCGGCGCTGGGTGGTGTCGTAGCGGCTCAGTGCATCGTTCCATTCGGCAACGGCCCAGCCGGCGCGCTCGATCTTGAACAGTTCCATCGCGCGGATGATCGCCGGATCGCGCGCGACCGCCGCCTGCGCCTGCGCGCTGTCGTTGGGTTCCCACGGGCACAGCGTGTAGGTGGACTGGCCGAGCTGGTCGGCGGCGAGGAAGCCGTGGAACGTGGCTGCGCGCGCCGCCTCGCGGTACAGCGGCTGGGCCTCGCTGCGCTTGCCGGTCTTCTCCAGCATGCGCGCCTCGAAATAGCGCCAGCGCGAGTCGCTGCGCTGGGTCGGGCCCATCTTGCGGATCGCCGCCAGCGCCTGCGGCCAGTCGCCGCGCGACATCGCCTCGCGCGCCCGCCATTCGTGCAGGCGCTCGTCGTAGGCCGCATCGGGCACCGCATTGAGGCGGCGCGCGGACTCGGGACCGTAGGAGGCCACCGTCCACAACGCTACCTGGTACAGCACCTGGGCCTGCTGGGCGGCGCTCAGCTGCAGCGCGTTGGCGTACTGCGGCAACTGCTGCTCGGTGGCGGCCGGATCGGCCTTGGCCAGCTTGGCCAGGCCATCGGTGGCGATGCGCCGGCTGCGCTCGTTGCGCGGCCAGTTCAGTGCGCTGGCATTGGGCTTGTCGACGAAGGCGGCATAGGTGTTGGCCAGCGCCATGTCGGCCGCGGGCAGGCCGCGTGCGGCGCTGCGCATTACCGCTGGCTGTTGTTCGTCCGCGGCGGCGTCGATCCGCGCCCAGCGCAGGTCGGCACTCAGGCCGCCCTTGGCATCGAGGACCGCGAAGACCGCATCGCAGGCATCGGGCAGCGACTTGCCGGTGCTGCGCCAGATCGCCTGGGCTTCGCTGGTCCACTGCGCGTCGGCCTTGCCGGTGGCCTGGCGCGCATTGAGTTGGGCACAGCGAAGGCCGACGTTGTCGGTGGGTACCCAGTTGGCCAGCAGGGTCGGCCAGTCCTGGCGGCGCGCGACGGCGGGCAGCCACACGCTGCGGAAGCTGCTGGCCACCGCCTGGCCGTTGTAGCGCTTCAGGAAATCCTGGGCCTGGGCGGTGCCGACGGTATCGATGTTACGGCGCAGGTTGGCGTACTCCAGCCAGCCATACAGCGGATGCTTGCCGAGGGCGGCGGCCTGGGCGGCGTCGAACTGGCCGCGCTCGGCGCTGTCGATGGCGGCCTTGAGCTGCGCGCGCTGCGCGTCGAGGTTCTGCGCATCGGCTACCGGGCTGACGCCGGAACAGGCCAGCAGGGCAGATACGCTGAGGAAACAGAGGGGAAGTCGAGTCATGGCCGAAAGCATAACGGCGCCGGGTGAACGGCGGTGAGGGCAAGCCGACTCGATCATGAACAGCCGCCTGCCGGCCGCGCGGCAGTGGCCTGGGCCGGGCGTAGTCTCGGGCTGGGGCAACCGGCCCCCACGCAAGGAGCAGACCATGGCATTCCGTGCAGCAGGGAACTCTGGACCACTGGCCGAGATCAACGTGACACCGTTGGTCGATGTGATGCTGGTGCTGTTGATCATCTTCATCGTGACCGCGCCGATGATTTCCATGCCGATCCCGGTCGACCTTCCGCAGCGGACCACGGCGGTGACGCCGCCGCTGGACCCGCCGCCGCCGATCGAACTGCGCGTCGACGCCGCCAACCAGGTCACCTGGAACGGGCAGTCCATTCCGGTAGCGGCCTTGCAGGCGCGCATGCAGGAGCAGGCGCAGACCCATGCCGGCAACCTGCCCGAACTGCGTATCGCCACCGACCCGGGCACCGAGTACGAGGTGATGGCCAAGATCCTGGCGGCGGCCAACAACGCGCACCTGCAGCGCATCGCGTTCGTGCAATAGCCCGTTTTCTGCATTGCAGCGCACCACTGACGCCCCTGTCCGCAGGGGCGTCATGCGTTGCGGCGCCTGCATCTTGCCTGTTCGGATTTGTCTGAGTGGCGTGAAAAAGTGTTGGTCGTCACTTCTTCACTTTTACCGTTTGTTTACAAAGGAGACGTTGTCGCGCATTGGGGGGCGCGGCGGCCCAGCCCAACATTCCTTTGGAGAGAGAGCGAATGAACGACCTGCACCACCGCCCCTTGGCGGTCGCTGTATCGCTGTGCCTGTTGTTGGCTGCCCCGGTGCTCGCCGGTGCCCAGGATGCGCCGCGCACCACCACCGAGCTGGACCGCGTCGAGGTGACCGGCACCCGCATCAAGCGGGCTGAAGTGGAAGGCCAGGTGCCGATCCAGACCCTGACCCGCAGCGAGATCGAACGTACCGGGCTCACTTCGATCGGCGAGGTGCTGCAGCAGCTGACCGGCTCCGGTTCGGCGCTCAATGCCAAGTTCAATTCCTCCGGCAACTTCGGCTTTCCGCCGGACGGCAGCGGCGTGGGGGCCGGCTCGGCCCAGGTCGACCTGCGCCACCTCGGCGCCAAGCGCGTGCTGGTGCTGGTGGATGGCATCCGCTGGGTGAATGAATCCTCGGCCTCCGGCGTGGGCGCGGCCACCGACCTGAACACCATTCCGCTGGCCATCGTGGAGCGCATCGAAGTGCTCGAGGATGGCGCCTCCTCGCTGTACGGCTCCGATGCGATCGCCGGCGTGGTCAACATCATCACCCGCCGTGAATTCGATGGCGGCCAGGTCACCCTCAACTACGGCGAGTACAGCAAGGGCGACGGCACCCAGAAGGGCGTGGACCTGGCCTGGGGCACCAGCGGCGACCGCTACAGCCTGTTCCTCGGCGCCAGCTGGACCAAGCAGGACCCGGTGTACGCCAGCGACCGCGAGCAGTCGCGCTTCCCGATCCCGGGCACCGGCCTGTCCTTCGGCAGTTCGGCCACCCCGACCGGGCGCTTCATCTTCACCGATCCCACCACCGGCATCACCCACGACCTCACCCCGAACACCGGCGCCACGTCGCCCACGTTCAACGGCGCCGACGGTTGCGCGCGCACCGACAGCTACCACTGCTTCGGCACCGCCGACCGCTTCAACTTCGCCGAATACAACATGGTGCTGACGCCGTCGGAGCGGAAGGGCATCTTCGGCCAGTTCCGCTTCGACATCACCGACAACCTGCAGTGGTACGTCAAGGCGCTGGCCAACCGTCGCGAGTCCACCAACCAGGCCGGCCCCGAGCCGCTGTTCTTCGGCCCCGACGGCGCCACCGGCAACCCGTTGGCCGACAACATCGTCATTTCCGCGCTCAACCCGTACAACCCGTTCGGCTTCGACCTGGATTCCTCGGACAACCTGATCATGATCGGCCGCCGCCCGGTGGAAGGCGGTGCACGCGTGTTCGAGCAGGAGGTCAACACCCGGTACGTCGCCACCGGCCTGGTCGGCCAGTTCGAGGCCGCCGACCGCAGCTGGTTCTGGGACGTCAATGGGATGTACAGCAAGAACAAGGCCGAGCAGACCAACTACGGCAGCTACAACATCTTCAACGTCAACATGGCCCTGGGCGATCCGGCCGTGTGCGCGGCCACGCCCGGCTGCGTGCCGCTGAACATCTTCGGCGGCCCGGGCACGATCACCCCGGCGATGCTGGCCTGGATCCAGCCGGTGGTCCGCGACCGCAGCCAGAACGAGCTGAGCCTGGTCACCGCCAACCTCAGCAGCGACCTGTTCACCCTGCCGGCCGGCCCGGTGTCGTTCGCCACCGGCCTGGAGTACCGCAAGTACGAGGGCTCATACCAGCCCGATCCGCTCACCGTGATCGGCCATTACAACGGCGTACCGTCGCTGCCCACGTCCGGTTCCTACGATGTCAGCGAGGCCTACCTGGAGTTGAGCATCCCGATCTTCGCCAAGAGCGCGATCGGCGAGAAACTCGACCTCAGCCTGGCCGGGCGCTACTCGGACTACTCCACCTTCGGCGGCGAGTTCGTGCCCAAGTACGGCCTGCGCTGGCAGGTGACCAACGACTTCGTGCTGCGCACCACCTATGCCGAAGGTTTCCGCGCCCCGTCGATCGGCGAACTGTACGGCTCGGCCGCGCGCGCCGACCTGCAGCTGTTCGATCCGTGCTCGGTCGGCCTGGGCGGCACCCCGCCGCGTGGCAGCGCGGCCAACTGCGCCGCGCTCGGCGTGCCGACCGGCTTCCAGCAGGCCAACTCGCAGATCTCGGTCACCACCGGCGGCAACAGCGCGCTGGACCCGGAGCGTTCGCGCAGCTTCAGCGCCGGCTTCGTGTGGAGCCCGTGGTTCGGCAGCAACGCCTCCTGGTCCGAGCGCTTCGACGTGGACGTGACCTTCTACCGGCACACCATCGAGGGCGCCATCCAGGCGATCAACGCCCAGACCCAGCTCGACCTGTGCGTGGACACGCTGGACCCGCTGTACTGCGGCGGCATCACCCGTGCCTCCACCGGTGCGGTCAGCGGCTTCAACAACCGCCTGACCAACCTGGGCTCGATCAAGACCGATGGCTGGGACGTGGACCTGTTCTGGACGCTGCCGGAAACCTCGGCCGGCCAGTTCAAGCTGGGCTGGCAGAACACCTTCGTGGGCCGGTACGAGGCGATCGGTGCAGCGGGCCAGCGCCAGCCGCAGGAGCCGGGCGTGGAAGTGTCCGACAGCTCCATCCCGGAGTGGACCAGCAACGCCGCGTTGAGCTGGAACCTGGCCCACTGGAACGCATCCTGGACAGTGCGGCACATCTCCAAGCTCACCGAAGACTGCGGCGATGCGGTGGCCTTCCCGGTGTGCAGCAACCAGATCGAGGGCACCAACGAGCTGAAGGCCACCACCTTCCACGACATGCAGGTGGGCTACAAGATCGACTGGATGAAGGGGCTGCAGCTCAGCGCCGGCTTGAACAACGTGTTCGACAAGGATCCGCCGATCTGCCTGTCGTGCTCGCTCAACGGCTACGACGCCTCCACCTACGACATCCCGCGCGGGCGCTACTGGTACCTGCGCGCGGACCTGCGGTTCTGAGCCTCGGTTGAGCGTGCAGCGCCACCGGAGCACCCGAGCGGTGCCCCGGTGGGCGTGGACGGCAGCGGCGGGCCATGCCCGGTGGCTGCAACGACGGTCAAATGTGTTGCGCGTGGCGGCCATGGCGCATTTCTGGCCGCCGGGCGCCTTGTCCGTCAGGCATCATGGGGCGCCCGGCCAGCGGCCGGCTTCCCTTTCCAAGTGTTGTTGCCATGAACCTGCATACCTGGTGGATCTTCGCCGTCACCGTGTTCGTCCTGTGCGGCACGCCGGGGCCGAACATGCTGCACGTGATGACCCGCAGCGTGCGCGTGGGCTTCCGCCGCAGCATCGCCGCCATGGCCGGTTGCCTGAGCGCGCTGGTGCTGGCGCTGTCGATTTCCGCCGCCGGCCTGGGCGCGGTGCTCAAGGCCTCGCCGCTGGTGTTCGACGTGCTGCGCTACGCCGGCGTGGCCTACCTGGTGTACCTGGGGATCAAGGCCTGGCGCGGCGGCGATGCGCCGATCGATGTCGGCAACACCGCGGCGATCGCGCCCAGCAAGCGCCGCATCCTGTTCCGCGATGGCTTCATCATCGGCATCAGCAACCCCAAGCTGCTGCTGTTCGCCTCGGCATTCCTGCCGCAGTTCGTCGATCTGGCCCAGCCGCAGCTGCCGCAGTTCGTGATCCTGGTCGGCACCTTCGCGCTGATGGAAATGTTCTGGTACGCGGTGTACGCCGCCGGTGGGCGCGGGCTGGCCGGCTACCTGGCGCGTCCGGGGCTGCGCAAGGTGTTCGACCGCGTGGTCGGCACCATCTTCATCGGCTTCGGGCTGGCGCTGCTGCGCGCGCGGCCGTAGCGCCGGCAGGCGTCAGGGCCTGCAGGTAGGCGCAGAACGCCATGCGTGGCTGCGACCCACCCCCACCGCCCCATAACGCAGAGAGCCGGGCTATGCCCGGCTCTCTTGTCCACGCGATACGACCGCTGACCCGTCAGAACGACCAGTTGAACGTGATCGACCCGTTGCGGCCATCGCCGTACGCGCCATACCCGTTGATCTGCGAGAAGTACTGCTTGTCCAGCAGGTTGTTGAGGTTGGCCTGCACGCTGAACTCCGGCGAGATGCGGTAGCGCACGAAGGCACTGACCAGCGCGTAGCCATTCTGCTCGATGCGGCCATACGCCGGCACCGGGTAGTAGATGCGGTTCTGCCAGTTGGCCCCGCCGCCCACGGTCAGCGCGGTCAGCGACTGCGGGGTGTAGCTGGTGAACAGCTTGATGGTGGTCTGCGGCAGGTTGGTATTGATGTCCGCGTCGTTGACGTCCTTGGCCACGTAGCGCGACGCACCGAAGGTCGCATTCCAGCCCGGGGCCAGTTCGCCATTGAGTTCCAGCTCGAAGCCACGGCTGACCGTGCCGCGTGCGGCGATGTAGGCAAACTCGCCCGGACGGCTCGGGATCGGCTCGCTGGTGATCTGCGCCACGTTGTCCTGCTCGATGCGGAAGGCCGCGACCGATGCGTTCAGGCGGTTGTCGAACCACGCTCCCTTGACGCCGATCTCGTAGCTCTTGCCGTCCACCGGATCCAGGTAGCTGCCGCTGCGGTCGCGTGCGGTCTGCGGCTGGAAGATCTCGGTATAGCTGGCGTAGGTGGAGTAGGTGTCGTTGAGGTCGAACACCAGGCCGGCGTACGGGGTGGTGACCTTGTGCGAGCGGTCGTCGCCTTCGCCTTCGCTCTTCCAGTCGGTGTAACGCGCGCCGAGGATCAGCTTGAGCGGATCGGCCAGCGACAGGCGGGTGGCGGCATAGCCGGCCTTCTGGGTGATGGTGCCTTCGCTCTGCAACGGCAGGGTGGTGGCCCAGTTCGGCTCCGGGAAGTTGCCGACACCGGCCAGGTAGTTGTCCAGCGGCGCCCAGCCCACCTGGTAGTCGCCGTAGTTGGCGAACTCGCGCTTGTTGTAGCTCAGGCCGGCCATGAACTGGTGCTCGCGGCCGAACAGCTGGAACGGGCCATCCACGAAGCCGTCCACCGCGTTGACCTTGCGCTCGGTGTTGTAGAACCCTGCCGAGGGCGCGACGCCGGCGCCGGTGGTCTTGTCCAGCAGCGAGGCGCCCGTGGTCCAGTCGTTGTAGGCCGGGTAGAACAGCTTGTCATCGGCCTTGGTGGTGTCATGCGTCGCACCGAGCTTGACCTTCCAGTCGTTGGCGAAGGCATGCTCCAACGTGGTGAACAGGCGCTTGCTGGTGGTATCCCAGTAGGTCCAGCCCGGGTTGGCGCTGAAGGATTCGTCGAACGGGGTGGGGCTGCCATCGGAGAACAGCATCGGGAAGCCACCCCAGGTCGCGCCGTTGGCGCGCTTCTGCTGGTAGTCGTAGCCCACGCTCAGCTGCGTGTCCGGGGTCAGGTCGGCGTCGATCACCGCATAGCCCAGCGTCTTGTGCTGGTCGTAACGGTCCATCTGCGATTCGGTGTCCAGGTAGCTGCCGATCACGCGTGCGCGCACCGAACCGCTGGCATTCAGTGGCGTGGTGACATCCACGGTGCTGCGGGTGCGGCCCCAGCTGCCGACGTTGACCGACACGTTGCCGGTCAGCTCGGCGCTGTCGGCGTGCTTGCGGATCAGGTTGACCGAGGCCGACGGATTGCCCGCGCCGGTCAGCAGGCCGGTGGCGCCGCGGACCACTTCCACGCGGTCATACAGGGCCAGGTCCAGGCCGGAATCGCCGTAGCTCCAGTTCTGCACCATCTGCGTGGGCAGGCCGTCGAACTGGTAGCTGTCGATGTAGAAACCGCGCGCGTAGAACTCGGTGCGTTCGGTGTCGGACTGGGTGCTGCTCACGCCGGTGGTGTTGGCCAGTACGTCGAGGATGTCATCGAGGTTCTGGTCCTCGATGCGCTGGTGGCTGATGATGCTGACCGACTGCGGGATCTCGCGCGGGGCCAGGTCGAAGCGGGTACCGGCGGAGGTCCGGCGCACCGAGTAACCCTCGGCGCGCTCGCCCTTGACCACGACCTTGTCCAGGGTGGTGGCATCCGGGCTGGCGTCCTGCGCGAATGCAGGTGCGACGGCCAGCGCGCACAGCGCGGCGAACAGCGCCTGCGGCAGGGCGCGCCGGCTCGGGGAGTGGGGCAGCACAACGGTCGAACGGGTCATCGGGGATTCCAGGGCGGCGGCGCGGGCATGGCCGATGTCCATCGGTGGCCAGGCGCCGCGCAGTAAGTGGGGGTCAGTGCGCGGCTGGCGGGGCCCTGTTGGCAGGGCGCGGGCTCCGGGTACTGATCGCCGCAGCGCCTCCTGGCGCGGACGGGATGAAGATATGTTAATGCGAATCATTGACACCATCAATTCACTTTCCTGAAACGCCGGGGTTTCGCGCTCGGTCGTCCGCGTATCACACCGGTCTGCGACACCGCGGCGCGCGCTTAACGCCTGCGGCCGTAGGCTTGCCGCGTCCATGCCCGCCGCAGGAGACCACCATGCCCAACAAGAACACGCTCTGCCTCTGGTACGACGGCACCGCGCTGGACGCCGCTACCTTCTACGCCCAGACCTTTCCCGACAGCGCGGTCAACGCGGTCCACCATGCCCCCGGCGACTTCCCGTCGGGCAGGCAGGGCGACGTGCTGACCGTCGACTTCACCGTGGTCGGCATCCCCTGCATCGGCCTCAACGGCGGCCCGGCGTTCAAGCACAGCGAAGCGTTCTCCTTCCAGATCGCCACCGAGGACCAGGCCGAGACCGACCGGCTGTGGAACGCCATCGTCGGCAACGGCGGCGAGGAAAGTGCGTGCGGCTGGTGCCGCGACAAGTGGGGCCTGTCCTGGCAGATCACCCCGCGCGTGCTCACCGAGGCGGTGACCAGCAAGGACCCGGCGGTGGCCAAGCGCGCCTTCGAGGCGATGATGACGATGCGCAAGATCGACGTGGCGGCGATCGAGGCGGCGGTGCGCGGTTGAGCGGGCGTCGTTGGATTACAGCGGCACGTTCAAGCCACGCTTCAACGTGCTCA
>Ga0163161_10002311_pt1 | contig 13655 bp, 11 predicted proteins | sample S45metaG_FD_129847 | JGI IMG/M metagenome (GOLD analysis project Ga0163161, IMG submission 129847) | Switchgrass rhizosphere microbial communities from Kellogg Biological Station, Michigan, USA - S4-5 metaG | ecosystem: Host-associated > Plants > Roots > Rhizosphere > Soil | place: USA... | reverse complement strand
GCATCGCCGATGGTAGTGTGGGGTTTCCCCATGTGAGAGTAGGTCATCGTCAAGATTAAATTCCGAAACCCCTATCTGCGTATGCAGGTAGGGGTTTTGTTTTGTCCGCAGGAAAGTTCGTACCATAATGCTCTGGCTCAGGTGGGAGGGCCTCATGCTTGGCAGCTCGTACAAGGTCTCGTCAGTCGGATGAGAGCGCACTGATGGACGATCACCGCAGCCTGTCGGAAGTTGCACAGGCCACGGTACCGAACAGCTTGCTCGATGCGCCCCTAGCCGGCGCTGATGTTGCCACAGAAAAGAGGGCGGCTGCCGTCTGCCGGACTGGTGCGGACGAGTAAGGCATATTTACCCTTGGTCAGTTCGTTCAGCGCCACCGGTGCCTGAGCCCAGTACTGGGTTCGCGACGCTAGCGATGGATAATCGACACTGTTGGCCTGACGGGTCTTGTACGCCGGTTGTGCGCCCAAATGCTCGCACGAGCCAGTATAGATAGCCGTGTCAAGGCGGCTAGGTACGTTCAAGTCGTGGGGGACACCACCGATGGTAAGCCAGATGCTGGTTTGAGTGCCCACCGGGCTAAGGTTGGCTCGAGCGATATGCTCAGCGTTTTGTGGGGTAGCCTGCAAGGGGACATCAACAATCTCGGTTCTGCTCGCGCAACCTGAAATCGCTCCCGCCGCTACTACCAACGCCAGCCAAGATGTTCTGTTCATCACAGATCTCCTGATTTGAGGTGCGTTGATTTCATCCCCCTTGTGGAGTTTAGTGGCTTGTTCCGTGTGCGGGATCGAACTGATGGATGGTGTGTAAAAACGCATTCGTGCTACGTCGGCGCAAAGCGCCGACGGCCGTTTTATGAGTGATTTCGCGATTTGTGTTGCAAAGATAAATCTATTTTTAGTTGCTTCTGTAGTTGCCTGTCATGCACGTAAAAATATTGGTGAGTGTTGCTGTGAGTTGTAACTCGGTTGTTTCATGGTTATACCACTGTGACTGCCCAAATAGAATGATGACTGCTGTATTCGTGAGTGGGCAGATGCCGCCATTAAACGTTTCTTTCTCGTTGCGCTCATAAGCGATAACGGTGCTTAAAACTGATGAGTATGTATTTTTCAGCTGAATAATCCGAATCTGTTGTTCTTTATTAAGATTCGCAAATTCACTGGTGATCAGAGCTAGTTTATGTTTTTCATTAAAATTGAATTTGACGAAGGCTTGAATAAATAAATTTAGTCGCTCGCAAGGGCTTCGCGCATTTTTCATTCGACGCTTCGTTTCCTGCAATAAATCCACTAAGCCGGACTCTATGAGTTCGAACAACAAGGCTTGTTTGTTATCGATGTGATGGTATAGCGATCCGGCATGCAATCCCAGGTAGCTCGCCAGATCTCGCAAGCCGACCGACTGAAAGCCACGAGTGGCAAAGAGTTCCAGCGCAGCATCAAGAATTCGATCGCGAGCGCTGTGTATTGGATTGGATGATGCGATGGTAGTTTGCATGTCGATCCGTCTACTAGAAAAATGAATGCGTGGCGAATACGCTTGGTAGATTGATGTAGGTTTATTCATCTGCACGAAACAGGACACGCGCACGCCGCAACTCTCAGAATTAAAGTATTTTCACCATAGGACGGGGCTCAACTTAACCCTTGTGGCCATAACCCGTTCTGGACGCATGGCTCGCGGTGCGCATCAGCAATAGCACCGCGCAAATTACCGGCAGGTTCACCAACAGCATCGCATATCGCAGTGACTCGTGACCAAACAGAGGAAGCAACATATCGCTGAACAAGCCGGTTATCAGTGGCCCGATGCCAACCCCAAGCAGCGTGCTGACGATGGTTTGCAGAGCCATTGCGGTACCGCGCCGACCGGGTGGCACCAGTTGGGTGACGAGGTTGTAGGACGGGGCGACCCACCAGACGGCAAAGAAGGAATAAAGTGCGCACCAGAGCATGGCGGTTGGAATCGGCACATTTCCCAGGCGTACCAACAGGGAGTCGGACCAGAGCAAATAGGGAATCAGCGCACAGATGGCCGCCACGTGGCCGAATATCGGAATCGAAACTTGCCAGTGTGGATTGCGACGGCACAGGCGGTCACTCAACCAGCCACTGAACAAACCACCGATCCCGGCCGAAGTACCGCAGATCACCCCCGCCAGCAATCCGGCGTGTTGCAATGACAGGCCGTGGGAGCGCACCAGGAAGCTCGTGTTCCACATGCCAATGGCATAGGAACTGAGCGTGGTCAGTCCTCCTGCGAGGATCAGGCAACGATAGGCCGGCAACGCCCAGAGCTTGCGTGCTTCAGCGCCCATGCCCAGCAGGGCAGGCGGTGTGTGGGGGTGTGGCGTAACATCCCAACGACCACGCTGAGGGTCGCGCACGACAAAGGCCAGGATGGCGCTGAACACCAGCGCCGGCACTCCAAGGGCAATGAACGCACTGCGCCAGCCATAGTGCTCCACCACCCAGGCGCCGATGCTTAACCCGATGATTGAGGAAAAGGTTGGTGCGGCGGTAAAACAACTGATGGCAAATGACCGTCGTTGTGGTGGATACAGGTCAGCGATCAACGAGAGCGAGGCCGAAGTCGTCGGCGACTCGCTGACTGCAACCAGCATGCGCGCAATGGCCAGTGCAAGGAAACTGCCGGCCAAGCCGCAAGCCATTGTCGCCACGGCCCAGAGAAGACAAGACATTGCCAGCAGACGTATACGCGGCATGCGGTCCACCAGCCGACCCGCTGGCAGCCCCATGAGTGCATAGACTGCCGCGAACGCCAATCCCGAGATCAACCCGATGGCGGTGTCGCTGACTGCGAATTCGGATTTGATCGGTTCGACCATGACCGCCAGTATTTGTCGCCCGACGAAATTGTCGGCAAACACCATGGCCAGCAGCAATAGTAAGCCGTGGCTGCCCCAGCCGACCCTGGCCGGTGACAACAAACCTTCGCGGGCAGTCACCGTGGTGCCCACAGATCAGGCAGGCCCGGGTCACTCACGACGATCAGGCGCTTGAGCAAGACCTTCAAGGCTTGAGCGTCGGCCGCGCCGAGCTTGACCGCGAGGTCTTCTTCCACGGCCTTGGCCAATGCCAGTTGATGCAGCGAAACCTCGCGGCCCTGGGCCGTGAGGACAAACCGTAATGAGTCTGCCGAGCCCTCGAACGCGACCAAGCGCTGGCGTTCGAGAAAACGCATGCTGGCCAGCGTGACTTCGCGGCCAGTGTAGTTAACAAAGGTGTTGATTTCCTCAAGGGTCAGGTTGTCGCGGATACACAAAATCGAAAGAACAAAAAACGTCTGTTCGTCCAGCTGCTGACTGCTCAGTAGCTGCCGCAGGACGTTCAGGACCTGATAGTGCCCACGCCCCAGCAGGTAACCGAGCAAGTCCTCGGTGTAGCTGCACTCCGGTGGCGGAGGGGTGGTAGCCAGTCGCAGTTCACTGCGTGGCTTGCGCGTGGCCAGAGCGTATTGGCCACTCTGGAACGCCAGCGGCGCGCGGTCGCTGTGATCGAAGGCGAGAACCTCACCGACAAAGATCACATGATCGCCGCCTTCGTACTGGAACGCCGTGCGGCACTGAAAGCGCGCCGTGCAATCTTGCAGTAGCGGTGCCTCGCTGATGCCATTGTCCAGTTCGATCTCGGCGAACTTGTCCTCGCCCTGGGTGGCGAAACGTCCCGACAAGGTCTCCTGCTCCGTGGACAGCACGTGCACATTCCAATGCTTGCCGCTGCTGAAGATCGGCAGACTGCGTGCTTGCTTGGAGAGACTCCAGAGCACCAACGGCGGGTTGAGCGACACCGAGTTGAAACTGTTGGCGGTGATGCCCACCGGAGAGCCGTCTTCGGTCTGGGTGGTGATGATCGTGACCCCGGTGGTGAACGTGCCGAGCGCGGCACGAAATGCCTGGGGATCGAAGCTGATGTTTTGCATTGCCATGACTGGCCTCATGGAGTGGAGTTTTCGTATGGCCAGTATTGGGCGTTTGCAAGTGCTGAACATCGTCTCAACGGACTAACACTAATGCAGGGGCTCGTCCGATTGGACGAGGCGGTGCAGGTGTTCGCAAGGCTAGGGTGGCGCCAGGCGCATGGGGCGCTTAACGGCTATTGAGCCAACCTGCGAGGGGATAACAATGAGTTCAGCCACGTCTTGCGTCGAAGACCTTTCCAGCCTGCTGGCGCGACAGAAGAGCGCCTTTGCCAGTGCCGGAAGTGTCAGCGCCGACACCCGCCGTCAGCGACTCCAGCAAGTGATCGACCTGTTGGTCCACAACCATGCAGCATTGACCGCGGCGATCGACCAGGACTTCGGCGGGCGGCCTGCCGGTTTCTCATTGATGAATGACGTGCTGGGCGCACTGGCATCGCTCAAATATGCCCGCGATCATCTGCAGGCGTGGATGCAGGACGAGCCGCGCCAGATGTTCAGCCCTTATGATCAACTCGGCGCCACGGCCTGGGTCATGCACCAGCCCAAGGGCACGGTGGGCATCCTCGGCACTTGGAACGCGCCGTTGTACACCTTGTTCAGCCCATTGGCATCGGCTCTGGCAGCCGGCAATCGGGCCATCCTGAAGCCTTCGGAGGTGGTGCCACGCACCGCGCAACTGGTGGCGGATCTGTGCGCCGAACACCTCGACTCGCTGGTTGTGGCGGTGGTCAACGGTGGGCCGGAACTGGGCGAGGCGTTCAGCAGCGAGCCCTTCGACCACCTCGTGTTCACCGGCAGCACGGCGATTGGCCGGCGGGTCATGGGCAACGCTGCAAAAAACCTGGTACCGGTCACCCTGGAACTGGGCGGCAAGTCGCCGGTTATCGTTTCGCGCGGCGCCGACCTGAACAAGGCTGCGTTCAGTATCGCGGCGGGCAAGGCCTGCAATGGCGGGCAGATTTGTATCAACCCGGATCTGGTGTACGTGCCCAAGGCCTTGCTCGAACCGTTCCTCCAGGCGCTGCGCAGTGCTTATCGCGACCTCAACCCGACAGTCGCCGGCAACGCGGATGTGGTGGCGGTGGTCAACCAGCGTCACCTGGACCGAGTCGAAGGCCTGATCGAGGATGCGCAGCTGCGCGGTGCGCGCATCGAGTGTCTGCCCGAACCACTGGCTGTAAATGTCCAGGACCGTCGTCGTCCACTGCGGGTGGTGATTGATCCGGCCCCGGAGAGCCTGATCATGCACGAGGAAATTTTTGGTCCGGCCATTGTCGTGCTGAGCTATGACGACCTCGATCAGGTCATCGCTGAAATCAACGGCAGGCCACGGCCACTGGCGCTGTATTATTTCGGCGAGGATGCACGGGAGCAACGTCACGTGCTGGAACACACCCTGTCCGGCGGGGTCACCATCAACGACGTGATGATGCACGCAGCCATGCACGATGCGCCATTCGGCGGTGTCGGCGCCTCGGGCATGGGTCATTACCATGGTCGCGAAGGATTTCTCGAATTCAGTCACTTGCGCACGGTGTTCAAGGCATCGGACCTCGACCCGCGCCGCGAATGGGGCCTGTTGCCGCCCTATGGCGAGCACTACCTGGCGGCCATGCTGGCCGGTGTCACACGCGACTGATTTCGGTGTGGGAGGGCTAGCGTTCCCGCCGGCAAGCCTGGCTCCTGCGAGGTCCTGCGTGCACGACCAAAATAACAATTATCAATCAGAGCACAATCGATACCATGGCTAACCACGAACACCCACCATCCAGTTCTTCGACAAATCCTGACGCCGGCTGGCCGCGCCGCAGCGTGCTCAAGGCCGGTGCCGTGGCTATCGGCGTCGGGCTCCTGGGGCGCTTTGCCGACGCCCGCGCGACGGGACTTTCGGCCAGCGACTACCAGGCCATGGACGCCTGGGCGATGAGCCAGGCGATCCGCAGCGGCGAACTGAGTGCCGAGGACCTGATCGCGGCGACGCTGGCCCGTTACAACGAAGTCAACCCCAGGGTCAATGCGGTGAACATGCTGCATGAAGCCTACGCTCGCACCTTGCTGGCCCAGCGCCGCGCAGCAGGCACTCACAATCAGGGCGCCCTGGCCGGCGTGCCGCTGCTGCTCAAGGACCTCAATACTCCCCTGCAGGGCACCATCACCAGCAACGGTTGCCGGATGCTAAAGGACTCACCACCCGCAAGCCGCACCAGTACTCTGATCTCCCGTTACGAGCAGGCCGGTGCAGTGCCATTCGGCAAGACCACCTGCCCTGAGTTCGGCTTGACCACCACCACCGAATCCCTGGCCTGGGGCCAGACCCATAACCCATGGAACCTGGCCATGAGCGCAGGTGGTTCTTCCGGAGGCGCGGCGGCAGCGGTGGCGGCAGGGATCGTGCCCGTAGCCCACGCCACCGATGGCGGCGGTTCGATTCGCATTCCGGCTTCGTACTGCGGCTTGGTCGGACTCAAGCCCAGCCGCTATCGCACCCCTAGCGGACCGCTGCATTTCGAAGGCTGGTTTGGCGCCAGTGTGTCCAACGTAGTCTCACGCACGGTACGCGATACCGCGCTGTTCCTTGATGTCGGGCAGGGCCATGAAACGGGCAGTGCGTATTGGTGCCCACCATTGGTGCGACCGTATGTAGAGGAATTGCAGCGCGAACCGGGCAAGCTACGTGTGGCCGTGGTGCGTCAGTCGCTGACCGGTGCGCCGCTTGAGCCGGCGATTGCCGCCACCCTGGAGCAGACAATCAAGCAGCTGCTGGCTCTGGGACACGAGATCGACGAGTTGACGCTCAACGTCGATCCGCGACAGTTGTTCGGTGCCCATGGCATGGTGATAGGTACCGCGGTGCGGACTCTGATTCACGACCGTGAGCAGGTGCTCGGAAGAGTTGCCACGGCGCAGGACCTGGAGAAGATCACCATGGTCAACCTGGAGCGTTCGAAGGGCATCAGTGGCGAGGACCTCTACCGCGCCCGCCAATCGTTCGAGAGTATCGGCGCAACCATGGAGCAGCACTTCGACCGCTTCGATGTGATCCTGTCGCCGGTCACCGGCAGCCTGACCCCAAAACTCGGCCTGTTGTCCCTGGACCAGCCCTGGGACAGCTACGCCCACAATGCCATGGGCAGCGCCGGCTTCACGGTACTGGCCAACGTCAGCGGCCAACCGGCTATCTCCCTACCGCTTGGCCAGAGCGACGACGGCCTGCCGGTGGGCATGATGTTTACCGCTCGCCTGGGAGGAGAAGACGTGCTGCTGCGCCTGTCCAGCCAGCTGGAACAGGCCCATCCGTGGGCCGCTCGACGCGCCACGCTGTAACCGCCTGATGATCGTCCCCACGCGCCTGGGGATGATCATGTCCCTACAAACGAACCAGGTGCCGCGGTGTATTTGTTTGCGGGCAAGCCTCAAGCGTTATCACCCCTAGTCCACTTTGACGATGAACCCATTCCCCCGCAGCCCTGATCATGGGCTGCACTCCGCCAGCGCACCCGCAGCGTCGTCGGCGGTTTCTTTCTGACCTCAGCTAATGGCATAACAACAATGACGGCTCAAGTTCAGTCTCAGACCCACTATGACGTGATCGTCGTCGGTTCGGGCGCAGGTGCGATGACTTCGGCGGTGTTCCTCGCCGACCAGGGGATGCGCGTGCTGGTGGTGGAAAAAAGCGACCAGTACGGCGGCACGTCGGCGATCTCCGGCGGCGGTATCTGGATCCCGAATAACCACTACTTCACTCGAATGAAAGGCAACGACAGCTACGCTACGGCCCTGACCTACCTGCAAGCGGCGGCGGGCGAGCATGTCGATGACACGCGCCTGCGTGCCTACCTGGACAATGCGCCGAAGATGATCGAACAGCTCACCCGGATCAGCCGGGTGCGCTACGCGGTAGCGGCCAAATATCCTGATTATTATCCACACCTGCCGGGGGCTCTGGCCGGTGGACGGACCCTGGATCCGGAGCTCTTCGACACCAGCCTGTTGGGTGAGGAACTGGCGAACCTGCGCAAACCGTCGCCTTCAACCCTGCTGATGGGGCGCATCGCCTGGACTGCGCGCGATGCGCACAAGGCCATGGCCCGCAGTTTCGGCTGGCGCCTACTGATCATGAAGTTGATGCTGCGCTATAAGCTGGACTTCAAATGGCGACGTAAAAGCAAGATGGATCGCCGCGCATCCCTGGGCAGTTCATTGGTGGCCTCCCTGCGTCGTTCGTTGATGGACCGTAACGTGCCGCTTTGGCTCAACACCGATTTTTCCGGCCTGATCACCGACAACGGACGGGTCAGCGGTGTAACCGTGACGCGTGACGGTGCAGAGTTGCAACTGCATGCGCGCCTGGGAGTGATCCTGGCCTCTGGTGGTTTCGAACAAAATCAGCTGCTGCGCGATCAGTACCTGCCCAAGCCAACCCGCAAGGCCTGGAGCGCGACGCCACCAGGCAACAACACCGGCGCGGCGTTGCAAGCCGGTATGGCTCAGGGTGCAGCCACCGCGTTGTTGGATTGGGCCTGGTGGGCGCCGACCATTGCCGTGCCGGGAGAAGACAAACCCCGGGGGATCTTTGCCGAACGTGCGTTCCCCGGCGCTATCGTCGTCAATGGCCTGGGGCAGCGGTTTGTCAATGAAGCGGCGCCGTACCTGGAATTCGTCGATGCCATGCATCAGGACAACCAGAAAACCGGCGGAAAATCGGTGCCAGCCTGGGTGATCTTCGACGCCCATTTCCGTTTCAACTACGCCATGGGGCCGTTGATGCCCGGTCAGGTCATGCCTGACAGCCGCCTGCGCAAAGAGTGGCTCAACAACCTGTACTGGAAAGCCGACACCCTGGCCGGCCTGGCCCGGCAGATCGGCGTCGACACTGCAGGGCTGCAAGCCACCGTCAGCAAAGTCAACGACTATGCAGGCACCGGTGTGGACCTTGACTTCGCCCGTGGCGGCAATGTTTTCGACCGCTATTACGGCGACTGCAACATCAAGCCCAATCCCTGTCTCGCGCCGCTGCGCAAAGGCCCGTATTACGCCATGCGCCTGGACGCCGGGGACATCGGCACCAAGGGTGGACTGTTGACCAACGAGCACGCACAAGTGGTGCGCGATGACGGCACGAGCATCGCCGGCTTGTACGCCATCGGTAACTGCTCGGCGTCGGTGATGGGCACCAGCTATCCGGGGGCCGGTGGCACTCTGGGACCGGCGATGACCTTCGGCTATGTCGCCGCCAACCACTTGGCCAGTCAGCGTTAGGAGGCTATATGTCAATGTCCGATAACATCCCCAGCACCGAAGTGCTGGCGCCCTTGCAAGTGGCCGATAGCAACAGCGTGACCTGGGACGAACAATGCGATGTGCTGGTCGTCGGCTGGGGGGCAGCCGGTGCCTGCGCCGCTCTTGAAGCTCGCGCTCATGGCGCCGATGTGTTGATTGCCGACCGCTTCACCGGCGGCGGTGCCAGCGCCAAGAGCGGCGGGGTGGTATACGCCGGTGGCGGCACTCGCCATCAGCAGGCGGCGGGCTTCAACGACAGCCCCGAAGCCATGTTCGATTACCTCAAGCACGAAACCCGGGGCGTGGTCAGCGACGACACCCTGTGGCGCTTCTGTGCCGACAGCGTGAGCAACCTGCAGTGGCTGGAAAGCCACGGCGCGCCCTACGCCCACCAGATGCCACCGGGGGGGAAGACCTCGTACCCGCCCGACGGCTACTTTCTCTATTACTCAGGTAACGAGTTGGTGCCCACCCATGGCGGTCCCTTGTCCCCCGCACCACGGGGACATCGCACCGTGGGCAAGGGCCAGTGCGGTGCGGTGCTCTATGCCCACCTCAAGGCCGCGTGCTTGAAAACCGGGGCCCGACCGCTGTTGCAGGCGACGGCGCGCAGACTGGTAATTGATCCCCAAGGGCGGGTGCTGGGTGTCGAGTTGTGGTGCCTGCCCGAAGGCAGCAAAGAGGCTCAGCTGCATGCGCGACTGGCCGCCCGCGCCGAACGCTTGCAGAACTTCGCAGCCGGCTATTGCAAGAAACTGCGCCAGAAGGTTTGCCAGCTCGAACGTGATTTCGCCCGGCCACGGCGGGTGCAGGCGCGCAACGGGGTGATTCTGAGTACCGGCGGCTTCATCTTCAATCGCCAGTTGATCGAACAGCACGCGCCGAAGTTTCGCCGCAACTTCAAGGTCGGTGCCACCGGCTGTGATGGCAGCGGCTTGCGCTTGGGCGCCAGTGTCGGTGGCCAGGGTAGCGGGCTTGAGCGGGTATCGGCGTGGCGCTTCATCAACCCGCCGTACAGTTGGCACAAAGGCATCGTGGTCAATCGCGAGGGACGGCGCTTCTGCAATGAAGAAGTCTACGGCGCCACCCTGGGCCAACCGTTAATGGAAGAGCAGGGTGGCAAGGCGTGGCTGGTGCTGGATGCGCCGCTGCGCAAGAAGGCCATTCGTGAAGCGCTGTTTGGCGGCTATTGGTGGTTCCAGAGCTTTCCGGCCCTGGCGTTGATGCTGTTCAAGGTGCGCAAGGGCAAAAGTCTCAGCGAGTTGGCCAGTGCGACGTCCATGGACCCCAACGTGTTGCGTGCTTCGGTGCTGGCTGCCAACGCCGCCGCCCGTGGCGAGGCGCCGGAGCCGTTCGGCAAGTCCGAGGGTGGACGCCAAGTACTTGAACAGGGGCCTTTCTATGCCTGCGATATCTCCGTGACCAATCCGGTTTTCGCCCTGGGAGCCCTGACCCTGGGCGGCTTGCGCGTGGATAACGCAGCGGCGCGGTACTGGATCAGCAAGGGCAAGCCATCGGTGGCTTGTACGCGGCCGGGCGCAGTGCTCTGGGGATTCCTTCGCACTTGTACATCAGTGGCCTGTCACTGGCCGACTGCGTGTTCTCCGGTCGTCGTGCAGGCGCTGCCGTCGCCCGTCCGCACGGCCAGCAACCCCATACGACCCACGCACACGAGATGACATGATGACCCTCAATCACCACAACAAACACGGCCGGGTTCACGGCAAGGTCGCGCTGGTCACCGGCGGCGCCAAGGGTATTGGCGCTGCCAGCGTACGGCTGCTGGCGGCCGAAGGTGCCCAGGTGCTGATCAGCGACCTGGACGTCGAGGCAGGTCAGGCCCTGGCGGCTGAAATCGGGGCGACTGCAGAATTTATCCGTCACGATGTCGGCAGCGAAGCGCAGTGGCGCCAGGTCATCGACCATGTGCGCGAGCGCTACGGTCGTCTGGATATCCTGGTCAACAACGCCGGCATCCTGATCTGCGGCTCGATTGAAGAAACCAGTCTGGCACAGTGGCACAAGGTGATGCAGGTGAATGCCGACAGCGTATTTTTGGGCTGTCGCGAAGGCATCGCGTTGATGAAGGACAGCGGTGGTTCGATCATCAACCTGTCTTCCATCGCGGCTTTGGCCGGGAGGGACGATTACCTGGCTTACAGTGCCTCCAAAGGGGCGGTGGCGGCGTTGTCGCGTTCGGTGGCGGTGCTTTGTCGGCGGCGCAAATACCGCATCCGGTGCAATACCCTGCACCCGGATGGCGTGCTTACCGATATGACCCGCGGCGGCTTCCCCGAGGGCGTCGACCCGAACCGCCTGACCATCGACAGCGATCCGATGAACCGCATGTGCCGGCCCGAGGACGTGGCGGCCAGCGTGCTGTTCCTGGCTAGCGACGAGGCTCGGGCGATCAACGGTGTCGAGTTGCGCATTGATAGTGGTCAGATGGTGATGAGTATCTGAGGCCTTGCTCCCACACAAAATCTCTGTGGGAGCGAGCCTGCTCGCGAAGGCGGCGGGTCAGCCAACAACGATGTTGAATGTGCTGGCCCCATCGCGAGCAGGCTCGTTCCCACAGGTTTTGTGCCCGATAGACGAGCGCCTAGTACCCTTCAAACTGCGCCGGGCGTTTGTCGATAAACGCCTGCATGCCTTCCTTCTGGTCCCGTGAGGCAAACAGCAGGGCATTAGCCTTGCGCTCCAGGGCCAGGCCGGTTTCCAGTGGGGCGTCCATGCCGGCCAGAATGACTTCCTTGATTTGCTCGGCTGCCAGAGACGGCATCGCCGCGATGACACGCGCCAGTTCCAGCGCGTGGATCTGCACCTGGTCATCGTCCACCAGATCGCTGACCAGCCCGGCGACCCAGGCTTCCTCGGCGCTGATCGGTTGCCCGGTGAGCGCCATGCGCATCGCCTTGACCTTGCCCACGGCTCGCACCAGCCGTTGTGTGCCGCCGATGCCGGGCATGATGCCGATGCGGATTTCCGGTTGGCAGAAACGCGCGCTGCGCCCGGCGACAATCAGGTCGGCGTGCATCGCCAGCTCGCAACCACCGCCATAAGCGTAACCGCAGACCGCCGCGATTACCGGTTTCGGGCAGTGCTGGATCGGACCCCAGACCCGCTCGGTGTGACGCTTGTAGATATCGATGGCGCCGACCCCGGCCATGCTGTTGATGTCACCACCGGCCGCGAACACTTTGTCACCGCCCGTCAGCACGATGCAACGGATCTGCGGATCAATCGCCAGCTCACTGAAATGACGCGACAACAGCGCCTGCAATTCCAGGCTCAGGGCATTGGTCGCCTGGGGGCGATTGAGCCGCAGCAGGGCCACGCCAGGCAGTGGGCGTTCAAGCAGAACCGGTGCAGCAGATGAGTCGGACATGGGCATCGTCAAAGACCTGACTGGGTGTGAATGGCCGCCAGTGTCCTGTTCGCGAGGTTAAATTTTCATCGTCCGTTCAGACGTAGTTTGGCCCGCAGTTCATCCCTAGAGTGACCCTCGTCAGTAGAAAAAGGAGCACATGATGGAACTGCATTCGGGGCTTGATTATAACGGCAAGGTGGTGCTGGTCACCGGTGGCACCAGGGGCATCGGCGCGGGTATTGCGCTGGGTTTCCTGGCCGCCAACGCACGTGTGATCGTCTGTGCTCGGCGTGAACCTGAACGGGTGCCGATACTGGGTAGCAAGAGTGCGACCTTCATTGCCGCCGATGTGCGTGACCACGATTCCCTGCAACGACTGTTCGCCACCATCGAGCGCGACTTCGGGCGCCTCGACGTGGTGATCAACAATGCCGGGGGCAGCCCTGCCGCCGACGCAGCCACGGCCTCGCCCAGGTTTCATGAAAGCATCATCGGTCTGAATCTGATCGCGCCACTCAACGTCGCCCAGCACGCCAACCGACTGATGCAGGCCCAGGTACAGGGTGGCTGCATCATCTTTATCGGCAGCATCAGTGCGCTGCGTTCCTCACCAGGCACTGCCGCTTACGGCGCGGCCAAGGCCGGAGTGCTGGCGTTGGTGCAATCGCTGGCGGTGGAGTGGGGCCCAAAGGTGCGGGTGGTCACGGTCAGCCCGGGGCTGGTGCTGACCGAGCAGGCGCATCTGCACTACGGCACGGAGGCGGGTATCGCCGCCGTATCTGCCGGCATTCCGGCTGCACGCATGGCGGTGGCCGAAGACATTGCCAACGCATGCCTCTACATCGCATCACCGCTGGCCAGTTACGCCAGCGGTTGCAACCTGTTGCTGCATGGCGGTGGTGAACGCCCGGCGTTTCTCGGTGCAGCGCAGGTTCTGCCCACCTGATCGACCTATTGCGGCGACCGGGTTCGGTGGCCGCCTTCAATGTGAAGGAGACGACTTTGGCTGATCCACAATTGCTATCCAATGTGCGCGCCCTGGTGGGGCGCCAGTACG